>PVMK01127260.1_pt1 | contig 42978 bp, 41 predicted proteins | sample 1853481 | NCBI WGS metagenome assembly PVMK01 (sample SAMN08533507, study PRJNA380276) | Marine sediment metagenome, whole genome shotgun sequencing project.
GAGAACCAGTAACCGCCGAGGTCAGCATCATCGGCCAGCTTTGCGCAGGTTTCGTCGGCACCGCGTGGCCCTCCGAGTGCGGCATCGGAGACGCTGCTGCTGACGAAGACCAGAGCGGCCGCTACGCAGTTACCACCGACACACACTTGCATCGTGGAGCATCCGCAAGGCCGATTCACCTCCGGACCGCCCGATCGCGCCCCACCGCTTTCAATGCAGACCGATCCGCCCGTGCCGCCTTCGCCGCCGATTCCACCGACACCGCCAGCTCCGCCGATTCCACCGACACCGCCCATACCGCCGACGCCGCCAGCTCCGCCGATTCCACCGACACCGCCCGCACCGCCTTCACCGCCAACGCCAGCCATACCGCCTGCACCGCCTTCGCCACCGGCTCCGCCAGCGCCAGCCATGCCGCCGCACCGCCTTCGCCGCCAGCTCAGCCATGCCGCCGCGCGTGCAGCGCCATGCCATGCCGCCGTGCCGCGGCATGCCGCCGGCTCCGCCCATGCCGCCGTCCATGCCGCCGTCCATGCCGCCGTCCACGCCGCCGTCCGTGCCGCCCATGCCGCCGCGTCGATGCAGGTGACGCGAACGGTCCAGCCGTCGACGCAGTACTGGAAGTCGTCGTCCGAGACTTGGATCGTGATGAACTGGTCGCCTTCCTCTTCGCAGGTGTACGTGGTTTCCTGTGCGGTCGGATCGGCGAAGCTGCCGCCCGTGCCTGTCCACAGATACTCGACGAGATCGCCATCTTCATCGATGGCGGCCGCGAACACGTCGATGTCATTGCCGACCGAGGTCTGCAACGGCGACACGACGACTTTGATCAGCTCCGCACAAATGTTGATCCAGGTGTCCACGCGAACCGCGCCGGCGTCAGGCTCGGTCTTGCAATTGAGCATCACGTGCACCTCGGTGACTTGCCCAAGCGCAACGTCGAACTCGGCCGAGCCTTCGCACATCGTCTTCCCGTCCTCGGAGGTCGCGGACAGCTCGATCAAGTAGTCCTCTCCGGGTGGGATGCCGAAGACCTCGATCGACGCGGTCGAGCCCGGAGCGCTGGTGTTGATGACCCCTTCCATCGGCTCCATGTCGCCGCCGGTGATCCGCCACTCGACTTGGTCGATCTCAGCTCCCCCTTCGAGCACCAACTCCAAATCAAGTGAACCGGACGGCCCGCCGTCGGAAGTGCAACCGGCCACCAAGAACACACCGGCCAAGAACCAACTAAACCAGCCAAACCGGCTCAAGGGTCTGTCTAAGAACATTGCGCTTCCTTCGGGCTTCACCCGGGGCCGACGGGCACGCCGGCCACGAGTGGGGGGGGGAGCGACGATATCATAGGTCGCCTCTCCCGAAGCCTGCTTTCTGGGCCCGCAAACCAAGAAATGTGGGTGGCTTCCGTACAAATTGTGCGGAGGCTTACAGGTTTTGGGCCTTGCCGGTCATCGGCACGAACCTCACGGGGGCAACCGAGCGCTCTCTGAAGCCCTTTTTGGTTCGGGTGACCACCTTCAGGCGCTGGAAATAGTCCCCCACAGGGATCACCAAATGTCCGCCGATCTTGAGTTGTTGCTTCAAAGGCTCTGGAATCTTTGGGGGAGCGGCGGTGACCACGATGGCGTCGAAGGGGGCGTGAGCGGGCCATCCAGCGTAGCCGTCGCCGGCCCGAACCTTCACCTTCGTCCCATAGCCGAGGGCGTCGAGGGTGGCCGTGGCCCGTTTCGCGAGTGGCTCGACGATTTCGATCGAGAAGACTCGGACCCCCATCTCGGCAAGGACGGCAGCCTGGTACCCGGATCCCGTGCCGACTTCGAGGACGCGATCACCGGGTTTCACCTCCGCGAGCTCGCTCATGAGAGCGACGATGTACGGTTGGCTGATCGTCTGCCGATACCCAATCGGAAGCGGTCGATCATCATAGGCGTGGGGACGCTCTGCCTCGGGCACGAAGAGGTGGCGAGGCACTTTGCGCATGGCGCCTAGGACGCGGGGGTCTCGAACGTCGCGTGCCTCGATTTGGCGACTCACCATGTGGAGCCGCTCCTGCTCCCGGCCGTCTTTTTCAGAAAAGCCGGCACGCGCGCTCTGATCGCACGCGCTGAAGAGAAGGAGCAGCACCCCGAGGACACGCCACATCGCAGAGAGACGCTACCCCACTTCAGCCCCGCTGTCGCACGGGCCCCCAAAGGTGGTACAACGGCCCCATGTCGGCCAAGATTCTCGTCTACGGGTCCTACGGTTACACCGGCGATTTGATCGTGCGGTTCGCCAAGGAAGATGGGATCGACGTCATTCTCTCCGGGCGCAATCCACATCGACTGCGGGAGCAGGCCGAACAGTATGGCTTCGACCTCATTCCAGCCGATCTTGCCGACCCACAGTCGATTCGCGAGGCGTTACGAACCGTGGATGTCGTCATCCATTGTGCTGGGCCCTTTTCGCGAACTTACGAAGCGATGGCCAAGGCGTGTATGGAGACCCAGACCCACTACACCGACATCACCGGAGAAACGGAAGTGTTCGAGGGGCTCTGGGCCATGGATGGCGCAGCGAAGAACGCTGGGGTCATGTTGCTCCCTGGAACGGGATTCGATGTGGTTCCATCCGATTGCCTCGCCGCACATCTGAAGTCCCGCTGCCCGGACGCGACGCACCTCGAGCTTGCGTTTCGCGGACGGGGGGGCGGCGTGTCGCACGGGACAGCGACGACGATGGCCGAGAACATCGCGCGTGGTGGAATGGCTCGCCAGGAGGGTCGCCTCACCCGAGTGCCGACCGCCTGGAAAACGCGAGAGATCGACTTCGGCGACGGCAAACCAGTGCACTGCATGACGATTCCCTGGGGAGACGTGGTGACTGCATACAAGAGCACCGGTATCCCCAACATCATGGTGTACACGGCCGTGCCGGAGCGGGCGGCGCGCATCCTTCGGCTCGTTCGACCCGCGTTGCCGCTGCTTGGCACCCGACCCGCGCAAGCGCTCATCAAGAAGCGCATCGACGCTGCGCCCGCGGGGCCCGATGACCAGGCCCGCCAAAAGGCGATCAACGAGCTTTGGGGCGAAGTGCGCGGGCCAGACGGCAAGACGGTCGTCTCACGGCTTCGCACTCCCGAGGGGTACACACTGACTGCCCGAATGGCCCTGAGCATCGCTTCCAAGATCTGCGCAGGGGAGGCGACGCCCGGCTTTCAGACCCCGTCGACGGCGTACGGCAAGGACCTGATCCTCGAACTGCCGGGCACCGAGCGATTGGACGAGTAAAGCCAGCTCGAGAAGCCCTCAAGCGCTGGTTGCTCGGACGAAAGGCGCCGCTATCCTTCGCCGCCCATGAGCCTGGTGGTACAGAAATATGGCGGGACGAGCGTCGGTTCGCTGGAGCGGATCCGCATGGTTGCGGAGCGCGTGGCGGAAACGTACCGAGAAGGTCACCAGGTGATCGTCGTCGTGAGCGCGATGGCGGGGGAAACCGACCGTCTCCTGAGCATGGGCTGGGAGCTCTCCGACCGACCGGCCGACCGAGAGATGGACGTGTTGGTCGCAAGCGGCGAGCAGGTGAGCGCGGCGCTCTTGGCAATTCAACTAAACGAGATCGGGGTGCCGACACGATCGATGCTCGGCCACCAGGCCCGTATCGTGACCGACAGCGTGCACACCAAGGCGCGGATCCGCACGATCGATGGCACCGGGCTTCGGTCGACCCTCGAAACGGGTAACGTCCTGGTGGTTACCGGCTTTCAGGGCATCGACGCGTACGGCAACATCACCACCCTCGGGCGCGGCGGATCCGACACATCCGCGGTCGCGGTCGCGGCAGCCGTGAAGGCCGACGTCTGTGAGATCTGCACCGACGTCGACGGGGTCTACACCGCCGACCCTGGGGTGTGCTCAAACGCTCGGAAGATAGACCGCATCAGTTACGAGGAGATGCTCGAGCTCTCCTCCTTGGGGGCCAAAGTGCTACAGATACGTTCGGTGGAGCTTGCGATGAAGCACGGCATGCCTCTGCACGTGCGCTCGAGTTTCTCGAACGCGGAGGGAACGATCGTGACCGACGAAAAACATTTGCTCGAAAGAGTCGTCGTGGCCGGTGTCGCGGCCGACAAGAAGGCCGTAAAGCTGACGGTTCGTGCGCTTCCCGATCATCCGGGCGTCGTCGCGAGCGTCTTCGAGCCGCTCGCCGAGGCGGGCATCTCGGTCGACATGATCATCCAGAACGTGTCGAAGGCCGGCCACACCGACCTCACGTTCACCGTGAGCCGCGAGGAGGCGGACCACGCGGAAGCCATCGCGAAGGAAATCGTCGACAGCGTCGATGCCGAGGGCGTCACGCGCGACGACGAGGTGGCAAAGGTTTCGATCGTGGGTGTGGGCATGCGAAACCACGCGGGCGTCGCGGCGCGCATGTTTCGACTGCTTGCCGACAACGGCATCAACATCCAAGCGATCAGCACGAGCGAGATCAAGACCTCATGCCTCATCAAGGCCGAGCACGCCGACCACGCAGTCGTCGTACTTCACGACGGTTTCGAGCTCGAAAAACCCACGAGCTGAGCCCTCGGACAACATAGAAGGCAACCCGGCCGATAGAGCCTCGTGCCCAAGGCCGCGCCGACATCCCCGGTTCGATCGAGCGCAGTGGTAGTACTGCTGCTGTGCTGCTGCGCGCTTGGATCGAGCAAGCCCCTCGAGATCCGCCAGCGGATCGTCAGCGTCAGGGCCAGCGACGGTGCCAGCGTCAGCGACAGCGTCCGTGCCAGCGACAGTGTCAGCGACAGCGACAGTGCCACTGCGCTGGTGGATCTGAATCGCGCGTCTGTGGGAGAGCTCCGGGCTCTGCCGGGCATCGGGCCGGTGATCGCGGGGCGAATCGTCGAGCACCGAGAGGAGGTCGGCGGTTTCGCCGGGTCACGGATTTGGTCCGCGTGCGCGGCATCGGCCCCGCCAAGCTCGAACGACTTCGGGGCAGGGTGTCAGTGGATGTCGAATCGCACCCCAACGCGGGCCGCGACGGTCACGAAGAAGGGGTCGAGGAAGCTCTTCGCGTTGGTGGTCACCCAATAGCCGCGCGCGTCCGCGCCCACGAGCCAGCGAGCGCTGATCAGGTAGTCAACCCCCAATAGGACGTGCAGGGCGAAATCGCCTCTCGTCGTCCCGGCACGCCCGCTCACCATGCCGTCGATCCCAAAGCCCAAGATCGGGACGAACCGAACGATGTCGAGAAAGTAGATCGTCTCGAGGCCTGCCACTCCCATCTGAAGACGCCTCTCGTCCGGAAACACGTTGTAACTGAGGACGCCTTGGATCCCCCACGCATCGGTGATCCCAAAGCCAGCGCTGAGGCCCACATCGACGCCATTGCGGGGAAGGGTGTTGGAGTTGGGGATTCCGGCCCAGCCGACTTCGAGCGCGAGCGTCGCTTGGTCTTCGTAGGCCGATGCGGTCGAGGGAACGGAAACGAGCCCGAGTAGGGTCACGCAGATCCAAGCAGAGCTCCGCACAGCGAGCGCTGTAGCACGGGCGTTGCGACGCAGGCGAGGCTACGTTGACTGCCTCGGGGCCACGTGTATAGTCCGCACCCGATTCGCCCGGATTTCCGGGCTCTTGGAGGAAGCTTTGGCCGACGATCCTGCAGAAAACCAGAAAGAAGCGCCGCTCACTGCTGGGGAGCGCCTCGCTGCGTCACGCGCAGCGAAGTCCGCCCGCAAGGCTGCCGACCGAGGGCGCGCGGCCGAGCTGGTCGAGGACAAGGCGCTCGCCCAAGCCGCCGTCGCGAAAGATTGGCTCGCGGACAACCTCAAGCCGCTAGGACTCGCGGCAGGCGGGGTGCTCTTGGTCGCGGCGATCGGGATCGCCTGGTCGACGATCGCCAGCAACAAGAACGAAGAGGCGGGCAGCCAGCTTGCAGCGGCGCTCGAGTCCAACACCTACGACGACGCCGAGCTTGCTGAGTCGTACGCCGCTATCGTGCGAGATCACGAGGGCACGGTCGCCGCCGCCTGGGCGCTAGTCGGCGAAGGCCGGGCGCTTTATGGCCAGGGCAAGCACGAGCAAGCGCGCGACGCCTATGAGGCCGCGGCCGAGAGCACCGAGGACGAAACCCTGCAGTGGATTGCGCTCGAGGGCATCGCCTACACACTCGAAGCGGAGCAGTCGTACGAACAAGCGCTCGAGCAGCTCGACGCCTTGCGCGCGCTCGGCAAGGAAGTCACCCCGATCGCCGGCTACCACCAGGCGCGAATCCTGATCCAGCAGGGCAGGATGGACGAGGCCAAGATCAAGCTTCAAGGCGTTTTGGCTGAGCTCCGTCAGCCCTATGCCCCCTCGCTTCCGTTTACGCGCGCAGAAACCGAGTCGCGGCTCGCGCTCCTCGACCCGAACCTGGCACCAAGCACCGGCCCGGACATGAAGGCGCTGCAGGAACAGCTAAACGAAATGCTTCGTCAGCAACAGTCGGGTCAACCCGCTCCCTGAGCGATGATCCGCCACGCCCCGCTGGTCACCCTGGTTCTCTTGCTCACGTCCTCGGGCTGTGCGGCCGCCGGAAATGCGACCAACGCAGACACGTTTGGTTGGGTGGAGGAGGACGACAACTACGCGCCGCCCGGCGAAGGCGGTTTCAACGTGCGGTGGTCGAAGCAACTGACCGACCGTCGCGAGGCGCCTTACCTCCCGGTGGAACTTGCGTCGGCTGCCTTCGACCCGCGGCGAAAGCGCGTATACATCGGCACCAGCGACGGGAACTTCTTTGCGTTCCGGATCGACGGACGAAGGTTGTGGCTGTACGACACCGTCGCCCTAATCGAGTCCCAGCCAGCCATCGACGAAGGCACGGGGCAGATCTACTTGCCGTCGATGGATGGGTTCGTGCACGCCCTCGACGTCGACGGGAGCCTACGATGGAAGACTAAGCTCTCGGGGATGATTCGCACGACCCCGGTACTCACCCGAGATGCGGTGTACATCGTGGGCGAAAACGACATCATCACGGCACTCGCGCGAGATGACGGGCGCGTGCTCTGGGTCTACGAGAAAGAACCGATCGAAGAGATCACGATCGAGGGGCACGCAGGGCTTCTGCTCGAAGATAGGCGACTCTACGCGGCGTTCACCGATGGCGCCGTCGCGGCGATCAACCCAAACGATGGACGGCTCTTGTGGGAGATGGAGACGGCGACCGACGTCGAGCTCCGACCGGGCAACGTGCCTCAGTTTCTCGACGTCGACACGACGCCGGTCCTTTACCGGGGCACGCTCTTGATCGCTTCGTTCACGGCAGGGCTCTACGCGCTCGATGCCGAGAACGGGACAGTCGAGTGGCGCGACCCAGAGTTGAAGGGGGTAACCGGGCTGGCGGTGGCAGGGCGCATGCTCATCGTTTCGTCGGCGCGGCGCGGAGTCCTGATGCTGGATCTTCGTTCGCGCGAGGTGCTTTGGGAAAAGTCGCCGGAACGCGGGGCGCCGACGCCGCCGGTGCTGACTCCCACCGGCACGGTGATCTACGGAGAAACGCAGGGCTCACTTCTGGCGCTTGCGTTGTCGGACGGACGCGAGGTGGCACGCGCCGAGGGCGGCTCGGGTTTTTCGGCGACACCCGTGGTGTCTGGAGGTTACGGCGGCGCGCTCTCGAACGGCGGCCGGTTCTTGCTGCTTCGCGTGAACTAGTCTTCGCCCGCAACCATCGGGTAGACCACGCCCGCCAACGCCAGCGCCAGCGTCAGTGTTCAGCGTCGGCGTCGGCGACTCACTGGCACTCTTTTTCGAAGCTCTCGACGCACCGTCAGGACTTGCGCAACACGGCGATCAGGAAGCCGCCGAAGTATCGAAGAGGGGATCGGCCCGCTAGGTACTCGGCTCTGCTCAGGCCGCGCGCTACCCATGGAATGCGGTGGACGGCGGCAAAGGGCGTGAGCACGCGAACACCATAGTAGTCGACGAGCTCGACGTTGGACGGCAGTAGCTTCGCGATTGCCGAGGGCGAGTCCCAGCGAGTGAAGATATCCGCCTCAGTTCGGTCGTCACTGATCGGCTGGGGACCCGCGACCTTTTTTGCCAGATAGCGAAGGCTCCAGGGGTTGTAGAACTCCAGCAAGAGATGCCCGCCCGGCCGTGTGACGCGCACCGCCTCTCGAACGGCGACATCGATGTCCGGGATGTGTGCGAGCACTTTGAAGCTGTACGTAAGGTCGAATTGGTCATCCTCGAAGGGGAGGTCGCATACGCTTCCGATGTGCACGTCGAGGCCGCGGTCCCTCGCTCGCTGCGCCATCCCCTCCGACAGGTCGATCCCCACGGCCTCCTTCGCGATCTCCGCGACTCGCGCGAGGATCAGACCCGTGCCGCAACCGAGGTCGAGACACGCGCGCTCTCGAGAGTAGGGCGCCGTGACCTGAACCTCGAGGTCGTCGATCATTTGATGATAGCCGTAGCCACGCTCCCGTTCGTACGAATCGCTGAAGTCGTCGTAGTAGCGCTGCGCCTTTTGTTCGGATGCTTCACGCATAGATTTCTTCATAGAGCAGCTCGTACGCTGCAGCGACTTCTTGCGGTGAGAACTTCGACGTCGCAAGGGCACGCGCCTTGCGTCCAATTTCGGTGTACGAAGCCCCGTCGGTACTCAGACTCTCGATCGACTCGGCCAAGGCTTCGCCATTCGTCTCAACGGCAACCGCCCCGCCACCGTCGGCGAGCTCCGCGGACGGGGTCCCCTTTCCGACGAGAACCGGGCGCCCGAGGCACATCGATTCGAGCGCCACGAGCGGGTAGTCCATCTTTGCGTATGCCGTCCGGTTGACCATGACGACGAAGTCGCTGAGGCCGAGGAGCTCGTGAATGTGCGGGGTTTCCCCAAGCCAGCGCACCTGAGACTCGATGCCCCACCGTTTTGTTTGTGCACGAAACCCGCGGAGCACATCGTCCGCGCGCGGCGTCTTCCGACGGCAGGCCATCAAGAGCACCGAGTCCGACCGGTTCCATGCCGCGAAGCCTTGCAACGCGATTTCAGCGCCGCCACCGAACTCTAGGTCCCCGGGGTAGATCCAGATGGGCACGGTCTCGGGAAGGCCGTGCTTCTTGCGCAGCTGGGCCCGTACGAATGAGGTCGGCTGCACTAGAGGCGGCACGGACGGCGGAATGAGTCTCAGCGCGCTCTCGCTGACGCCCTCGTGGCGGAAGCGCTCGTACGCGGACCGCGACAGTACGACAGTGGCATCCGCGAAGAGCAGCTTCCTCACGGCCATCGTCTCGACGGGCACGCTGCACACGGTATGGACACTCGGCACTCTTCGAATCGCACGGGCAAAACGACCGGCGGCCGAGCTCTTTGGGTTCGGTGCGAAAAAGAAGTGCCAGAGGTCCGCGGGACGACCCAACAGCAGATGGCGCAAGACGCCGAGGTTCTCTCGCACGCCAGGCGCAAAACTTCCCGAGAACGCGAGGCCGTACACCGCCTCGACGCGCCCCCGGTCGATCGGGCTCGCTTGGCCGGGGCGGCCCATCAACACCGGAGAGTGGCGCTGCAGATGCCCTGCAATGTCACGGACCAGGTTCTTGCTGCTGTCGTTCCAAGGAGGGGCCACCGGCTTGGATACGAAGAGAACTTCAGGTCGAGCAGTAGGAAACAAGCTCAGGCCTTTATGGTGTCGCCGGGTTGAGGCGTTGCTCTTCGAGGATGTCGATGTCAGCGATCCTCCATCGATCCCCGTCTTTGCCCAGGGTGACCCGCGCGTCGTATTGGTTGGTTCGCATGTGCGTGTGACCCCAATGGCCGACGGAGCCGGTGGCGTTCCACTTTGTCCGATAACTGAGGGTATCCGAACTGGCAGCATCCTCGGAAACGATGTCGAGGATTTCGACCTCGCGCACCCTAACACGTGCGCCACCCTGGTTTTCGAGGCGCAATCCCCTTCGCATTTCGAGGTAGACGCGTTCCAAGACGTCGCCGGACAAGCTCTGCGACAAGCGATCGAAAACGACTTCCTCGTCGCGGAAATCAAGCGCGCGGTAGATGTTGTAGAGAAGCGCCTGGATCGTCGGGCTTGCCTCCTCTCCTGACGGGGGGCGGACAGAACCGGGGACTGGGACCTCGACCGAGCCAAGCGGGAGAGCAAACCAGTCGCCACCGAGTAAGGCGATCGCAGCGATAGCCAGGATCCACGAACGCCGCCGGTACGCGAAGATCAGCAGCACGATGGCAAGCGCCGCAGCGATGATGAACGTGATCGAGATCGAGATGTGCGACTCGGGCGGTGCGACCTTCATCTCCCCGGGGAGGGTGTCTCCTTTGAGGTAGTTCACCCAGTGGAGCTCGCTGTCTCCGGGGGTCAGGATGTAAGGCATTGGGCCTGCTTCGTCCGTTGCGCTGCCTGGGATTCGACCGATGCGTTCATCGAACAAGTCCCAGTCGAGCTTCACGTCCTTAGGCATTCCGTCCACCGGGTAGACGTAGATCGCGCCGATGATTGCGCTCGTCCCGTCGATCGGTTCGTCCGGGGTGACCACGCGTGTCATCCGCAAGCCACGCTTCAAGAAATGGATGCGGTCGAGGACTGGTTCGGGTCGCGTGCCGTCGATCGTGACCGGCGCCCGGCCTTTCAGAAACGTGGCGACTTTGGCGAGGAGCTCTTCACGTGCTTCGGGCGGGATCGGCTGATTCCCTTCGATGTCGAGGTCCATGAAGCGGGCCAGATCGAGTGGGCGTATGACGAACTCTTTGCGGACCTCGAATGGCTCGACGTAGAGGAAGATGTTCATCGGGCTGTCGTACTTTCGCTTCAGGGTCTTTCGTTCGAAACGCGAGTAGAACGGATCGGTCCAATCGAGCTTCAAGCGCTCGGATGTGGCGAGGTACCGGAAGTCGTTGACCGCGACGCCGTGGTGGTAGGCAACGAACCCGATGTCGATCGCCGCATACCCATCCGGGATCGTCGGGGGCTGAAGGACCAGCTCACCGGGCCTGCTTTGGAGTGGGTATCGGAGCCGTGCGAAAAGAACGTTTTCGGCGGCGGGACTCGGTAGGGGCTCACCGCTCACCTCGTCTCGCTCGATCCGTTTGCGGGGCGTTACCTTCTCGATCGTACCCCCCAGTCGTCGGCCGTCGGCGTCGATCGCAAGCTCTGCATCGGGGGGAATCGCGATGGGCCCGGTCTTGACCTCCGCCAGGGCGGTGACGAGATGAGGAAGTGCAGCGAGATCCTTTTGGCCGATCTCTAGCTCAACCACGATGGCGCCCTCATCGATGAAGACCTCCATGATCGTGCTGGCCGTCATGGCGCGGGTCACCATGACGGCGTCGGCCGAAGCGAGGCTGCATGCGAGCAAGAGCGCAATCGCGGGGAGGACCCGGGCGCTCAAGGGCATTTTCGGGCTCCGGTCGCACATTCGAGCCGCGCGACGTTTCGTTGCATGGTCTCTAGAAAGTCGCCGCTCTTTGGGGGTTGGCTCGTGGGCATAAAGATCAACGGGGCGACACCGCGTTCGAGGAGTTGGTCGGCCGTCGATTGCAATGGCGCGCTCTCCCAGAGCATCAGCTTTGCGGGGTGCCGGGCGAGGATGCCGTCGAGCTGCTTCAGGTCATCGGAGTCGAGGACCTGTTCGGGCTCGAGGTGAAGGCTTTCGATTGGAAGGTCGTAGGCGTCCGCCAGGTACTGATAGACGGGGTGAGATGCGAGGATGGGTTGGCCTTTCCAGACTTTGGCGACGCCTCGAAGGCGCGTGTCGAGCTCTAACAAGTCGTTCTCGAGGTCTTCGTAGCGCTTTTCAATTTCGCCGGCAGCAGCAGGTAAACGCTTTTTGAGCGCATCGCGGGTCCGGGCTGCTTGGCAAGCCGCGAGGCGAAAGTCCAACCACGTGGTGAAGGCGGTTGCGCGATGGGCGTGCTCGCCCTCCGGCCCATGTTGATGTTGGGGGGCATCTTCGGTCTCGATGAACGCGTCGCGGCATCCTTCGGCTGTCAGGACCATCCGAGATTTGGGAAGCGTCGCGTAGCGGGTCCAGTTGGCATAACCGGCGCCGTTTAGCAAGATGAGGTCGGCGTGTTGATAGTCTCCGATCGCCTCTGCGGTCGGCTTCCAAAATGCGGGGTCGACGTCGGGAGGGACGGGAAAGACGACTTCGACGCCTTCGGGAGCGAGACGCTGCGCGAAATAGGCGAGGGGGTAGTTGACGGTGTACACCGTAAGCGAGTCTAGGGATTCGGGCGTGTCCTCGTGCGCGGGCTGTTCCTTGCTGGCGCAGCTCGACAGCGTCGCGGCGAGAAGGAAGCCCAGAGTCAGCACCGGCCAACGGGTTACAGGGGTCGTCACGAACCCCTCAGTATCAGATTCTGGAGCGCGGTCTCGCCGTATTGGGCCATCAAGAAGCCGAGCAGGCCTGCGAGGGCGACACTGGCGCCGACCATCAAGATCATCTCCGCGCCCATGATTTGCCCAGCTTTCCATCGGCTGCAGCCGAGTCGCGTCATCGTTCGCAGCTCTTCGGCCCGAAGCCTCCACGAAAGCACCATCACCAATACGAACATCACTGCGGTTGCGAGGCCGACCGTCCAAACCACGATTTCGAGGATGCGCTCGAAACGAAAGATCTGTTGGTTCAAGCCTTCGACGACGCGTGCCGGACGAAGCAGCTGCCGGGTAGGGTCATCGACGAAGCGTCCACGTAGCAGCGTGCCCGCCTTGGGGTCGTGGGGCACCGCGATCACCGCGCTGACGGGATACGTAGACGGGTCGCCGTGAAAGTGAAAGCTGTCGAGATTTTCTTCGGTGATCTCGTTGTACTGGATGAGCTTGGCGTTGGCGGTGACGCCCCCGTTCTCACGCACGAGCACGACATCGGCGCTGGCTTGGGTCAAGTCTTGGTGACCATGGCCGAGCCCCTCGGCGACCCATGCGGTTCGAACGTCGACGAACACGGCGCGGTCATCCGGGCCATACGTGGGCTGAAGCGTTCCGACTACGTGAAGCTTCAACGGATAAACGCCCGCGAGGTCGAACAGGGTCGAGGGGGAGGTCAGCAGGGCATCGCCGGGTCCGAGGCCGAGGGAAGCCGCCACATCGGCGCCGAGAACACACTCGCCCATCATGGTCAGGTCTCGGCCCTCGGCGAGGGTCAAGCGTCGGAACGGAAAGTAGTCGAGGCCCGTTCCGACGAGCGGAAAACCGTGAGCCATGAGGCCAGTCCGGAGCGGTATCCCTCGTGCAAGGTCGGTGGCGTCGAGTTCGGTGACGTCCGCTTCGCTGAGTGGCTCGATGCCTTTGGGCTGGAAGTAGAGAGCCTCGATCACCAAGTCCAGGCTGCTGCCCTTTTTGCCGAGAAGGAGTGGCGTGCTTTGCGCCCGCGCCATCAATGACTTCTGCATGACCTCGCTCATGGCTCGCATCACCAATGGCAGGCCGATGAAGACCGCAAGCGACAACACCAAGAGCAGGGTCTTGGCCCGTTGGTGGCTGAGGTACTGCCAGGCGAGGTAGAGACTGTCCCTCATGCCGGCCCCGCGTCGAAGGTTGAAAGGTCGACGACTTGGTCGAATCGGTCGAGAAGCCCGTGATCATGCGTCACCATCAGGAGGGTCATCGAGAGAGCCGCGCATTGGTCGAACAACAGATCGAGGGCTTGATGCTTGGTGGCGGGGTCGAGGTTTCCTGTCGGCTCGTCGGCAAGCACCAGCTTTGGAGCGGTGACCAGTGCCCGCGCGATGGCGACCCTTTGCCGCTCCCCTTGCGAGAGCTCGTTCGGAGGTCGCTCGAGCATCGCGGCGATCCCGAGGCTCTGTGCCAGCTCGCGGGCGCGGTCGTGGGCAGCGCGATTGAGCTTCAGGTCGGGGTGAAGGCGATAGGGGTACAGAATGTTACCGAGGACATCCAGGTAGTCGAGCAAGAGGAAGTCCTGAAACACGAAGCCGATGGTGGTGATCCGAAACGACCGTCGCGCCGATGCCGACAGTTGATCGACGCGCACGCCCGCCGTTTCGACTTCACCGATTTGGGGGCGCTCGATCCCCGACACGAGATTGAGAAGCGTCGTCTTGCCGGAGCCGCTTGGCCCGATGGCGGCGGCGCGGGTTCCCGATGGAATCGACAGCTCGGGGACGCGGAGCGAAAAGCCACTCTGAGGATAACCAAAGCAAACGTGACGGAGCGTGATCATCACTGTGAAAGCCGCCTCTTATATCATCCGTGATGCGGGCGATGTACAACATCAGGTGTGGTAGAGAGCCGCTGATGCGCCCTTCGTACAAGTCACACGCCAGTTTCGCAGAAGATATATTATGTAAACTTTTCTCCGCCCAGGTGATCCCGTCACCTATAGCGGCACCATCCTCCGCGTCGATCCTATCACCGGCGCCGCCCCGGCCGACAACCCATTGTTTGGCGGTGCTGAGCCGGGCGACGATCGCATCATCGCATTCGGGCTCCGCAATCCCTTCCGCATCAGCTTCCTGCCGGGAACGAACCGACTGTACGTGGGCGACGTCGGCTGGGGTGCCTGGGAGGAGATCGACTGCGTCGAGGATCCCACCGACGCAGTCGTCGAGAACTTTGGTTGGCCCTGCTATGAGGGCGGAAGTGGGAGCCAACTCCAAATGTCGGGCTACGCAGGGCTCGATATGTGCTCCGACCTTTACTCCGACGGGGGAAGCACGAGCCCGGGAACCGCCGCACCCTCCCTGTACGCCTACCACCACTCCGACCAGGTCGTACCAGGGGAAGTCTGCGGCACGGGGGGCTCCAACGTCGGTGGCATAGCGTTCAACCCCGGCACAAACTACCCCAGCCTCTACGATGACGCGCTGTTCTTCCAGGATTCTACGCGCCGCTGCATCTGGGCCATGCTCTCGGATGGGACCGGAGAACCCGATCCGACTAACATCTTGAGCTTCTGGGCCAACAGCGCGCTCCGACCGGTCGACCTCACCTTCGGTCCAGACGGAAAGCTCTACTTCGCGGATTTCAATGGCGGCGGTATCTACAGGATCGAATTCTTCGCCGCGAACACACCGCCCCAGGCCGTAGTCACGGCTCAACCCATGTTCGGTCCCGCACCTTTGTTGGTGCAGTTCGACGGCTCTGGATCGTCGGACCCGGACGGTGACACGATCTCCTTCGCCTGGGACCTCGACGGCGACGGCCAGTTCGACGATTCGACGGCGGTGAGCCCAACATTCACGTACACACTCGGAGGCAGCTACCAAGTCGAGCTGCAAGTCACCGACGACGGCAACCCGCCCGAAAGCGATGTCGCGCAGGTGACCATCACCGTCGACAACCTGCCGCCCATCGCGACGATTCTCACACCGAACCCGGCTCCGAGCTTCGCGGTTGGAGATCTTATCAGCTTCTCTGGTCAGGTGATCGATCCGGAGGACGGCCTGCTCCCGCCGAGCCGGCTCGACTGGACGCTGTCGCAGTTCCACTGCTCATACATCGATCCGCTCGATTGCCATGCACACAATGTGCAGTCCTGGAACGGCGTTGCGAGCGGCAGCTTCAATGCGCCGGACCACGGTTATCCGTCCTTTCTGCAACTCAGTCTGACGGGCAGCGACTTCGGGATCGATGGCGGGCAAGGTGTGCTCTCCGATACCGTCGTCCTGGAGATCCATCCCGCGACCGTGGCCATCAGTGTCGATAGCAGCCCGACCGGGCTCGAATTCTCCCTGGGCGAGATCACCGAGACGACACCTGTGGTCCTGGATGTCATCCTCAACACACAAACCACCATCTCGACCCTGTCGCCACAGAGCTTGAGCGGGACTGATTACTACTTCGAGTCGTGGTCGGACGGCGGTGGTCAGAGCCATCTCATCAACCCGCAGGGGCCTGAGAACCTCCTCATGAGCTTCGTCGCTCCGGTGTGCAACAACGGCGTGCGCGAGGGGCCGGAGGAGTGCGACGGAGGCGATCTGGGTGGCGCCGCCTGCAGCGATCAGGGCTGCACGGGCGGTACGCCGTCGTGCACCCCCGCTTGCGTGCTCGACTACGGAACTTGCACCGGATGCCCCGTCTGTGATTTCGACGGCGTATGCGAGCCAGGCGAGGATTGCATAGGCTGCCCCAACGACTGTGCGTCGAGCGCGGGCGCTTCTTGCGGAGACGGCATCTGCAACGCCGGAGATGGTGAGGACTGCGTGATTTGTCCGATCGACTGCAACGGCCTCCAGAGCGGGAAGCGCGCGAATCGCTTCTGCTGCGGTGACGGCGACGGCGTGAACCCCCTGAGCTGTAGCGACGCACTCTGCGGCACGGGCGGATGGATGTGTCTCGACGCCCCCGCGCCCCCCGCATGCTGCGGCGACGGAATGTGCAACGGCGCCGAGGCCGCTTGTTCATGCAGCGCCGACTGCGGTTGCCTCTGCCTCCCGAAAGGGGACGCTTGCGTGACCGACTCCGAATGCTGCGCGGGCAAGTGCCGCGGACCGACGGGACGGCGCACCTGCAAGTAACCTCGTCCGGGTCGCCCTTCAGGTCCCGGCCTGAAACGCAGTTGTTTGACGCCCCGCCGCGCTTGGGCGGAGACTCGGCGCGTGCCGCGAAAAGTCGTGTCTTTGAGTGCGTGGGCGTCGGCACTGGCCTTCTTCCTGACAGGGCTCTTTCCGTTCTTCAACGCCGACGGGTACGGACATCTGGCCCAAGGTCGACAGATTGTGGAGCTCGGCCGCGTGCCGAAGGTGGATCTGTTCTCGTTCTGGAAGCCTACGCCTCAGCCGTGGACGAACTACGAATGGGGATACGACCTCGGGACTTGGCTGGTCTATGAGCACCTCGGAGCGGACGGCCTGATTCTATTGAAGTGCGTCGGCCTGGGCGTGCTGGGCTACGCACTCGTTTGGCTGGCGTACCGTTTGGCCCGGGGAGCGATGTTGGCGGGCCCGCTGTCGCTCGCCGCGCTCCTTTTCGTCCTTCCGATCGCGCGATTCCGTTTCACGGTCAGACCGCAGATCCTCGGGCTCGTTTTCCCCGCGGTCCTGCTCGTTGGCGTGAGCACCCTGTATGGGGAACAAAGCCCCCGTCGAAACAAAGGACTCGTTCTCGTCGGGCTCGCTTTGATGCACGTCGTTTGGGTCAACACCCACGGCTCCCATCTGCTCGGTGTGCTGATCGCGCTGATCTTTCTGTTGTTCTCATGGCGAACCCCGGCCTTCCAATGGATGGCAGCGTTGATCGGACTGCAAATCGTCGCGACCGGATGCACGCCCTTTGGTTTCTCGATCGTCGTAGATTCGGTGTCACACCTGGCTCGCCCGGAGTTCCGTGATGCGGTCGTCGAATGGGCGCCGTGGTCACCCGCAGACCCGCTTCGACTACTGGTCGGGCCCATCGTGACCTCGCTTTTGGTGTTGGTGGCCCTCAGACCCGTGGCTCGGTCGGGACGCTTCGGACTCGGCTACGGGGTCTTTTGCGTGGCACTGTGCCTCATGGCGTTTCGCTCCACGCGATTCGTGGCTCACCAGGTCTTGTTCACGGCGCCTTTCATCGCAGCAGGTCTGTCGGCGTTGCCGCCCGTACGTGACATGCGCAGGAGCATGGGGGTCGTCGTCGGCCTTGCGATCCTCTGGAACGCCGGTTGGACCTCCCAGCTGGTTCCCGCGTTCGGATTTGGCGTCGGCGAAGCACGACGCGACTACCCGTGGGGGTCGGCCGAAGTCATCGACCGCAACGTCGAAGACCCGCGCATTCTCGCCACCATCCAAGACAGTTGGATGATGATGTTCGCAGTGCCTGGAGGCCGGTTTCTCGTCGACGGACGGGTGCCCTTCTATGGCCCCGAGTTTACCGCGCGAATCACCCATAGCTTCGCGCAGCCAAACGTCTTCGCCGAGCAGCTCGCGGAGTTCGACGTGAACACGGTGGTCATCGATCACACGCGAGCCGATCACATCCCCGCAACCGACGTCCTGAGCAGGAGCCCTGCATGGCACCTCGTGTTCGTCGAAGACGGGCACTCGCTCTTCGTCCGGGACGACGCGGCCCCTTCCCTCGAGCCATTGCAGATTGTCGGCGCCGGCTACCGAACCGGAGGTCTGCTCGAGCCAGGCCACCCCGACACCGAGGTGGAGGCCGAGGTCTCGCGGCTGGACACGCCCTCGCACAGCGGCCCAATTCACGGATGGCTCCGTGGTCTTCAGAGCCTGCGGCCTCTCGCACGGGACGGTAACCGAGCCGGGATCCGTAAGAGCGCCAACGCAGACGAGCAAGCCCGCGCTCGGGAGGCGCACGCCCTACTCACTCAAGCCGCGAACGTCTATCCAGGATTTACGTCGATCGAAATCTACCGCGCGATGGCGGCGCTTTCGGCGTGCGACATCGACGAAGCCCGCGAAGCTCTCGGTCGCGCACGGCTGGCAAGTGAAACGCGCAGCACTGCCCTCGTGGCCCTCGAAGTTGCACTCCGGGCGGGCGAAGATGCCGAACGGGAGGCTGCCGTAGAGCGCCTCGAACGATTGCGCGCGCAGCCCCAGACCGAGAACGATCCCTGGGTCATCGCGATCGCAGAGGCGATCGAGGTCCGATGCCCGTGACTCCCAGCATCAGTCCTGGAGCGCAAACACAAACGGAAACGTGAAGCGCACACTCCTACGGGTTCGGCGACGCGGGAATCGGAGCGCGCTGACGATCCGCGCTACGCAACGTTCGACCGAAGCACTGCCCGTCGTGTTCTCGACGACGTGGACGCCCCTGACGTAACCGGTGTGGATGACCGCAAAGCGTACAGAGACCTTGCCCTCGAGCTCTGGCTCGTGGCGCAACGCCAACTCGTAGCAACGGGTGATCTTCGGGAGGTCTTTCTTGATCTCCTGGCGGACGACGAAGGCGTCGATAGTGCCCCGGTACGAGCCCGCCCCGGCACGCGCAACGTCGGCGGCGCCCAGGCAAAGCAGGCCCGCAGCGACTAACGCGCAAATCGACCGAAAGGAAGAAGAGCCCATCCTGGATGAGATACGATCCCGGGCCGACCCACCGCAAAAAATCCGCGCGACCTCGTCCGCTGCAGGGAACCGGCGTCGCCCGGACACTCGTGATACATATATTCAGGTATGCGCAGGAGTCGGCCTCGAAGCTCGTGGATCCAACGCGCCAAGCGACGGCTTTGGAATAGAGCCAGCTCCGCGATCGCCCGTGGCTTCTTCGTCGGTCTTTCACGGCTTGGACGTCTTCACCCGCGAGCGAACCCGGCAAGGCACGGTGTCGAGGTCATCGAGGACGTCGAGTACCAACGCACCGGCAACCTACGGCACCGCCTCGATATCTACCGTCCCTTCGATCGGAAAGGTCCGATACCGATCGTGCTGTACGTCCACGGCGGTGGGTTCAACCTTCTGTCCAAAAGCACGCATTGGCTGATGGGTTTGGCATTCGCCCGCTCCGGGTATCTCGTGTTCAACGTCGACTACCGACTCGCACCACAAGATCCGTTCCCAGCCGCGGTGTCTGACGTGTGCGCGGCCCTCGAATGGGTCGCCGAGCATGGCGAGGCATACGGCGGCGACTTGAGTCGCCTGGTCTTCGCCGGAGAGTCGGCGGGCGGAAACCTCGCCACTGCGCTCACGATCTGTTGCTGCTATCGTCGCGCAGAGCCCTTCGCACAGCGTGCGTTCGCCACCGGATTGGTACCGACCGTGGTTGCCCCGGCCTGCGCGCCCTTGCAAGTCACGGATCCCGGCCGCTTGAACCGACGTCGCAAGCTCCCCCGCTACGTGAACCGAATCCTCGAAGGAATGCGCGACTCGTATCTGCGCGGTCTTCGGGATCCGACCCCCAGCGAGTTGGAGCTCGCGGACCCCTTGCACGTATTCGAGCGCAGGGAACGCCCTGATCGCCCCCTACCCGGTTTTTTCGTCCCGATCGGCACGCGCGATCCGCTGCTCGACGATACCCGCCGACTCGAACGCGCGCTCCGGACGATGGGTGTCGAGTGCGAGGCCCGGTACTACGAAGGGGAGCTCCACGCGTTTCACGCACTTGTGTGGCGGCGACAGGCGAAGCGCTGTTGGCGAGAGCAACTCGCCTTCATGGACCGCGTCCTTCAGCAACCTCGCGAGCCGTACCACGACTTCGTCGCGAGCGCGTAGCTCGGTGACAGTGTGGGGGCGGTGGGGCGGGCCCAATTGACGGGCCGCAGGCCCAACCGGGATCAACCACACTGCCTCTACCTTTCGTTTCCCCCGAGCAACACCTTCATCAAGGGGGTGCCGTCGACTTTGGCGTCTTTAACCAAGGCGTCCAGTAGCTGTTTGCCGATTTGCGCGAGGTCTAGGAGCTCTCGGATGCGTTCGCGCTGGAACTCGGCACGTCGCTGGTCCTCCTGGGCTTGCGCTTTTTCGTTCAGGTACTGGAGCGCGTCTCGCATCGAATCGATGGCATCGAGGACTTCCACTCGCTCGCGTTCGTTGAAGACGCGAGAGATCATCTTCCAGAAGTTTCCCTCGGCCTCGTAGTGATCGCGCCGTTCGCCTTGGAGCCAAACCTTCTTGACGACACCCCATCGCATGAGCTCGTTGAGCGTCATCGACACCGCCCCGCTGCTCGAGCGAAGCCGCCCCTGAAGCTCGGGGCCGCTGAGGGGCCTGTCGGAAAGATAGAGCACCGTCCACAGGCGACCCATGTTGCGCTTGAAGCCCCAGAACTCGATCAACCGCCCGATCGAATCACTGACCAAGACCTCACTTTCCCACAGATCGCCCTCATCGCTCGCCACGCTAGCGCCCTACTCCGAACGCCAACGCTTGACCAGCCGTCAACCCGCGTCAAAGTTCCGCCGCATGGAACGTCCTACTCTCGAGGCAATGCTCGAAGCCGCCACCGGGATCGACCGGGACGGCGACAACTACACCGTCACCGAAGGGTACCGACTTTCGGTGTACGTCGGCGAGCCCGGCCAGGCCATGGAAGTGTCCGAGGTCCGTTCCCTCCGGCTGAACGACCTGTTTTGCGAGGCCACCTCAGACGAACACGACGCGGTGTACTTCCTGGAGTACAGCAGCCTACACGGGATCTCGGTACGCCCCCCGACCGGCGGCGGAGCGCGACGCACGGGCTTCAGCTGAGCCGCGCAACTCTCGTGGCCGCCCCCGCGATATGCCGTAGGATATAGGTGGGGGTTCGAACGGTGGCCGCACGCATTCTTGTCTGTGACGACGAAGCCAGCCTTCGCGAGATGCTGCAGATTCTCCTGCGCCGCGAGGGCTACGAAGTCGACGTGGTCGACGGAGTGCACGCGGCACGCGACCAGCTCGGGAGCGCCGATCCCTACGACGCAGTCATCACCGACCTCGCGATGCCGGACGGGAGCGGGATGGAAGTGCTCGACGCCGTTCGATCGCGTGCGGCGGATACCCAAACTCTGATGATCACGGCGTACGCAACGACCGAGCAAGCGGTCGAGGCGATGCGCAAGGGCGCCTACGACTACGTCCAAAAGCCGTTCAAGAATCATGAGCTCCTCGCGACGCTCGAAAAGGCGCTCGAAAAGCGCGCCATCGTCGTGGAAAACAGGTCTCTTCGCGAACAGTTGAAGTCCCGCTGGACCGAGGGGCAGCTCATCGGCAAGAGCGCGACGATGCAGAATCTCCGCGACCTCGTGAAGCGCATCGCGGGCGCGACGAGCAGCGTGTTGATCACCGGCGAAAGCGGCACTGGCAAGGAGATGGTGGCCCGAGCGCTGCACTTCCAGAGTCCACGAGCGGAGCAGCCGTTCGTGGTCCTGAACTGCGGGGCAGTCCCCGAGAATCTCATCGAAACCGAGCTCTTCGGGCACGTGAAGGGCGCGTTCACCGGGGCGACCTCGTCGAATCAAGGCCTCTTCCGCGCTGCACACGGCGGAACGCTGTTCTTGGACGAGGTGGGCGAGCTCCCCTCTGCGCTCCAGGTGAAGTTGCTCCGCGTGCTCCAAGACCGAAAGGTGCGGCCCGTGGGCGGAAGCTCCGAGGTCGAAGTCGACGTTCGCGTCCTGGCGGCCACCAATCGGGACGTCGAAGTCGAGGTCGAGGCAGGGAGCTTTCGCGAAGACTTGTTCTACCGCCTCAACGTCATCCGCATCGAGGTCCCTCCGCTGAGGGACCGTCCGGAAGACATCCCCGTCCTCGCCGAGTACTTCCTCGGCAAACATGCTGCCCTCCAAGGTCGCCGGATCGAGCTCACACCGGAGGCCATTCGGTGGCTCGCGCGACAGCCCTTCGCGGGCAACGTTCGCGAGCTGGAGAACTTGATCGAGCGCGGCGTGACGTTGGCAGCAGGCAACACGGTGACCCGCGAGGATCTGGGCAACAGCCATCCATCGAAGAAGACGGCTGCGCTATCACGGATCCCCGAGGGCCGCTTCGATTTGGACGAGTACCTCACACAAGTCGAAAAGGAGCTTCTGTTTCGCGCGCTCGACCAAGCGGGCGGCGTCCGCAAGAAGGCAGCCGAGCTCCTCGGGATGAGCTTCCGCCAGTTTCGGTATCGTTTGGCAAAGCACATCTCTCCCGAAGTGGGCGATGCAGCGTCCGATTGATATACTATGATGATGGCTTCCCCCACATTTCGAAGGCTCTCCGGCTTCACCCTCATCGAGCTGATGATCGGAGTCGTGATCGTCGGCGTGCTCGCGGGCCTCGCTATTCCGTCTTTCAAAGGATACGTCTACCGAAGTCGGGTGAGTGAAGCCGCGTCGATGCTCAACGAGATCAAGCAGCGGCAGGAGTCGTATCGCAGCAAATTCGGCCAATACGCGGCGGTAAGCGGCACCGGCGACTGGTCAGGGGCGGCTTACACGCCGGCGGTCCTCCCGGGCGTCAACCCCGTGGGTTGGACGACCTCGGCCAACTGGGAAGCGCTCGGCGTCTCCCCACCTGGGCCGGTCCGTTTTCAATATGCAACCCTCGCGGGCGGCCCCACAGATGCGGTGCCGACCGGCAGCAACCTCGAGAACAACGACTTTTGGTATGCGGCGCAGGCCCGAGGCGACCTCGACGGCGACGGCACCACGTTCATCCTGGAGGTCTATTCGCAGTCGTCCAGATTGTACAACAGCGCCTCGAGTACGGGAGGATACGAATGAAACGCACGCAAGGCTTCACCATCACCGAGCTCATGATCACCATCGTGATCATCGGAGTGCTCGCGGCCCTCGCGATCCCCGGCTTCACCTCGTACATCTACAAATCCAGGGTCACCGAGGCATCGACGTTCCTCGGCGAGATCAAACAGCGGCAGGAATCCTACCGCGACGAGTTCGGGCGCTATTGCCCCGTCAACGGGAGTGACTGGGGCACCTACAACCCCTCTACCATTCCCGGAATCGACCCCGTGGGCTGGACGACGACGACGGCATGGAGCCAGCTTGGCGCGACTCCAGATGGCCCGATCCGCTTCCAATACGCCACGGTGGCCGGCATCCCGGGGACCTCGGTCCCCACGGGCAGCGGCCTCGACAACGACGACCACTGGTTCGCGGCACGCGCCCAGGGGGATCTCAACGAAGACAGCACCACCTTCTATCTCGAGATCTACTCCCAAGCGAACCACATCTATAACAGTGCCACTGCACAAGGCGGCTGGGAGTGACAGTTTTCGTCACCGGCGGGTGACGAAAACTGTCCCTTGGCGCCCGATTGCGTCAGCCTGATTCTACGAATTGCCAATAATTTTCAGGGTAACCACCGCTGCAGGCAATCGGCATGGGGGTTGCATTGTCTAGGGGGCACTGAGATTAGGCGGGCACGCTGCCCGGGGGAAAAAGGAAACCAATGAAAATTAGCAAGCTACTGTCGAAAAAGGAGGGGTTCACCCTCATCGAGCTGATGATCGTCGTCGCTATCATCGGCATTCTTGCCGCGATCGCGATTCCTGCGTTCGTCAACTACGTCAAGCGTTCGAAGACCTCGGAAGCTAGCGCGAACCTGAAATCACTCTTCACGGGTGCCGCGGCGTACTACGAGCAGGAGAACTGGAGCCAGGGCGTGATCACCGCCGGCGCGACCGCCGCCGCATCAACGCACTGTGTCGTTTCGGCCGCCGCCGCGGACTATACCGCCGGCGACGAGAAGTACGTCCCAGACTGGGGAAGTGAGACCGACGCCGCCTCGTACACGGCGCTCAACTTCGCGCCAGCGGACCCGCTTTACTACGAGTACCAGATCGTGTCAGGTGGCTCGGTTTGCGGTAACTCGCCGGGCGACACCACCGTCTACACCTTCACCGCGAACGGTGACCTCGACGGTGACGGCACCCAGTCGACCTTCCAGCTTGCTGCGGGCTCGAACCCGGACAACGCGCTGTTCCGCGCACCTGGTATCTTCACCAACAGCCCGCTCGAGTAATCGAGCGGAGTCTGACGACGCAACGGGCCGCGACTTCACGTCGCGGCCTTTTGCCTTTAAAGGGGACTGTCCCCATTTCTCGGTATACTCGGGGTGTGAGGGGTGTTGCGCAGGCGGTCGCGTTGACGGTGCTGATCGGAAGCGTGGTGGGGGTATGGGCGCTGCGAGGGCGCGCCATGGAGCACTACCTCGGAACGCAGACGTACGAGGACATCTACTACTTGCCTCCGCCCCAATGGCTGCAGGTCATGAGCCTCGGCTACAGGCGCGCCCTTGCGGACTTGATCTGGCTCCGCGCCTTGATCTACTTCGGCGACGAGTTCGAAAACCGGGGCGCCGTCAAGCATGTGTTCAACTATGGCGACTCGATGATCGCCCTCGACCCGGACTTCAAGCGCGTGTACCGGTGGGTCGGCGTTGCCGGGGTCTACACCCCCGAAGGCAGCCCTCTAGAATATCTCGAGCGCGCGATCGCCGTGCTCCGAGAGGGCACGGAGAGGTTTCCTGACGATGGGAAGCTCGCCTGGGACACGGGGGCGACCATTTCGTACGAGCTGCTTCCTCGACTCGCGAAAGACCACCCGAACCGCGAGCAACTTCAACTCGAAGCCAGCGACCATATGATGGCGGCCGCCCGCCTCGGCGAAGGTCCCGAATGGCTCGTCCTCACCAATGCGACATTGCTGAACAAGCTCGGCCAGTCGGAGCGCGAACAGCGGCATCTCGAGGAGATGTACGCCATCGTGCGCAACCCCGACGTCAAAGCCCAGATCGAGATCCGGCTATCGAGACTTCGAGACGAGGCCTACGCAGAAGCCTTCCGCAATGCGAACGCCGAGTTCGAGGAACGCCGACAAGAGGAGTTTCCCTACATGCCTTCGCCCCTGTACTTCTTCGTCGCCGAGCCCATCCAAGTTGCTCCCTAGGCGATAGTGTGGGGGCGGTGGGGCGGGACAAATTGACGGGCCGCAGGCCCGACCTGGACAAACTAGGCCGCAAGCCATCCAGCTTGCCAAGCGCCAACCCTGCTCGCACAGTCCCGCGGCCGTGTCGCGTGGTCGCCCGAGATTGAGCCTACTCGAGGCCGCCCTCCTGCTCAGCATCGTCGGTACCGTTGTCGCGGTGTTCGTGCCGACGTTCATGAGTCGGGTGAAAACCAACAAGATCATCGAAGCCTCCGAGCTCTTGCAAGAGCTGAGCGATCGCACGGCGGCGTACTACGAAACGTCGTGGAATGGTGGGCTCCGTCGTTGCTTGCCGCCGGCCGCGGGCCCCACGCCCTCCTTGCCTACCGTCGATCCTGAGGTCGTGGACTTTTTCGCGCCGACCGCCCAAGGCCACGACAACTGGGAGGCGCTCGGGTTCCAGCCCGACCGCGCGATTCGGTACAGCTACAGCTACATGCCGTCCGAGACGGGCTGCGATCTAGGAGGTGAGGGCAAGAACGGACCGGTCACCTTCCGAGCCGAAGGCGACCTCGAAGGCGATGGTGTGCGTTCGCGTTTCGAAAGGCAGGCCGCACCCACTCTCGACGGCACGTTGCGACCGCTAGAGGGACTAGAGGGACTGCACGTGCACCAGCGGGTCGAATAGCCTCGGCTACTTGCTGCGATTCGATGCGATGCGGGCTTCGGCATCGACCAATGCGGTAACGATCTCTCCGGAGGCGCGCCGAAGCGCGGGAGGCGTCTCCTCGCCGAAAAGGTCCGGGTGCAGATCCTTCACGAGCTTTCGGAGGGCGCGCCGCGCGTCTCGACCCCCGGCTCCCTCGGGAAGATCGAGCAGGACGTGGGCCGAAGCCTGTTGTCGAACCTGCTGCCGCTTGCGAAGTAGCAATGGATAGGAACCCCCGCTTCTCGGCGCGACGGCCCTCAGGAGCTTGAGGCTGCAGAGGAAGCGATAGCCCGCGAGGCCGCATCCCGGGAGCGTCGCCACGTCCTCTGCACGCACGCCCCGGCCGAGCCTAAATGAGACCGCCTTCTCCTCTGGTCGCAACGTTAGACCATCGAGGAGCTGCTCGCCTGCGCGAGTCAGTCGATAAACCCCTCCCCTGAGCTCTGCGCGCACCGATGATGCGTCCATGGCCTTCACAGCGCGCCGCATGGTCTGAAGGGCAAGCTCCCGCGCCCGGATCGGATCCTCCAACCTCCACCACGACGGCCCGTGGCCGTCCTGTGCGAAGTGGAGGACGACCTGCTCCCATCCGCACATTCGGTACATGCCTTCGAGCACGTGCGCTGGGGCCGTGGCCACCCGTCGATCGACGTTCGCCCCGATGACATGGCCAGCGTCGAGCAAGAGCAAACCCTCTCGTCCAAGTCCGCGAAGCCGCAACGTACCGGAGGCCCCCGTTCGATCGAGGCCTACGAGAACACGACAGATGATCGTGGCGCTCGGTAGCGCACGCATGCACCCCGGATAAGCCATTGCCCAAAGCGTGGCCAGTTTTCAGCGTAAAGCAGCGTAGCGCGGGTCGCCTGGACGAAGCGCGAGCGCGTTGCGGATCTGTGCGAAGCGCGTGGACACCGAGGTCGGAGCGACCCCATAGCGGCGTGCCACCTCGGCTTGCGTGAAACCGGGGCGCCGTTCGACTACGGCAATAGCGTACTCGAGCGCGGCAGCCAGTACCTCGGGTTTCGTGATACGCAGCTCGCACCGCTCCTGCATGTCCGCCCAAAGCTGCTTCGCGCGTTCGATCTCAGCGCGAGAGAAGCCAGCCTCACGCATCTTCACCTGAACCGTCTCGACCACGCGGTCGCCTGGCGATCGACGCACTTTCGTCTTGGCGGTCGGCGCTTCGGTCGCGCCGGCTTCGATCCACTCGATGAGGACCCGATGATCGGGATTGCAGGGCCCCTGCTCTTGGGCAAGCTGCGCGAGGCGTTTCGCTTCGACGAGGTCGCCAAGACGCGCCACGCAGTGCGCCAGGGAACCGATGATCTCGTCGTGCTCGGGCTCTAGCTCGTAGGCGCGTCGCAAATGATGCTCCGCGCCGGCCAAATCATCCAGCGCGACGTCCAACAAGTGCCCCAGATTATGATGATACCACGGAGTCAAAGGAGCGAGCTGCGAAGCCAGGCGATAGGACCGCACTGCGACCCGGTAGTTTCCAAGGAGCGCGTGGCACAGCCCCGTGAGCGCATGAAGAACGTCGTCGTCATCGTGGTACGCGAGCACGCGGCGGAGTTGGAGAGCCGCCACCCAAGGGTTGCGCTCGAGATTGAGCTCGGCGAGATGACGATAGGCGAATAACGACGCGTCGCTGCCCTTCTCCGCCTTGGATGCGAGCTTTGTGAGTAGCCCTTCCGCGCGCTTGGACGAGGCCTCGAGTGCCTCCTCGGCCTCGATCCACAACTCTTCGATGGTGCGCGCACCGTGATCCATCTTGACTCGTATACCCGGTGCCTTTTTTGAAAGCAAGACTCGCAACGCCCGTCGCTTGGCTCGCTCGACCTATGAGGTATGCTTCGAGGGCTTGACCCCCGACACCCGGAGCGATAGCCCAACAATGATGGCTGAGGATTTCGAAGAAGAGATACCGCCCGGGCCCGAGGCAGGCGAGCGAGAGCGACGGTGGTCCGAAGGTGTTCTGCGGGAAACCTTTCGGAAAGCCGTCGAGAAGGGCATCGAAGCGGGAATCGGCACACTGCGAAGCGCTGACAGCGTGGTGCGCGGGGTCACCCAAGATGGACGCCTCCCGAAAGAGGTGATGGGTTACGTCTTTGCGCAGATCGATGAAACCAAGAACGCCTTGGTCCGCGGCGTAGCCAATGAGGTGCGTGACTTCCTCGACGCCACCGACATTGCGGGCGAGTTCTACCGGGCGCTCACCTCGCTCTCGTTCGAAGTGAAAACCGAAATTCGTTTCATTCCCAACGAAGCCGGGGGCGTGCGGCCGCAAATCAAGGCGCGCGCCGTTCAGAAGCGGTCCCGCCGCAAGGCCCGTGGTCGCAAGCCCGAGGATACGCCGCCGCCCAAAGATACGGGTGAGACCTGACGGGCATGCCCGCGCCCGGCAAAGTCTATTTGGTCGGCGCCGGGCCGGGTGACCCAGAGTTGATCACGGCTCGCGGTCTCCGGCGACTTCGAGAAGCCGACGTAGTGCTGTACGACGCCTTGGTGCACCCCGACCAGCTCACCGCAGCCAAGCCGGGCGCCGAGCTGGTCTTCGTCGGCAAACGTGCGGGCCGCGTGAGCGAGCGGCAGACCCAAATCAATGCACGCCTCGTCGAAGCGGCGCGCAGCGGCAAGGTCGTCGTTCGCCTCAAGGGAGGCGACCCCTACCTTTTCGGACGCGGCTCGGAAGAGGCGGAGCTCCTCGCGCGCGAAGGAATCCCGTTCGAGGTCGTGCCCGGCGTCCCGGCTCCGTTGGCCGCCACTGCATATGCCGGCCTTTCACTCACGCATCGCGAGCTCGCATCGAGCGTCGGCTACGTGACCGCGACCGAGTCCGTCGAGAAGGACCGAACGGCCCACGATTGGTCGAAGCTCGCGACAGCGACCCAGACCCTCGTGATCTTCATGGGCATGCGCAAGCTGGACTCGCTCATGAAGCTCCTAATCGAGCACGGCCGGCCCGCCGATACGCCAGCGGCGGTCGTCCAGTGGGCCTCCCTCCCCAAACAGCGAACGGTCGTGGGGACCGTCGCGGATATCTATGAGCGAGCATCGAAGGCAGGCCTGCAGCTACCCGCCATCACGATCGTCGGAGAAGTGGTGCGGCTCCGCGAGTCGCTGCGGTGGTTCGACACCAAGGCCCTCTTCGGCAAGCGCGTGTTGGTCACTCGCGCCGCCCAGCAAACCGGCTCCCTCTCGCAGCTTCTCCGAGACGAAGGTGCTCAGCCCGTCCTTGCGCCGACGATCCGCCTCGAGCCTCCGCTCGACCCCGGGACCGCTCCGCGACGCGGTTACCCACCTGGACTGTTACGACTGGATCCTCTTCACGAGCACCAACACCGTCGATGCCGTCTTCGCGGAGATGAATCGCGCAGGCCTCGATGCAAGAGCGATGGCCAAGGCCAAGGTCTGTGCGATCGGTTCGAAGACGCGCGACGCCCTTGCGCTGTGCGGCATACACGCGGACCTCGTTCCCGAGGACGCGCGCGCCGAAGGGGTTACCGAAGCGCTGCAATCCGAGCTCACCGAGCGCACTCGTATCCTGCTGCCGCGGGCGGAGGTCGGCCGGAAAATCCTGCCAGAGTCCCTGCGCGCGGCAGGCGCCGAAGTCGACGTCGTGCCTGCATACCGGACACTTCCCCCGGAGCCCCGAGAAGCCGAGCGGATTCGAAGCCTAGTCGATCCGGAGGAAATCGACGCCGTCCTGTTTACCTCGTCGTCGACCGCACAAAACCTCGTGGATGTCCTCGGAGAAGAGGCGAGCGAGCGCCTCGCAGCACTCGATCTCTTTTCGATCGGGCCGATCACGACCCGCGCCGCGGAGGCCCTCGGCCTCGAGGTGACGGCCACCTCGCCCGAGCCGACGATCGAATCGCTGGTCGCTACGCTCCGCGCGTACTATGACAAGGGAGATGCGGATAGGCGATAATCAACCAAGGGGGCTCCTGGTGATCGTGATGCTGATCGCACTCGCCACCGGTTGCGGCGACCCGGACGACGGCGAGACGATCGAGGTCAGCCTCGCCGATCTTCCTTGCCAGATGCAGAATGCCGCAGGGGTTTGGGAGTCGGCGCCGCTCCCTCCGATCACGGACGAGCAGTGCCTATGGTTCTCGTTTGATCCCAACAACACTTACGTCTTCGAGCACCCGCTTGGACGCGTCCCTTTCGACGTAAATGGATTCATCGCGTTCGGGTCTGACGGCATCGGCGCCACGATCGGCAGCGGCAATGTCTTCCTGATCATCGAGGCCGACGAGTCGACGATCACCATCCGAAACGGCCAGAATCAGCGGTTCTGGCTGCGGTTGGTGCTCGAGTGACCCCCCTAGCGCTTCTGCCCCGCCAGCCTTAGGTTCGATTCACGCGCCGGAAGCGCTAAAATAGGGGATGGCCGACAGGTTCGAAAATGACGCCGGGACCGTTACCCAGGTCAAGCCGGAGAAAAAGCTCAAACGGCCGCGGCTCTTTCGGGTCCTTCTGCACAATGATGATTACACCACACGAGAGTTCGTAGTTCTGGTTCTGCACCATGTATTTCACCTCGATGAGCAAAGCGCGATTCGCATCATGCTCCACGTCCACAACAACGGCGTCGGCGTGGCTGGGGTATTCACCCGCGAGGTGGCAGAGACCAAAATCGAGAAGGTCGAAACGATGGCGCGCGAGCAGGAGTTTCCCCTGCGCCTAACGATGGAGCCCGAAGAGGAAGACGCTTAGATATGGCTGGCCCGGTTATCGCAAAGGAGCTTCAAGAAACCCTGCGCAAGGCGTTCGACCGCGCAGGGCTGATGCGACACGAGTACGTGACGCTCGAGCACCTCCTCCTGGCGCTCACGGAAGATCCGAAAGCTGCCCAGGCGCTAAGCGCATGTGGCGTCGATGTTCGGCGCCTCCGAAAGCGACTGGATAAATTCGTGCAAGAGCGGCTGTCGCGCATCCCCGAAGATGTGACCGTCGAGCCCCGGCAGACCCTCGCGGTCGAAAGGGTCCTCCAGCGTGCGGCCATCCACGCCATCTCGTCAGAAATGAAGACCATCGATGGCGGAAACGTCCTCGTGCAGCTGCTCAAGGAGGACGAGTCGTACGCAGCATTCCTGCTCCAGGAAGAAGGCGTGACCTCGCTCGACCTCAAGCGCTACATCACGCACGGAGTCGGCACCGACATCGTTCCGGGGGAGGCGCCCGACGGATACACCGACACCGAGTTCGACGACGAAGAGGGAGATCCCGCGGCCGGCCGTGACCCGCTCGAGATGTTTGCGACCGACCTGGTCGCTGAAGCCGCCGAGGGGCGCATCGACCCCCTGATCGGGCGACAGGCCGAGCTCGACCGCACGGTTCAGGTGCTCTGTCGACGACGCAAGAACAATCCGATCTACGTCGGCGAGGCGGGCGTGGGTAAGACAGCCATCGCCGAGGGGCTGGCAAGGCGGGTCTACGAAGGGGAAGTGCCCGAGGTCCTCGAGGACGCGCAGATCTTCTCTCTCGATATGGGAGCCTTGCTCGCCGGGACCAAGTTCCGCGGGCAGTTCGAAGAGCGCCTCAAGGCCGTCATCAAGCGCCTTGAGGAGCTCGACAACGCCATCCTCTTCATCGACGAGATCCACACCATCGTGGGCGCCGGGGCTACGACCGGGAGCTCGATGGACGCCTCGAACATCCTCAAGCCAGCGCTGGCCTCGGGGAAACTTCGCTGCCTCGGGGCAACGACGTACACCGACTTCAAGCACCTCGACCGGGACCGAGCGCTCGCGCGACGCTTCCAGAAGATCGAAGTTGCCGAGCCGAGCCTCGAGGACACGATCGAAATCCTCAAGGGCCTTCGGCAGTACTACGAAGAGCACCACGACGTGAAATACGACGATGACGCTCTCGAGGCCGCAGCGACCTTGGCCGACAAGCACATCGTCGAACGCCACCTACCCGACAAGGCCATCGACGTCATCGACGAAGCAGGCTCGCTCGAGAGAATGCGGCCGAGCGAAGAGCGCACGCACCGGATCACCACCGCTGAGATCGAAACGGTCGTCAGCAAGATGGCGCGCGTGCCGGTCGAGTCGGTGAGCGCGAAGGAGCGAGACCAGCTCAAGGAGCTTGGCCCGGAGCTCCGGAAGGTGATCTTCGGCCAGGACGAGGCGATCGAAAAAGTAGTGGGCGCAATTACGCTCGCACGCGCCGGGCTCCGGGCCGACCAGAAGCCGATCGGCTCCTTCCTGTTTGCGGGCCCAACCGGCGTCGGAAAGACCGAGCTCGCGCGACAGCTCGCACGGGTCATGGGCGTCGAGCTCCTCCGCTTCGACATGAGCGAGTACAGCGAACGGCATTCGATCTCCCGCTTGATCGGCGCACCTCCAGGGTATGTCGGGTTCGATCAGGGCGGCCTCTTGACCGACGCCGTTCGCAAGCACCCCCACGCAGTCGTGATTCTCGACGAGATCGAGAAGGCGCACGACGATCTCTTCAACATCCTCTTGCAGGTGATGGACCACGCGAAGCTCACCGACAACACGGGGCGAGAGGCGGATTTCCGAAACATCGTTGTGGTGATGACCACCAATGCCGGCGCCTTCGAAGCGACCGAAAAGGTCGTCGGGTTCGCGTCGGGGGACGAGCCGAAGGACTTCGCCACAGGTCGCACCAAGCAGGCGATCGAGCGCATCTTCACCCCGGAGTTCCGCAACCGCCTCGATGCGGTCGTCTACTTCCGCGGGCTTCACCGTGACGTCATTCGCAAGGTGGTCGACAAAGAGGTCGACCTGCTGCGCAGCCTGCTCGCTGAAAAGCAGGTGCACATCGAGCTCAGCGACGCTGCCCGGGATTGGCTCGCCGACCGAGGATACGACCCTCAGATGGGAGCGCGGCCAATGGCTCGATTGGTCGAGCAGAAGCTCAAAAAGCCACTCTCGCAGGCCATGGTGTTTGGCAGCCTGAGCGATGGAGGCAAGGCCTCGGTCGACGTCCAAGACGACGACCTCACGATCACCTACGGCTGAAGCCCCATAGAGCGTGGGGTTGCGCTAGCCTACGTACGGCGATCCTGTATGCCCGTGTACCTCCTCAACAGAGAACTCGAGTTCCCGCAGCCCGAAGACGCCAATGAAGAAGGCATCGTCGCGGTAGGAGGCGACGTTTCGCCGGAGCGTCTGCTCGTCGCGTATCAAAACGGGATCTTTCCTTGGCCCGTCAAGGGCTATCCGCTGCTGTGGTTCTCGCCGGACCCGCGTTTCGCTTTGGTGCCCGCCAAAGCACACGTTTCGCGTTCTTTGCGCAAGGTGATTCGTCGAGGGCAACTGCGCGTAACCGCCGACACCGCATTCGAAGAGGTGATCGCGGCGTGCGCGGAAGTTGAGCGACCCTATCAACACGGCACTTGGATCACGAGCGAGCTCCGAGAAGGCTACATGGGCCTTCACGAGCTCGGATACGCTCACAGCATCGAGACCTGGCGAGGCAGAGAGCTCGTCGGCGGCCTCTACGGCGTGGCGATCGGCCGTACGTTCGCGGGCGAATCGATGTTCGCGTCCGAGCCCGATGCCTCGAAGGTCGCGTTCACCACGCTCCTTGGCCACCTTGCGATGTGGGGGTTCACGACGGTCGATTGTCAGGTGCACACCGAGCATCTCGCACGGTTTGGTGCAACGATGTGGCCGCGAGCTCGATTCCTCTCGCAATGGCGGCAAGCGACGAGCGAGCCCAGCGTCCTCGGGCCCTGGCAGCTCACCCTGACCCCCGAAGAAGCCCTTGCACGGCTACAGCCAGAAATGTGACCCTGTACGCTGCATGATCATGAAAACGCGCCCCGAGTGGATCCCCCTAGCAGCCCTCCTAGCAGCCCTCGTCAGCGGCCTAGCGGCGCCACACCCGGTAGCCGCCCAAGAGGCCCCAAGCGCTGACACTGGCACTGACGCTGGCGCTGACACTGACGCTGACACTGACGCTGACGCTGAGGAACAGGAGCCCCCGAAGGCCGCCTCCGAGGCGGAGCGGATCCTTCGGATTCGTCGGGGGATCAAGCTCGACAAGGAGAAGCTTCGTGGCCTTCGGATCGAGCTTCGCGCGCGCGAGAAGTGGTTTGAAGACCTCGCCGAGGGCATGACCGAGGTCACCGAGAAGCTCAACGAAAAGAAAGAGGCTCTCGAGGAGCTCGGGGAAGACGGTGACCCAGACGAAATCAAGGAGCTGAAGACGCGGATCGCGGAGCTCGAAGAAGACTACGAGCTCTTCAACCGACAGACCGACCTCGCGCTCACCGCGGAGAAGAAGACCAAAGAGCAGATCGAGGCACTGGCTACCAAGAACGAGACGGAGAAGCGTTCGCTCGCCGAGCTCACCGGGGCGGCACCCATTCCCCAGCTTGCAGCGGCAGCTGAGCCGGCCCCTGCAGCTCCCGTCGCGGAAGGCCAAGACGCCCCGACCCTACCCATGATGCTTCCTGGAGTCGCTCAACCCGGGGCACCTAGGGCGCCCACGGAACCCAAGGACAGGCCGTCAGCCGCGACCGCTGCCCAGCTACAAGCGCATAAGGTCGTGGAGGAAAAGGAGAAGGAGCTCGCGCGCGCGCGCTTCGAGGTCGAAAACTACGTCGAGCGAAAACGCGCGCTCGAAGCGCAGATCAAGTTTGAGAAGGACCTCGCGAAGACCGAGGCGGATGAGATCGAGAACCTCGAGCACGCCCTCGAGATCTGGCAGCAGCGTCTCGACGCCGCGACGGAGGCCGGGGATGACGACCGCGCAAGACGGAGCGCCCGGGGGGTCAAAGGCCTCGGTGACTTCATCGCGGATGCCAAGAAGGCCACGGAGACGCGCGTCGAGTATCGAGAGTCTCTTCAAAAACGACTCGGATTCATCGAGGAGGAGGGATTACACGTCAACGCGGTCACGGACGAAAAGCGCAAGGAGCTCGAAAAGGCTCAACGCAGCCTCTTTTGGCTCGAAAGCCCCGTGCACCCACGGAACATCGCGTACTGGGCGATGGAGCGTGGACCGCGAATCCTTCTCGTCGTCGCGATGATCGCGTTTCTGCTGATCCTCCTGAGGGTGAGCGCGCGTGGCATCGCGCGGACGTTCATTCGTGGGCGAGGAGCTCGCCGCTCTGGGACCGGCCGCGCGGACACCCTCGCCTTCAGCTTCCGAAGCGCGGCGCGGGTCATGCTCTACGTGATTGGCGTGATGTTGATCCTGCAAGAGGCGGGATTGGACCTCCGAACGGTGCTTGGCGGCGCTGCGATCTTCGGCGTCGCCATCGCGTTCGGCGCGCAAGACCTGATGCGGGATTACTTTACTGGCTTTCTGATCCTGCTCGAGGACCAGTATCAGCTCGGGGATTTGGTATCGATCGGAGGCATCACCGGGACCGTCGAGTCCGTGAACATGCGCGTGACGGTCTTGCGCGACCTCGAGGGCCGCGTCCACTTCATTCCAAACGGCGAGATCAAAGCTGTCACGAATCGAACGTACGGCTGGGGACGCCCGGTCTTCGAGATCCCGGTGGGTTTCGACGAAGATGTCGATCGGGTCTTGAAGACGTTGGTCGAAGTCGCGACCGAGCTCATGACCGACCCAGACTGGAAACCATTCGTAACAGGCGAGCCCGAAATGCTGGGCGTCGATAAATTCACCGACCGCGGGATGATCATCAAGTTCATGGTGAAGACCCAACCCGACAAACTATTCGCAGTGCGCCGTGAGATGCTCCGAAGAATCGCCAAGCGCTTCCACGAGCTAGGGCATCCAGATCACAGTCCCGCAAAGGTTGATCAGGCAAGAAAACCCCCAGGACGCCTAACGCTGAACGCCGGCGCTGTCGCTGGCGCTGACACTGGCGCTGTCACTGACACTGTCGCTGTCACGGGGAGCGGAAGATGACGGTGCCCAGATCGCTGCCTAGCAACCTCATCGGAAACACCCCATACACCTCAAGCTCCCCCTGCAGCCTCACCTTGTCGGTGTAGCCGCTCGGCGAAGCGGCGAGCACCCTCACTCGCTGCTCGGCGCTCGGCACTAGCGCGTCCACTTGTGGGGGGGTGTCCCAGTGGAACAGGCGGTCTCCCTTGTAGAGGTAAACCCAAACCGGGTCGCCCTGCTCTTGCTCGACCCGGAGCTGTCGGCTGAGGCGCTGAGCGAGCCGTGAGAGCGGGATTCCGGCCAGCACGACGCCAACCACACGGCCCTTCCGAATGGCCGGGGCCGCAAACAAGATGGACCACGACGAGGGCGCATCGGGATCTTCAGCGAAGAACTCCCCGAGCCCGGTCGCAGCGCTCCCCTCGAGCGCCTGCTGCACCACCTCGAAGCGACTCTTGTAGTCCTGCCCCTTCATCCGATCCGGACTCCGATCGCGCGCAATCACCACCCCGTCGACGTCGAGGGCCGCGAGAAACGACATTGGAGACGCGACAAATTCATCAATACCTTTCTTGGGTTGCTGAAGAATCCTCAAGGCCGCTCGCATTTGTGATTCACGCACCGCGGGGTCCGAGACGGCGAACCCAGGCGTCAGCTTGTCCGCCGCTTTGACGACCCCGGCCTGGTGGTTCTCGAGGTCCTGCTGAATCAGCGTTTCGATCCGAGCGAGGTCGACCGTACGGACCCGCTCCTCCGCCCGCTTCACCGCGGCATCGTCCTCGCATCCCGCGAACGCGAGCACCGCACGATCACGATCAACCCCCAACGCATGGGGTCAGTGTATCGGGTGCGCGGGGCGGTGTCAGGAAGAGGGTCCGTGATCAGTGCCAGTGCCAGTGCAGCGCCAGCGTCAGCGCCAGCGTTCAGCGTCAGTGCCGCGTCAGTGCCGGCGCCAGTGCCAGCGTGGGCGTCAGTCTCAAAACGGTCGACACGTGATAATCAACGCTGGGCCGACGAGACCGGCCGGCCGGCAAGGTTAACTTTTACGTATAGACGTGGGGCCAGGGGAGACGGACTCTCTAGCTCTGCTCTCGTCCTCCCTTTGGAACGCGAGAGAAAGGCGGGCAACATGGAAATGATACAGAAGAGCATCGATATCAACGGTTCGGTCGATAGGGTTTTCGCGTACATCGACGACCCGGCCACAGGTACGCAATGGCTTCCCAGCATGATGGAAGTACGAAACATCTCTGGAAGCGGCGTCGGTCAGCATCACGAGTGGACATACAAGATGGCGGGGTTCGCTCTCGACGGAGAGACCACCACGATCGCGCATGTCCCGAATGAGCGCCGTGTCGTGAGGAGCAAAGGGGGCGTCGATAGCCTTTGGACGTTCACCTTCGAGCCCCACGAGGGCGGAACCAGGTTGGGCCTCACGGTCGAGTACACCGTCCCCGTGCCCGTTCTGGGCAAGCTAGCCGAGAAGCTCGTGGTGCGGCGCAACGAACGGGAAATCGACCTCGCGGTGCGGAACATCAAGGACCATTGCGAGGGGTGACCTTCACGGTGGTGCGGTGACGGGGCCAAGACACCGTCTTCAGGACCACGGCGTCAACAATTACCAACAAGGAGAAGAGGCATGGAACATAAAATACTGGTGGTGGCGTTGACACTTGTCGGCGCATTGACTCTGTTTGGTTGTGGAGACGACAGCCAAGGTACGGGAGGAACTGGTGGCTCGTCCGACACTGTGACGATCGACTTTAAGGTGATCGCGTTCGAGCCAGCCGAGGACGATGTCGACGTTCCGGGCGCGGAGGTTTGTGTCGCCGACACCACGAACTGCGGCACGACGGATGCGGAGGGCTTGGTGGTGCTCACGCTGCCCGCGAACGCGGAGATCGCGCTCACCGTCATCGCCGAGGGCTTCACCAAGACGCTTGCGCCGCAAACCACGACCGACGTGGATCTCACGAATATTCAAACGGCGGTCTTGACCGACGAAATTGCCAACTTGTTGGCAATGGTCTTGGACACGCCGTACCCGCTCGGAAACCTCGGCGCGGTCGCACTCTCAACGCTGACCGCCCCAGTTACGGACGATGACAATGGCATTCCAGGCGTGACGTACACGCTCAACCAGGAAAAAACGGCGTACTACCTCGCCGAGAACGGCTTTCCCACGTTCGACTTGATGGCTACGACGGCGCCGGATGGTGCCGGTGGTTACGTCGAGCTGTCCCCGGGCGAGTACGAGATCACGTTGGGCGGCACGGCGAGCAACTGCGTCGTGGTGTCCGGTTGGCCGGGAAGCGACGCAAACTCCATCCGATTCCCGGTGCGCGCGGACTTCTTCACGCAAGCGTTCGTTACCTGCGATCCGGTTGCTGCAACTCCGTAGTGCGAGTGCGGAGGCGGCTGTCGTCGCGCTGCCATAAACAGCGCCCCGTACTCCAAGTCAACAACCCGACCCGGGTGGAGCTTTCAAAGTTGGCGGTGACCGTCACCTCCGCCGACATACGCCAACCCGGGTGGGGCTGTTGAATCTCGGCCCCAGGGGCCGAGATTCAGAGACGTGGCACTCAACCCGACCCGGGTTGAGCTTTCATGATGCACCTTGCGAGCCGACCCCACCGCGACGCACTCAGGGAGCGCTATGCGCGAGGGTAGCGCTTTAAGGACCGGTTAGGTGTCGGGCTCCAGTTCGATGCCGAGCTGAATCCACCAGGACGACTAGAGCTTCCCCTCCGAGACCATCCAGTCGTAGGTGTCCTGCGCCATCTCTTCCAGCGAGACCTCTTGGTACCCGAGCTCGTTCTCGGCCTTCGAGCAGTCACAGGCGAAGTCTTTGACGCAGATGTCCACCAACTCCGGCGTGATATCCGGCGCCTTCCGAGTGATCAGGCTGACCCAATAGGTCAGGCGAGCGACAGCCCGGAGTAGCGCCGCGGGCGCCGCCTTGCTTGGCGCCTTGCCGCCCGTGAGCTCGACGACGATCTTCGTCAGCTCCAAGTAGCTGGCGTGAACCGAGCCTAGAAGGTAGTTCTCGCCTGTCCTACCCCGCTCTGCCGCGGCAACATGGGCATCGACGACGCTCTTGACATGGCACCAGCCGGCTGCCCCGGGAAACACGCCCGGCAGCTTCCCGGTCTTCACCAGAACGAACAACGTCGACCAGTTGTGGAGCTCGTAGGGCCCGAGGATGTTTCCCGGGTTGAGGATCACGGCGTCCAGGCCCTTCTCGATCCCGGCGCGCACCTCCTGCTCGGCAAGCCACTTGGTTCGGGAGTAGTTGATCCAGTGATCCGCCGCTCTCGACGGCGTGTCTTCACGGAGCACCGTCCCGCTCTCTGGTGCGTACGCGGATGCACTCGAAGTGTGAACGAAGCGCTTCGCACCTCGCTCGAGGGCCGCTCTAACGACGTTGCGCGTGCCGGCGACGTTGATGCGGGTTTGCTCGCTGTTGTTCACAGTCCAGAAGTTGGTGCTCGCGGCAACGTGGAATACAACGTCGACGTCCTTCGGCATCGCAGCGAGCACCGAGTCGGCCTCGACCACGTCACCGACAGCGAGTCTCGGAGCGAAACGCTCGAGATATGTGAGATCCGACGAGGCGCGATGGAGGGCGGTCACATCCCAGCCATCCCGCACCAATCGATCGACGAGGTTGAGCCCAAGGAAGCCCGTGGCTCCCGTCACGAACGCTGTAGTCATGCGCGGAGTCTAACCCTCCAGTCGTTCTTTGATGTTCTGATTATTCAGCTCCATCTCCCTTTGGTTCCGCTTGAGGACAAGCTTTTCGGCCAGCTTCCCCAGTACGGGAACGGGGATGGTGTAGTCGACGTCCATATCCAGCTTTGTCCCGCCCTCATGAGGCGCAAAGGTGAACGTGAAAGTGCTGGTGATGCCTCCTTTGCTTTTGGTGACCTCGCGCTCGTTGGGGACCTGCTCGGTAACCGTGGTCTCCCCATGAAGCGGAACCCCAGCCATCTTGTATTTCCAATGATAATGCTGGCCCACCCCCGACCCGGTCACATCCATCACCTCAGTCATGCCTACCATCCACTCCTGGATGTTCATCGGGTCGGCGAGGTACGTAAAGACCTTCTCGACAGGTGCATTGATGTTGATGCTGTTGTGTATCGTCGTCATGGCTTCACCTTCCTTTCTGGCGAGGATGCAGCGTTTGAGGCCGGCCGCAGCGTAGGGTCCGTCGGTCCACGCACCCGAACGGATGCGGGCAAGGGCCACTAGACGCTGTTCTTCCGACCGGTGGCTTCATGGCCACCTCCACGCGAGGGGTAGACGCTATCATAGGGTCCTCTTTTCGGACATACGTAATTGTTCACCTGCTAGTGGTTGCGAGCAGCTAGCGGGATAGCAGCGACCGCAAGCAGAAGCACCCAAAGCGCCTACCGATGACTAGGCCGATTCGCGCAGCTGCGACGACCCGACCCCGGTTGAGCTTTCAGCGTCAGTGCCAGCGCCAGTGATGAACGCCACTGAGGTGAAGTTCTCCGCGTGCGATCATGCGAAAAACGCAGGGAAAGTCGTAGGCCGCGCGGCCTGCTCGGATGCGCTTGGCCGCAATTGCCTCCGACATGTGAAAGCGCTTCGTGCAAGACGCGAACATCGCTTCCAACACGACGTCACCCAGAAATCAGAGCGCCCTTCCCCACCGTTGCCTCAACATCGGTCGGATCTTTGCTTATCCGCGCTGGTCGCCTTTGTTCCCTCGCTACTGACTGACGATCTGTCCGTACTTCGCCATCCTGGACTGGAGGTCGCCTTCCAGATAGCCGTCGATTACTCCGAAGCCCTCGAGCAGGTGTGCGCCGCGGATCATGAACTCGATGAATTGATCTTCTCGTTTGAGCGCGTCCAGTTGCTCCGCGCTTCCCCGGATGAGGATCACCCCGCTGAGGTCAGTGGACACTGCGTTCAATAGAACCGGCTCAAAGCTCTCGATTGCGCCATCGCTTTGAAGGGTGCCGTAGTACTCCATGGTACTGCCAAAAAGCGAAAGGGCCTGCTGCTCGCGGCCCGCCACCGGACGGCTCCATCGGATTAGAAGTGCTGCGTTGGCCATTGTCATGCTCCTTTGTGACAGTGGGCACCACCACCCACCGTGGGATCCAGGACCCTACGCCCAGGAGAGACGTTTGATCAATACGTAATCGTTCATGAGCGACCCCACAGCGACCCCACCGCGGTTGAGCTCACGCGGTTGAGCTCACGGGAACCCGACCGTTCGTCGTGAAGCGATGTGCGGGTCGAAGTAGTGCGACGACGTCCCCCACGAAATCACCCAGGAATCAGAGCGCCCGTCCCGGCCGTTGCCTCAACATCGGTCGGATCTCTGTGTCACCCGCGATGGTCGCCTTTGTTCCCATGCTGGTCGGCTTGGTCCCCGCGATGGTCGCCTTTGTTCCCATGCTGGCCGCCTTTGTTCCCGCGCTGGTCGCCTTTGTTCCCGCGCTGGTCGCCTTTGTCCCCGCGCTGGTCGCCTTTGTTCCCGCGCTGGTCGCCTTTGTTCCCGCGCTGGTCAGCTTTGTTCCCGCGCTGGTCGCCTTTGTCCCCGCGCTGGTCGCCTTTGTCCCCGCGCTGGTCACCCTTGTCGCCGCGGTGGTCGCCTTTGTTCCCATGGGCACCTTTGTCCGCGCGATGGTCACCTTTGTCAGGCTTGTGCTTCTTGGCGAGGCCCGGTGGGAGGGCGGGGCGAGCGACCTGGTGCCAGCCTCTGTCCAGGTGGGTGCTGATCTGCCACCCATCGTGGGCGTAGCGGTAGAAGCGACCTTCGGTATAGAAGTGGTCGTGCCGATCCACGACGAGGTACACGCCGAGGGCTGAATCAAAGACCAGCTGGACCCCTGCGTGGCTGTGGCGATGGCCTTGGCGGGGATGGGCGGGCGGTGGAGAGGCTCCATGGCGGCCGGCGTGGCCTTGTTTTCGCTTGTCGGCTTGATCCTTGAGCTTCAGGATCTCGCCCGTCTCGCCGTCGATCCACAGATCGAGCTTGCTCTTCTTGCGCGCGACATAGCCCTCCGTCTTCACGTCCCAACGGAACTCCTTGTCCTTCCACTTGAGGTCTCGCACGTAGGGGTCGCGGTACCCGCGCTGGGCGGCAACATCGAGAGCGATGTGTTCCGCCTCTCTGGCATCGACGCGATGGGGCGCTGGGTTCGGAACGGGAGCCGGATGACCCGTCGTGTGTTGGTGAGCCACGCAACCTGATCCCACGAGGACGGAGGCCATCAGCCCTACCTTGGCTCCGTACCGAAATCCTCGTCTCCAACCGCGCCCCGGCGCTCCTAGGCCATGCCTGAAATCCCACATGCCCACAGGCTAGCGAGAAATAGGGGTACCCCCCAAACTCAGGGAACGATGTGGGCTCCTTCGGCACCCCAGGTCACATCAGTGCCAGCGTCAGTGCCAGGGTCTGCGTCACATCGTCAGGTGGTGCTCAAACGGACAGTAGTCGTGATCGTGCGTCGTGGTCGTGATCGTGGTCGGGTCCGAACCGAAATGTGCCGCTGTAGCCGCCTGGCCTTACGACCACGACGACGGCGACGACCACGACCACGACGCACGACCACGATCACGACGCACGATCACGCCGAAGACGAAATTAGGGACAGCGGCTCAGCCGCCTGAGCAGAAGTGTTCGTAGTCGACGTATTCGGTGATCGTTGGGTGATCGCCGCAGACTTGGCAGTCTTTGTTTCTACGGAGCTTGAAGGTGCGGAAGGTCATGCCGAGGGAATCGTATTGGAGTAGGCGGCCGACCAAGGGGTCGCCGCGCTCGAGGATGATCTTTATCGCCTCGGTGGCTTGGAGGGTTCCGATGACGCCGGGGAGGACGCCGAGCACGCCCGCCTCGGCGCACGAAGGAGCGAGGTGCGGAGGCGGGGGCTCGGGGTACAGGCACCGATAGCACGGGCCGTGATGAGGCCAGAAGGTGGTTACTTGGCCGTCGAATCGGAAGATCGAACCGTGGACGACCGGGATGTCTTTCCAGACGCTCGCGTCGTTGACGAGGTAGCGCGTGGCGAAGTTGTCGAGACCGTCGACGATGACGTCCCAATCCTGATCGAAGATGCGGTCGACGTTCTGCCGCGTGAGTCGCTCGTTGAACGGGATCACCTTCACGTCGGGGTTGAGGTTTTGCATCGTCCGCATGCCGCTTTCGACCTTGGACTCCCCTATCCGATCGAG
>PVMK01167853.1_pt1 | contig 42962 bp, 55 predicted proteins | sample 1853481 | NCBI WGS metagenome assembly PVMK01 (sample SAMN08533507, study PRJNA380276) | Marine sediment metagenome, whole genome shotgun sequencing project.
GGTATAATACATTGTGGTATAGTATAAGATGAGTATGATTCAGTGGTTAAGTATGATCCAGCAACTGAATGATCTTGAATAGCTGGATCAGGTTCAACGACTGGATTGGATTCACTGACTGAGTGGGGTTCACTGACTGAGTGGGATTCAGCCCGGGGGCCTATATTATTAAAAATTTTTTTATGGGTGACATGCTCATTCCGAGGTATGGACGTTTTATTTTTACCCAGCTCAAATAACCCTATCCAGCCTTACCAACATTTGCTCAATCGGAGGTATGGACGTTTATTTTTACCAAAGCCATGCTCAAAAACCACACGAGGCACGAGCTGCCTAAGTTTACCAACATTACTTTTCCTGAAATAATCAAACCCAGCCTATACATAAACAGTTCCCAACTTATTTTCAAATCCAGTAAAATAATCATGTACGTCATTCAAAAAGTATGATATAGTAAGATTTTAAGATTTAAAAGGATCTAGACGACATGCAAGAAACCAACTGGGAACTACTGAAATTCAAGTATGAAGTCTTAGGAATTTCAATTGAGGATTTAGCCAAGGAACATTGTGTATCTGTACCAGTTCTTAAGTTCAACTCACAATCATGGAAAAAGGTTTCTTTTGGTATGGAAAAACCCCTTGATCTTCAAGGGGTTTCTTCTATGGAAGATATCCTTTTAAGACTTGGCAGTGAAACATCTTCCCAAACAAAAGCTTTTGCTATTCTGAAACAGAAATTCTTGGGACCGAAATATGTGGAACTAGAGACTGTTCTCTTGCATAAAGCTATAGAGATGGCTGCGGAACTCACTTCCAGCGATCCCAGATCGGCTAACACATTGCGGTCTTTGGCGACGGTGCTTGGTGATTTACTCGCACGCAATCCCCTGCTGACTCCGGGTGAGCATGAGGATGAGGGGACGAGTAGGGAATGGACTGTAACGTTTGTGGATGCAGAGAATAAGGAGAAAAATGAAGATGAGTAAACGAGTAAGAGTGGTGTGCCTGAGTTGTGTGCTGACACTGATGTTTGCGTTTGCGTTTGTGTTGTGGGCCCATTCAGCTGACATAACGTTTGAGTGGGATGCCAATACTGAACCAGACTTGGCGGGTTATAAACTGTATGCGGGTGGTGAAACTGGTGTCTACGACCCAGATTTAACCATTGATGTAAAGAACGTAACAACATATACTGCCACTGGGTTCTCTGATGGTGACTGGTTCTTCGCGGCCACTGCATATGATGAAGACGGAAATGAGAGTGCATATTCGAATGAAGTAGCCTTGACCATCGATACTCTGGCACCTAGTGCTCCGGGGGCATTTCGAGCTACGATTGAGGCCAAGAAGGTGACTGTGATACCCATAGAATGATGGAGGAATTATGATTCAGCAGATGATTACATACGAGAAACTGTATGAGATAATTGGCAAACAGTATATTGAGATAATGCTGTTGAAAGAAAGAAACACCATTCCGTGGCCTCGATGAAGTATGTAGTTTTGATTCTTTTGGTATTGCTTTCAACTGTTGCATTGGCACAAGAAAAAACTGGACAAGTTACTTTTGCTTGGGATGCAAATGATCCAAAAGATGAAGTTATTGGTTACAAGATTTACTATGGTAAGCAGTCCCGCTTTGATGAGAATTTAGATCCAGAAGCAAGAACTGTTGAACTAGCAAAGAAAAATTGTGGTGGTAATCAGGAGTGTATTGATTCATGGCATAACTATTGCACAGATCCAAAAGATCAGATGTGTGATTATGACTGGTTTGACTATGATACAAAGATTGATGTTGAAAATGTATTAGAATATACAATAACACTACCTGCTGGAAAATATTTCTTTGCGGCTACTGCTTATGATAAAACATTGGAAAGTAAATTTTCTATAGAATTGGAACATGAAATTGAATTTGATGCACCGGGAAAACCATTGAATTTTAAAGGTATGATGGTAATACCCCTTACCAGTCCCACAGAACTAAAGTTAACTGATGAACCCACAGATATAACTATTGAGCATATTGATTAAGGCGATAAATTAAGATGCATGTACTTGATCTTGTTTTACAGATACTTATGGCAGCATCTTTAATATCAGGTATTATCATGTTGTCATACACAATTAGTTATCGACATGAACTTAAAATTGCAGAACGAGCATGCCGATATACTATGAGCACATTGCTTGTATACAGTGTGGTGGTTAGGTTTTTAATAATAATGCCCGGAAAATTTGTATATATGAAAGAAACATCTGTTGTATTTGATCTATTATACATCGCTATATGTGTCTTCTATAACATAAATTTATTCAACAAAGTGATGTATGAAAGAAGAGACAACAAATAAAGTGGGTCCATTCAAAATAGTTGGGCTTATAACTTCTTTGGTAACGATTTCAGCTTGCTTTGTTGGCGCAGTAATGTGGATAAGTGTTAACATGGCTGACAATCAGATGTCCATTGAAGTTTTGGAATCAAGTCATAGAAAGTTGGAATTACTGGTTACCAAGAATCGTAAGATACTTAACCAGCATGATAGACTTCTTACAATACTTGATCAGCATGGTTCGAGTCTTAAAATATTAACAAATTTCATGACGCAGGGAGGGCGTTTTACAGAGTCTGATGGTCGTGAAATGAGTGGCAGATTATATGCTGTTGAAGAACGTATTCACCAATATGATATTCTTAAAACTGAACTTAAGTGGATTAAAAAGTCTATAGCTGATATAGAAAAAGAACTTAAAATTGGATTTGAAAAACTCGAGAAAAGAGCAAAACAATAATGCCAGCTTTGCAACTGCAAGTACCATCTAAATTAAAGCCATTTATAACTAAGAAAAAACGCTATAAGGTTGCTTATGGTGGTAGAGGTGGTTCTAAGTCAATGACATTTGCTGATATACTCGCTCATAAAGCTCAGGTAGAGCAGGCTCTGGTAGGGTGTCTACGAGAGTTTCAAAATAGTTTGGATGATAGTGTATTTGCCCTCCTTAAGTCAGAAATCAAGCGTCTTAAAATTCCTGGCTATAAACACCTCAATAATAAAATCAAACATGAATCTGGTGGTGGTTTTCGATTTAGAGGATTAGCTAGATCAATTGACGCCATCAAATCTATGTTCGGATTCAAATACTTTTGGCTGGAAGAAGGACAATTTATATCAGCAGATAGTTTAAAGATTTTAACACCCACCCTTCGAGAAGAAGATTCAGAACTCTGGATATCAGCTAACCCCATGAGTGCCGCAGATCCTTTCTCAGAACGCTTCATAAATCCATACCAAAGAGAATTAGATGCCAATGGTTTTTATGAAGATGATATGCACTATATCGTCAAAATTAACCACAATGACAATCCCTGGTTTCCGAAAGAGTTAGAAGAAGAACGGCAACATGATTACAAAGCTTTACCACGAGCATTATATGATCACATCTGGGAAGGAGCATTTAATGACTCTGTAGAAAATGCTCTTATGAAAGCAGAGTGGTTTGATGCATGTATTGATGCTCACTTGAAACTCGGTTTCGAGCCCCTTGGTACTCGAGTAGCATCTCATGATCCTTCTGATGAAGGTATGGATCCCAAAGGTTATGCTTTTAGACATGGTTCAGTTGTCCTTGAAGTTCTAGAGAAAACTACTGGTGATATAAATGAAGGATGTGACTGGGCAACTGGCCTCGCCATTCAAAACAACGTCGATGTTTTTCTTTGGGATTGTGATGGTCTTGGTATAGGTCTTAATCGTCAGATCAATAGAGTGTTTGAAGGAAAAAAAACTCTTGTAGCTCAATATAAGGGTTCAGAGCAAGTAGATAACCCTGAAGCACCATTTGAACCTGCTGACAAAATTTCTATTCAGAATCAGAAGACAAATAAGGAATCTATAAAGAATTGCAGAGCTCAGTACTACTTTGAATTACGTAATCGTGTATATCGTACATATATAGCTGTGACTCAGCATGTCTACACAGATCCTGATACACTGATATCCTTTTCTTCCGATATAACTGATTTAACACAGTTACGATCTGAATTATGCAGATTGCCAATTAAACCCAATCCCAATGGAATGTTTGAATTATACACAAAAGAAGAGATGCTTAGGAAATTTAAAATACCATCTCCAAATTTAGCAGATTCCGTTAAGATGCTATTTAAAACTGTCCATGTTCCTCAATTTGGCAGTACAAAACGGCCTATACCAATTAAACCAATGGGTGAGAGTGTTAGTAGACAGAATAGAAAATACAAACATTTAAATTAATAATGGAAAAAGTAGAAAAAATAGAGGTCTTAAGTCATCATAGGGGTTTTTCTAGAAACTATACTCCAGAAGAATTAATGGGTGAAATAATCAATTTAGTTAATTCTGATGACTTTGAGGACTTTATGTTTATAGCAGGTGGAGAAAAAGGTATGAGATCCATTCGTATTGGATCGAGAGATCGAGATTTACGAATAGGAGATCTGTTGTTACTTAATAAGTACATAGAGGAGGATATCCTCAGATGAGTTTAGATCTCACAAAATTAAAAAATCTCCATGACAAAGCATATCAAGCATCTCAAACTACTCGAGAACGTGGGAGTGATGATTTAGTCTTCTATTGGATAACACAATGGGATGATAATATTTTACAAGATTCTCAATTAGCTTATCGCGGGGAATTTAACATTCTACGAAAAGCTGGTCGTCAGATTCTTGCTGACTTAAGTATGAACCCTGTACAAATTGATTTTGTCCCAAAGGATGACACTCGAGATGATGCAGCAGATCTTTTAGATGGTCTGTATCGAGCGGATTGTAATAAGAATACTTCAATTGAAGCTTTTAATAATGCTCAAATGGAAACAGTTGTATGCGGTGTAGGTGCTTGGGAGTTGAGAGCTGAATATGCTACTAAACGAATTGGGGATAGAAACCAAGTTATTGTTAGAAAACCAATAATTGAAGCTAACAATAATGTTATGTGGGATCCTAATTCAAAATTGTTAGATAAATCAGATGCAAAATACGTTTCTGTATTAGAGGCTTTCTCTGAAGATGGATACGCTGACTTAGTTAAAAAATTAACTGGAGAAGAAGCTGATCCAATAAATGCAGGTTCTTTTAAATTTCCGGAGCAGTCATACACTTTTCCATGGATTTTAGGAGAAGCTAAAAAGATATATGTGGTCAAGTTTTACCATGTAGAAACAATTGAAGAAACAGTGTTAACTTTATCAGATCCTTTTGGTAGTACTATTGATGTACGTAAAAATGATTTAATTGGTATTGAGGATGATCTATTAGGAGCTGGTTATAATATAGAATCAGAACAAGTTTACAAAAAAAACAAAGTAACTAAGTATATAGCTTCTGGTAGAGAAATTCTTAGTTCTACTGTATTAGCTGGAGAACATATTCCAGTTATTCCAACTTTTGGTGAACATGCTTTTGTCGAGGGTGAGGAGCACTGGGAAGGAGTCACGCGGCTGACTAAGGATCCACAACGTTTACGTAATTTTGCAGGAAGTTACTTAGGTGATATTCTTTCTCGGTCTCCTCGTAAGAAACCAATATTCTGGCAAGAACAAATTGCTGGTTTTGAGGATATGTATTCTGAGTCTGGGGTAGATAATAATTATCCTTATCTGCTTGCTAATAGGAAATCTGGTGACGGCACAGATTTACCTTTAGGACCTGTTGGGGAAATGCCTGAGCAACCCATGCCCACTGCTCTTCCAGCAGTTTTAGAATTATCTAAAGAAGCTGTGGAAGATGTTGCAAATCCTGGAGTTCCCCAGGATATTGCGGATCCAGATATATCAGGTCGAGCAGTTTACGCTCTCCAATCTCGACTAGATATGCAGTCTATGATATACCAAAATCATACAAAACATGCCAAACGGCGGGATGCTCAGGTATTTGCTTCAATGGCTTCTGAAATTTACGATGTACCAAGAAGAATACGTGTTGAAAATGCAGATGGTACTCGTAAAGAAGTTCAAGTCATGGAACAAGTGGTTGATAAAGAAACTGGAGAAATTACAACAATTCATGACATCAGTAATTCTGAATTTGAGGTATATTCAAAAATAGGACCAAGTTATTCAAGTCAAAAAGAGCAGACTATTGATCGTCTTGGTCTTATGATTCAAGGTATGCCTATTGAAGATCCTGTTCGAAAAGCTCTGCAACTTAAAATGCTTGCTCTTATGGATGGTGTAGATTTTGATGATATAAGAGATTATGCTAATAAACAGCTTATCATTCAAGGCATTAAGAAACCTTCAACTCCTGAAGAAGAGGCAATTCTTGAACAATCACAGAAAAGCAAACAACCTGACGCTGCAACATTACTTGCTATGGCAGAGAATAAGAAAGGCGATGCTGATCTGCTTGGAGAGAAACGTAAAGGAATTGAAATGCAATTAAACGCTCAAAACGATCAAGCTCAAACTCAAATTGATGGTTTTGAGGCTCAGACAGGACGTATGGAAGCTCAAATTAAAGCCAAACAAGCTAATATTAAAATTAACAAAGATAAGATTGAAGAATTGGGTAAACAACTTGATAATACTGAAAAAATTATTAATATTCGTCAAATGGTAAGAGGTGGTGGTAAGACCTTGGAAAACAAGGGTGCCAAAAACTGAGGTGACCAGGTTAAACACAGCTAACATGTAGCTTATACATGGACTCTAACAGGGGAGGAGAACCTGGATGAAAACAATTCTGGTGCAAAAAGTAGTTGAAGGAAAAATCGTCGAAGTCGAGGAAGAAGTTGAAGATGATGTTATTGATGATGAAGCTATTGCTGCAGCTGCAACAGAAGCTGCAGAAGCCATTAAAGCTGCAGAAGCTGCTAAAGCTGATGATGACGATGACGATGACGATGACGATGACGATGACGATGACGATGATGATGCTGGTGATAAGACTTGGATGTCAGGAGGTGACCAGAAGCCTTTAGATATGCCAGTTTCAACACACATTCGAATGAAACAGAAGCTTAAGGGGAGGTTAGCTGACAGTAATGAGGAACTAGAACGCTTGAGAGAAGAAAATAAAACTCTTAAAAGCGGGGTAACTACTCAAACAATTCCAACCCTTAAAGAACTCCCAAAACGACCTAAAGAAGTAGATTTTGAAACTATTCAAGACTATGAAGAGGCTCAGACTAAGTATGACGACACAATGCTCCAAATTCGTCTTGATACAGCTAATAAGAACACTGAATTGAAAAATGCTCAAGTCAGGGCCAAAAAAACTTTGGATGAAAAAGTTGATGCTCATTATGCAAGAGCGGCTAAACTCATCCAAGATAATAGTATTGATACTGAGGTATACAAAAAAGCAGATCTGCTTGTTAGAGAAGCTATTGAAACAACCAAGCCAGGTATGGGTGATATTATCTCAGATCAGATAATTTCGATTATGGGTGATGGGTCTGAAAAAGTTTTGTATTTCCTTGGTAGAAATAAAAATGCTCTTGATAAGTTTAAGTCTTTGTTGGCGGATGATCCATCAGGACTTAAAGCTTCTTTATTTTTGGGTCAACAAAAAGAACGACTTTTAAACTCAAAGCGAAGAACATCTAAAGCCCCGCCACCTGGTGATAGTGTTCACGGTGATGCTTCACAATCTTCCAGTAAAGGAAAAGCTTTTCTTAAGAGTAGAAAAGCTGCTCTTAAAAAGGGGGATATACAAGCAGCTTATGATGCTAAGAAAGGTGCTAAAGCGGCAGGCATTGATGTTTCAGCTTGGTAAAAGGAGATAAGGTATTATGTCACTTTCAACTGGCAAAATTGCGGAAGTAATGTTTGAAAAAACCAAGGAAACGTATGAGCATCAAATGCAGATGCTTGATCTTACGTATTTTCATCAACCTGCCGCGGGAACTATGCAAAATACAGGCAATTTTGTTTGGTATCCTGTACAGCAACATGCACCCATTATCACTGGATGGGACTTGACTGGTTCTGAAACTGGAATTATTGAGGAAACGTATCCGGCCTTACTCGGTACGCCTTCGAATGACTTTGTTCGTATGCGAGCAGATGATCTTCGTGATACCAGGTTCTGGGAACGCCGAGGCGTTCAGTCTGGTAAGAGGCAAGCCACTGAACTTAACAGATTGATTGCTCAGGCAATTGTAACCCAGGGATCTCTTTTCTATCGGTCCAATGCAACAAGTGGTTATGATTTCATTGCTGAAGCTCAAGCAATCATGAATGAACGTGAGCTTTATGAAGAAAGTCGTTGTTTCATTATCAATGATCGTGACAATCTTACTTTTGGTAAGGATCTTGCTGCTCGTCAAACTCTGCAAGGTCGTCCTGAAGCAGTCTGGGCCAAAGGTCAGATTGGTCAAAACATAGCTGGTTTTGATGTTTATACTGGTTCATTCCTGCCCAATATTACTGGTGCGGCAGATCCGGTTGTAACAGTTACTGGTAATCAGGCTTTTGTTCCTGTGGGTGGTTCTGTAAATGCAACAACTGGTGTTGTCACCAATATTGATTACAGGGAAGCATCTCTTGTTATCAATGATTCAACTCTTCTTACTGTTGGTGATAAATTTCAACTTGAGAATACAGCTGTTGCAGTTCAATCTGTTGGTCTTGCTGATAAGGTTGCGTCTAACCATGCAATGACATTCACTGTTATTGAACTTACCGATGCTACTCACATCAAAGTCTATCCCAAACCCATTGCAGTTGGGCAAGCGGCCATTACAGATCTTCAGGAAGCGTATGCAAACATCAATACGCAAATTCTGAATGCTGCAACCATCACTCGTCTCAACATTGATGCATCAAACAAGGCTAATATCTTTTTTGATAAATCAGCTGTTGAGGTAATTGGTGGAACCATTCCTGCAGAGCTTTTTAAACAGTATGATGGAATGAAGGTAATCACGGATACCATGTCAAATGGATTGCAATTGTACATGGTCTATGATGGCGATATTGCCACCATGAATTTCCGTTTCAGGCTCTTTACTTGGTACGGAATTACCATCTGCAACCCCTCTAATTGTGGAGTGGCTGTAACTTATTAACAAGTTAATTCACAAACTCAATATTTAATTCTGCCTGGTGGGGAGTAAAATCCCCACCATGAACAAGGAGAAGAAAAATGTCAGATAAAACAAGAAATTTAGAGTGGAGGCAGAGGGATTCCATAGATCGTAATGGTGACACTATTACGCAAGTTCTTGCTGCAACCAATGCTACAATTGTACTCACACATCCATTTGTCAAACTTGATTATTCACTTGGTGCTGTAACAACTCTTACGCTTCCAAATGGTAAACCTGGTCAGATTTTGGTTCTTCAGTCAATAGATGATAATGACATGGATGTTACACCCACAACTGCTCATGGGTGGTCAGTAATTGCTTTGGATCAAAATGGAGATACTGCAGTACTACTGTATGTCAATGACACTGCTGGTTGGATCATATTGAGTCTGTATGGCGATGTTGCTGATGCTAGTCCAGCTTACACGTTTGCATAACTTTTAACCTCTGGATAGAGTTAATATTCTATTCTGAACAGGAGGACAAATGTCAGATAAAACAAGAAATATAGAATGGAGACAAAGGGACAATATAGCTCGTGATGGTGATACCATTACTCAAGTTCTTGTTATAACCACTGATACAATTGTACTTACACATCCATTTGTTAAACTTGATTCTTCAGCTGGTGCTGTAACAGCCTTAGCACTTCCAAATGGTAAACCTGGTCAGATTTTGGTTATTCAATCAATAGATGCAGCTAATATGGATGTTATACCTGTAACTGCTCATGGGTGGTCAGCACTCGATTTGGATGTGATTGGAGATACAGCTGTATTATTGTATGCCAATGACACTGCTGGTTGGGTCATATTGAGCCTGTACAGTGTAGCTGCAAATGGTCAACCATCGTATACATTTGCATAACATTAATCATTCTACCTGGTGGAGTATTAACTCTACCTTGAACAAGGAGAATAAACATGTTTGGATCAAATAGAGACTTTTTTCATACTGGCCTTCAGGTCGGCAGAAGTGACATTCGTTCAATGTTAGATGGCATGGGTCCAGGTAATCAATGGTTTGTTGACTATCGTAAAGGTAGTGATACTCATGATGGTATGACCTGGGAAAAAGCTTTTAAAACTTACAGTAGAGCTATTGATGCTGCTGTTACAAACAATAATGATGTTATCAATATTGATGGTGACAGTGAGGTAGTTGAACTTGCTATGGTAACTCTATCTAAAAGTAGAGTTCATACTGTTGGTTGGAATGGCGCTCTTGGTCATTATGGCCCTGGTGCAAGAATTGGTATGGGGGTAACAACTGATACTGATGATGTTGCTTTATTCAAGAATACCGGAGTACGCAACACTTTCACTGGTGTTAAATGGAACAGTTCCAACACCTTAACTGAATCTCGGTATACTGTGTGGGAAACTGGAGAATATGCTAGATACCACAATTGTGAAATTCAGAAACTTACTCACCTCGCTGACACTGATGCAGCTGATCTTAAACTTACTGGTGATTCACCACAGTTTTATAATTGCATGATTGGTGTTTCTTCACTAACAACTGTGGGTGCAATTATCCGACCCAATGTTATGGTACTCTACATTTCATCTGGTCAAAGAACAAGGGATGGACTTTTTGAGAATTGCATTTTTCCGAAGTTTTGTGGTAACGCTGCTGCTCGAATGGTATATGCTAATGGGGCTACAGCTATTGAAAGATGGTTGATTTTCAAGGATTGTATCTTTATCAATTCTGTTTTGGCTGCTGCAGATCCTGCTGAGGCAGTTTCAGTTAGTGCTGCTCAAACTGCGGGTGTTCTGTTCCTTAAGAACTGTTCTTGTGTATTGTGCGATCTTCTGATAGAAGCTTCTGTTGGAATTTATGTTGATGGCACTGTTCCAGTACATAATACTTCTGGTGTTGCTGTACATGGATAAACCTTAATTTTGGAGGATCTTCGGATCCTTCAATAAAAAGGTATTAAAATGGCTTGGACACATGAAATTTGGAAAATTTGTACAAGATGTAAAGGAGTGGGTGAAGTTATAACTACTTCACCTCTTCCTGAACCCCCAATAGAACCAGAATATATTACATGCCCAATTTGTAGAGGAGCCAAGAGATTTCTTTGGGGTGGATTAAAAGAGAAGGAAAACAATAATGATTGAAGTATTTAAACCAGGAACGTCACATATAGTCAATGGTATCACTTGTGAGAGAGATACTGTGAATGAATTTGGGTTTGAGCACTTATTGGAAACTGGATGGTTTCTTACTCCAGAAGAATGCTATCCCAAAAAAGTTGAGAAAATCATTAATAAAGCTGTTAATGATGTTATTGATAAAGCCAAAAAAGCTTTTGAGATTATGGAAACTCCAAAAACTGCTGATTCGAAAGTGACAGCTCAGGTAAAGTCGGCATCAAGTGGAAACTTGAAAGCTAAGACACCGAGTAAGACAACTACGAAAATGGCAGTTAAGAAGTAGGAGATAGAATCGTGACAACGAAAGTTGATCTAATAAATGGGGCGTATTCTTTGATGAGAATATCAGGGATTACTGTTGATCCTTCTGGGGAAGATTTGACCCTTGCTTTAACTAGATTGGAGGATATGGCTGCTGAATTTGAAGGAAGAAATATAGTTACAGATTATAATTTTGAGCAAACTCCTCAAACAGGTTCTTTGCATAATTTGGAACGTAAATTCTGGTATGCTTATAAAATTAATCTTGCTGTTAAACTTCATCCAGATTTTGGAAAACAGCCCACACCCGTTCTTATCACACAGCAACAAGCAGCTTATTCATTTCTTGTTGCGAATACTGCCCCATTTAGAGAAATCTCATATCCAACCCGTATGCCAATAGGTTTAGCCAATTCTCGCAGATCTCTACGGTGGTCACGATTCTATATTCCAGAAGCTAAAGCTCCATTATCAGCAGAAACAATTATTATGTATATTGATGATATTAAAGCTTTTTCAGAATCTTTTGTCGCTTATCTTGATTTTGGAGAAACTATTTCATCATACACTATTGAAGCTGATGATGGTTTAACTATTGATACAGATGCTAATGCTACACCTTTTATAACATACACTATAAAAGCTGATGGATTAACCTCTGGAAGTTCAATTGCTTTACGTCAAGTCAAAATAGTTGTTACCACATCAGCTGGAAGAATAGAAACACGTATTATAAATTTTAGTCTACTTGATAGCAGCATATAAGGAGTAAAAAATGGCGAATACAATTATAACAACTAATCGGACTATCGAAGTAAGTGCAATAGATGAAGATTACATGATGGATGTTGGAATAAATGTTGATTCTGTTGTATTTCTTCCAGGTGCTGCTGATGATGAAGTTTATATTATTGAAGACAGCATTGAAACAACTAATCCTATAAAAGTTTTACTTCAATCAGGTGATGGCGAACCTCGTGGATGGTCATTTGGTAATCAACGATTACGACTTGGTTTTATTTTTGCAAACGGGACTTTTTCTCAAGGATCAATAGTTATATTTAACATTGGTGAACGAGGTTACTAATGCCTGGATTATTTGATCAAGAAACAACAGTTACACGTATAGAAGGTGCAGATACTGCTATTGGAAAAGTGTATAGAATAGTAAGTAGAGTAACATTGGATTTTACTACTGTTGGTGCACCTAACAATACTGCTAATACAGTTTTTATAGCCACAGCAATAGACACTCTAGGCTCTGGTGATGTTCTTGAAGAAATAACTGTTGCAGATAGATCTATCCCAGTTCCATATACATGGCCAGCAATAGCAGGAAATGGTGGTGGTGTTGACTTAGATACCATTAAAGTTGCTAATGATCGAGATTTTCGAGATGGTGATGTGGGAAATTGGGTTGTTGCTAATGGTGGTGGTTCAGGAACATTAACATACAGTACTGATAATGTTGGATTAGATGATGATAAACAGATACTTTTAACTAGCGATACTGATAATGCTTTACTTGCTGCATTAAATTTACCAAATGTGGATTTTGTAAATAATGTTTTATATGTAATATCAGCAAAGTTAGTAGCTCCTGCTGCTAATACAAATAAAAATTTTGTATACAGTGTAGGATTAGCTCCTTTTAGTGCTGATATAAGTAGCACACAGCAAGGGTTTTCTCTTATAGGAGATGCAGTAACAACAATTGCCAGATCTTTTTTCGTAAGAGGGAGTGATCCTTTAACTGGATCTTTTAGAATAGGTTTTAATGGTAACCCAGCAGATGGAGATAAATTATATATTGATGATGTTACAATTCGTCCATGTCAATTTTCTTGGATCGTTTACAGTAAAAATAGATTGTTAGTTGAAAATGATTCAGATTTCATGCAAGTTGATTACAGAGATAATGCTAATGGAGCTTATCTGTTACTCAGTGATGCTTCTGATCTCATACGAAATTTGGTTCCAGGTGCTGAATATCATTTATCTTTTTATGCCAGTGTAGGTCCTGATGATACTATAACTGCAGAAGTTTTATCTCAAGCATCAGCATCTCTTGCAGAAACAGCAAATATAGCAGAAATCAGAACTCTTTATGAAATGACTTTTATAGCATCTCATACAACAGGGGATCGATTGAGGTTTACAGGAATGGCAACAGGAGATAAAGTAAACATAGATTCCTTATTTTTATACCGAGCTGGTGCTAAAGGTGGTATGGGCATGGGTTTTGGTATGGGTATGACTCTTACTTTATGATGAAGGAAATAGTATGCAACAAATGCCACTAACATTAATTAAGGGAGATAAGCACGGTAGTGAAACAGATTATCGTGATAGTCTTCCTGTCAACATGTATGCTGTAAATCGTAAAATACATCAAGCGGATGGTTATATGTTGAACTATCCTGGATTAAGTTCTTTTGGTACAGGATCAGGTATAGACAGGGGTGGTGTTTTTAATGAAAGATTAAACAATCAATATAGGGTATCTGGTGTAAAACTCATCTCTGTAGCTCTTAATGGTGTAACTGTAGAACTTGGTAATATACCAGGATCATTACAAGCATCAATGCCTTATTCATTTAATACTCAAGCTGTTATTGCTAATGGAAGAATGTGGTTATACAGTCCTGCAGGAGGATTTAATGAAATTGTAGATCCAGATTTGGGTGTTCCAATTGATTGTATATGGGTAGATGGATACTATTTTCTTACTGATGGTGAATACCTATACCACACTGATATTGATGATGAAACTTCAATAGACCCATTAAATTATGGTACTGCGGAATTTATGCCTGATCCTTCTTTGGGTTTAGCTAAAACTCAAGATAATAAAGTTATGGTGTTTGGACGTTATTCTCTTGAATATTTTGTTAATGATGCAACTGATGAATTTGCATTTCAAAGAGTTGCAACAAGAGCTCAAAAAATAGGTATTGTAGCTACTCATGCAAAATGTGAAGGTGAATCATTTTATATAACCGGTGGACGTAAAAATGAAGCTGTAGGAGTATACAGTATTGGAATTGGTAATTCAATAAAAATATCTACTAGAGAAATTGATAAAATATTAAGTGAATATGCAGAACCAGATTTAACTGATATGCAAATGGAGTACCGGCTTGAAAATAATGTTGGTTTTGTACTTGTTCATTTGCCAAATGAAACTTTATGCTTCAATGAATCTGTTGCTAAAGTATTTGGTATTGAAGCAGCTTGGTGTATATTAAAAACTGATGTTATTGGAACAGATCCTTATCGTGGAATAAATGGAGTATTTGATGCAAGATCTGCAAAATGGATATATGGTGATAAAATTGACACTACTATAGGGGTGCTTGATAATACAGTTACCACTCATTATGATCAATTAGTTGAATGGATTTTATATACCCCTTTTATAGGTCTTGAAACAGCTTCCATTGATGAACTTGAAATTGAAACTATTCCAGGTTTTACCACTGTTAGAGATGCAACTGTGGCTTTTTCAATAACATATGATGGTGTTATATATGGTCGAGAATACTGGATGCAGTATGGTGAACCACATGATTTAAACTTAAGGTTTATTTCAAGACGTCTTGGATATATAAGTCAATGGTGTGGTTTTAAATTCAGAGGAGTATCTTCTTCTAGAATGGCTTTTTCATTAGCAAAGGTTACGTATGGTTGATCCAGCAACTAAAACTTTATTTAGAGGGCTTGTATTAAGTGCTACTGAGTTACATCAAATAACTGATTGGTCAGATGCTCTAATTGAAGATTATTTAAATATCATAAATAATTTAGCTCTTTTAGCTGATAAAATAGATTTTGAAACTGATCAGAAGATTGAAGAAGTACCCACTGACTTAACAAATAAAGCTTTAGTTTATGTTAAAGATGGCTTTTTAATAAGTTTAGGTGTTTTAATTAATGGACAGCTTATTATTGGTTCTTCCGGTAATGATCCTGTTAAAAATACATTAACTGGAACAGTTAATCGAATATTAGTAACAAATGGTGCAGGTTCTATTATATTAGCCACTCCTCAAGATATTCATACTGGAGCTTCACCAATATTTGTAACAGAAACATTAACAGGTTTAAATGCAGATCAATTAGTTAAAACAGATATTGGTAAAACTCTCACAAGCACTGTTGGTACTATACAGGTACCAATAGCAATGGATTATTTTGATGCAGTACCCTCCAGAGGATTAGCATCAAACTGGCATGGTGGTTTACTTTCTTTGGCAACGGCACAACCATTAGATGCAGTTCCAACTGATATAGTCGTAACCAAAGGAAATGGTAAGTTAATAATAGTTGTTAACGCTGGTAGTGATTTAGATGGCGATATAACAATAACTGGAGATTCAGTTGATCGTAATACTGGAGTGATAACTCTTGGTGATACTGATGTAATAACTGTTGATGCACTCACAACTGATAATACAACAACTGATGCCAATGGTAATGTAGTACCTGTATTTATTGATGCCTATATATCTTCTAAATGGTTTACTGGTTCAGTTACACTCTCAACTGTTAATTTAACTTTAACTGATGTTGATGTTTATCATTGTTCTTTTGAACAAATAAATGACAGTCCTAATTTGGTAATCAATACATTTGATGCAAATATATTTACTACCAATGTTAGTGCTGAATTTGATGCTTATTTACATACAGTACATGTAACTGGTAATAAATGTAAAGTAGACAATGAAGCTGATATACATGTAGGAACTGTTGGAGAAACTGCTATAGCTAATAAGTACTGGAGATTGAGACAAGGTGGTATTGATGAAGATCTTGATGGACTAACTGATGGGTTTTGGGTTGATGTATTCTATGCAAATACTCCAGTATTTGTTGAAGATGTTACTATATCAGTATGGCTAACTAAAACTATAACTGTAGAATTGTCATGACATGGATCTTAAGTTTGAAATATACAACGGTGACACAGGTGACTTAAGAACCAATGAAAATTACTGGATTTTTAAATGGTTGGAACCTAATTGTCATGTTTTATTTTCAGTCACTCAGCAGGGTAAAGCTGCTAATTGCCATTTTACGTCTGATAAAACAGGATTACGAAAACTTGAACAGGCATTAAATGAGTGGTGTGAATTTTGTTTCTGGATGTTTGAATGGTGTGAAATGATCATAGGTGTAATTGAACAAGCTAGTATAAGCAAACTCGCCGAAAAGTGCGATTTTAAGCATATTGCTTCTTTTGGTAAACAACAAATTTATATTAGGAGGCCACAATGGGCGGCGTAGTTGATGCAGTATTTGGTGGTGGTGGTGATGATAAAAGCGGAGAAAAAGCCGCTAAAGTTTCTTCTAAATCTCAAGTAGAAGCAGCTAAAATTGCCGCAAAATCCCAAGGAAAAGCTCTTGATTATCTTAAAGAGAGAGAGGAACTTCCACAACAGTTTAGAGAAGAGGCATTAACTTCTCTTGCTGGTCTTTACGATCTTGAAGGTGGTGAAGGGGATCAACAAGCTCTTATTGAACGAGCTATGAATAGTCCATTATATAAGGCTCTTATGGGTGGTAGAGAACTGGGTGAAGAATCTATCATGCGTAATGCTAGTGCAACTGGTGGTCTTAGATCGGGCAATGTTCAAGGAGCTATGTATGATTATAATACCCAATTACAGAATCAAGCTCTTCTTCAGTCATATAATGAGCAGATACAAGGTTTAACTGGATTAGCTAGCTTACCTTCTGGTGCTAATGCGATTGCTCAAACTATATCAAGTATAGGAGCTACAAGGGCTGGTGGTGTTGCAGGTGCTGGAGCAACTACAGCTCAAGGTATGATAGCTGATGCTAATGCAAAATCTCAAGGAAGCCAGAATGCAATGGGCAATTTGATGGGCTTAGGATCATTGGGTATTGATGCTTATGCATCTGGTATGTTTTCTGATCGGCGTCTTAAGTCTGATATAAAATTTTTGGGTAAAATCAAAGGTCATAACTTTTATTCTTTTAAGTGGAATAAAATAGGTGAAGCTTTAGGACTTAAAGGTAAAACATGTGGATGTATGGCTGAGCAGGTGTTTGATAAGAATCCAGAAGCTGTCATTCTTAGAAACGGTTTTATGTTTGTCCTGTATAACATGATTGGTGTGTTGTAATGACTGAAATAGAATTTCAAAATTTACATCATAAACAAATTGCTGGTATGTGGAATCATCCAAATTTAGGTATAAATTAGATCATTAAGGAGTACTATAATGGCATATGTATACAATCCATCAGACTATTTATTAGAAAATCCTCGTCAACCACAACCCCAACCATCAGAACAGTCACCAGGAATGCCTCTTAAAGGCTTCATGAATATGATGCCTAGTGCAAGTAGTACAGGTGCTGGTGTAAGTACTGGTGCAGGTGCGGGCACAGGTGTAGGTGCAGGAGTTGAGGGTTTTACTGGAATGGGAGCAGGAGGGGGGATGGCAGGAGGAGCAGCGGGAATGGGTGGAGGTGCAGGTGCTGGTGCAGGTGCAGGTGCAGGTGCAGGTGCAGGTGCAGGTGCGGGTGCAAGTGGTGCGGCAGGTGGCGGGGCGGGTGGCGGGGCAGCTGCAGCTGGAGGTGTTTGGGCTGCATTAGCTGCCATTATAATTGGGAATGAAATAATGGCTAGAAAGAGTGGTCATCGTTCCGAAGACACTGGAGAATATATTACAGATATTGCTTCTACTGAAGTTTTTAATCAGGATTTAGAAGAGCGTTGGCTTCCTAAAATAGGAATTGATGAAGATACTAAATTATCTAAAGCTATAAGTTTAGCAGTAAATCCATTAGGAAAAATGGTTGAATTCACTGATGCATATGACAAAATAAAAGACATATTTTAAGGAGCTGGTATGAACGGTAATCCATTTTATGTTGACCCAGGAAATAATTATGGTAGTGGTTTAGCTGGTTTATCACAATCTGTGAGACACTTAGGGGAACAAAAGACAAAACAGAGAGCTGAAGAAAAATATGAAAAAATGAAAATGGAAGCTACTGCTGTTTTTGCCACTAAAGACCCTGATAAAATCTCAAAATTCATGATTGAAAATCCAGAAATGGCTAAAGCCATGGAAATTTCATATGGTTTTTACGATAAAGCTACCAAAGAAAATTATTTAAAGGGTGCTTACAGAATTTTAGAAGCTCATGAAAGATTAAAAGAGACTGGTGGAAGTGCTGTAACTCCACCACGTAAACCTTTTACTACTGTAGTACCACCTGAAGGAGAGATAACAGCTGCTGGTGAGTATCCTTATGATCCAGGCATACTTGGGTTAGAAGAACCTCCTGGAACTCCATTTCTAAATGCAGAAAGTAAACCTGTAGAATTTACAGAAACCCCTGAACTTCCCCCTGAAATTGCAGCAGTACTTAATGAACGTAAAAGTTTGTTAAGTGAAAAAGGTGTTCCAGTTGAACAAACAAAACAAACTGATGCTTTTGCTGCTGCATATTCTGCTGATTCTGAAGCCGCGATACAGAAAATAAAGCATGATGTTGCAACTATGGATCCTAAAGGTTGGAAAGCATGGAAAGAAATTTATGATCCAGAAAATGGAGAAACATCCTCTAGTCCTTTGAAAAAGCTTATGACTGAAAGAGATGCTCTTAAGAAAAGTTTAGCTGAATCAGGAATGTCTTCAGAAAATATAGCTAAAAATCAAGATGTGATAGACTTCCAAAATAAAATAAGTGGTAAACAAGGTGATGGAAAAGAAAAAATTAGTCCACACTTGAGATTAATAAATGAAAGAGATGCATTTGTAAAAGATTTAACTGACTCAGGAGTGACACCTGAAGAAGCTCAAAAAGATCCAGATGTGATAAGTTTTAATAGAAAAATTCTTGGTGAGAATAAAGAATGGGCCCCAACTAGCCATAGAAAACTTATCCTCGAAAGAGAAGATTTAAAAGCAAAATTACGGGAAGAAGGATTAACAGAAGACCAAATTATTGATCATCCAGATGTTATATCATATGATGATCAGATTTCAGGTTTTGATACCACAGTGAGAGGAATGTGGACCCAAGATAAAATTGATGTTTGGGGTGCTATGGCGAATCTCAATAATGGTAAAATACCTTCAGTTGGTCGCGGTAAAAACGCAGGCCTATTAAGGCAAATGATTGCCATGAGTGCTGCTAAGCAAGCCCTTGGAAATCCACAGTTTGGTGGAAAAGAAGGTTTATCACCATCTCAAGCTGCATTAAATGTGGTAGCAATGTCAGCTGATACAAAAGCTATTGGATCTGCAATTAATTTTCTTGAAAAGCAATTTGCGTCTATGGGTAGTTTTATACAAAATATGGATGCCCAAATTGAACGGGTGAATGAAATCTCTGATGATTTATATACTTTTGATGCTAGACTTTTAAATATACCTTGGAGATTTCTTAGAGGAAAGATTGCTGGTAGTCCACTCCAAGCTAAATATGATATGTATCTTGCTGAATTATCCCGTGAAATTTCTAAAATATCTAATGCATCAACTCAATCAATTGCTGCAATGTCCGTTGAAGAAATTAAAGTGTGGGATAGAATTCACGATAAAAACTTGAGTGTAAAAGATATGTTATCCTTGCTGCAAGAAACGCGACATGCAGCCGATCTTAGGTTAACTAGTGTAGAAGACCAGTTGAATAGGACAAGAAGTAAATTACGAACTAGAGACTATGGAGGAAAAGAAACTTATCCTGAGGTTTCTAGCCAAGAGCAATATGACGCCTTAAAGTCTGGGGATACTTACATTAATAAAAGTACTGGGAAACAAATGAGGAAACCATAATGCCTGATGAATTTGGTGGAATCGAAATAGCTGAAAAATCTGAGACTGATGAGTTTGGTGGAGTAATAGCTCATCCACCTACAGATCAAAAGTGGGAAAAACCGCTTCCTTTGGGACAGCGCCTTATTGATAACTATGCTAGACCTGTACTTCAAGGACTTGGATCAGCAACAGGTATTATAGTAGGAGGAACTGCAGGAACTGCTGGTGGTCCTGCTGCTCCTGCTACAGTTCCTGCAGGTGCAATTGCTGGTAGTGGATTAGGTTATGCTATTGGAGATGAAATAGCAGATCTTTTACAAGAATGGCTTGGTTACTATGAACCATTGCCTATTATGATGAACCTTCAAGAAGCTGGAGAAAATGTACTTGAAGGTACTGCTTATGAAGCAGGCGGTTATGCTCTTGGACCTGCTGCAAAATTAGCTGGAAAAGGTATTTCAAAGATTCCTGGTGTTGGTAGAATGGGAAAATGGGTTGGCTCTTTATTCCCGAAAACTGATAAACGTGCACAAAAAGCAGCTGGTGAAGTTCTATCTGCCTTTACAAATAAAGGTCCTATAGTTGCTAAAAACATTGAAGAAGCCAGAGCTATTGAGGAACTCATTGGTGGCAATTTTAAATTCGATTTAGGACAACTTACTGGAGATGTAAACGTTGTAAAGTTTATGCGTGAAGGTATTAATGATGCTGGTGATTTAGCAGTTGCACAAGCTGAACAAGCTGCAATCAATACAAGAGCTATTAATGATTTTATTAAAAAATCAAAGGGGAAAGGAACCACCAAAGACTTTATTAAACCACTCTCTTCCAAAGAAGATCTTATTGCTGATGCTGAAGCTATAGCTAAGAGTAATTTAGAAAAACAGCAAGCTGTTAAGACTAGTCAAGTGGGCTCCATGGATATTGGGGGTACGATACGTGGTGAGATGGAGGCAGGAGAAACCGCAGCACGTAAGAAAGCAAGTGAGATGTTTGATAAGGTACCCAACCAGAAACAGATAGTTGATGATCTGTATGATGAATTTAATAAGATCATGAAACCAATGCATGCTGATGAACAACCTGATAAATTTCCAAGAATTCTAAAAAGTGCAATTAAAACCATTGAAGATAGTTTAAAGAAGAGCGGTAAAGACGAACCTACCAAATCTCTTAGAGATATCCAGGGTTTACGAAGTGAGATACTTGAAGATCTTCGAACTGCTAAAGAAAAAGGTATGCCGAGAAGTCTTCGTGCTAGACTTGCAAAAGCTGTTGAAGTAATTGATCAAAAATTAAGTGGTGGTGGTAAAGTTAAACCTGATGAACTAATTTATCATCATTCTAAAGAAAAGTTTATGAGTGGTAAACCTGATAAAGGTTCTGAGGGATACTTTTTCGGAGATGAGGGATTTGAAAAAGATTATGGAGCTCAATGGGGAGATGAACTTTATGCTGTAAAGATACCAAAAAATGCAAAAATACTTGATTTAAGACCTAGAACTGATGAAAAATCTTTAGACTTCATGATTGCAACTGCTAAAAAACAAGGAGTTGGTGTACCTACTCCACCAACTAAAGAAGCTATAAAGAAAAATCCTGAACTTCTTGAAGATTTCCTTATTGATTTCACTTGGACTGATAAGGAAATTTTAACAGAAACATTGGAAGAATTTGGTTATCATGGTGCTAAATGGGAAGAAGAATTCTTCATTCCAAAAAAACTATTAACAAGATCTCAAGCTTACAATCCTAAAACTTTAATGCCAATAAGTAAAAACATTCCTGCCCAAGAACTTCAAGCTGCTCAAAAGTTCTTTAGAGAAGAGGTTATTGAAAAGTACGGTAAAGGTTCTACTGGAGCAGTATTGAGAGGTGAAGAATCTGTTCAGAGTGCCATAGTTGCTGGTAAATTCTTTAGGCCAGGTCCTGCTGGTGAACAAGCCGCAGAAGAATTTATGAAAGTCATGGGTGATAATCCCACTGCTAAGACCGCCCTAAGAGAACACATAAATCAAACATTACTTGATAAGGCAGTTAGTCCTAGCACTGGAGATGTCACTAAAGCTGCCCTGAATAGATGGTTAAAAGTACATAGACCTGCTCTTAAAAAACTAGGAATGACAAGTGAATTCGATTCACTTGTAAAAGCGAGAGCTGCAGTAGATAAAGCTCTAGCATCTAGTAAAGAGTTTGAAAAGTCAGCAGCTTCTAGAGTTCTTAATGCAGATGTGAATGATGTAGTTAAACAAGCATTCTCCAAAGGTTCTAAAAAAGAAGCAGCAGAAGACTTAATAGCATTTATGAAAAAACCCAAACCATCAAGAGATGAGTTATTATATCATGCTACTGATATGACTGTTCCCCCAGGAGAATCACTAATTGATGGATATTTTGGTGGAAAGTATCATCTTGAGAATGAAATGCTTGAACCCTATGGAAGTAATTTATACGCTATTAAACCCCCAAAAGGAACAAAAATTCTTGATATAAGTGATGGATCTGAAGATGCATGGAAATTTATGGAAGAATATATGGAAAAAGCCGATCCTATTCCAGTATTAAAAGATGTTGGTATGCGGCACTTGTCATATAAAGATACAATTAAAGCAATAAAAAATAGAGATTCAGGGAGTAATGGGGCCTTTGAAGCTTTTCAAACATATTACATGGATACGTGGACAATACCACAAAAATTAAAATTAACAAAGGAAATGGGGTATGATATATTACACTTTGGTGATTTTGATGAATATTTAGTTCCTGAATCATTGATTAAAAAATCTCAAGCATTTGATGCTTTAACTCATGAACCAGTAACTGGTAAAATGAAACCAGTAAAAACTGCTGATATGTATGTAAGTAGAGGTAAGTTAAAAGGCTCTAACTTTGACGACTGGGTTGTTAAACAAGAACGTTTTGGTGAATATATTGATCCTAAAGCATTAGCTGGTTTGCAAAATGCAATGGTGGATGAAATCCTCACCGAGATTCCTTTGGAAGGGAATGTCAGTGAATTATTAACATCATCTAAGATGGCTGCTCAACTTAGGAAATATGATGCCGCTCTTAAGGTAGTATTTAAGGATAGTCCTGAAAAACTTAAGGCGATGCATACAGTTAGAAGAGCTGTAAAAGCCCTTGAGTATAAAACTGGTAAATCAGCAGGTGAAGGAGAAAAATATGCTACCAATGTTGTTACTAAAATAGCTTTTATATATGGACATTCAACAGCAGCAGTAGCAGATATAGCTAAAAAAACTGCTAATGTTTTTAGGGGCATGAGTAAAGAAAAAATTCACAAATATATCAACAGAGGTATTCTTGACCCCGAGGTCGCATTCAGTTTAGTAAGTGTGTCTCATGGAGGGTTAAGAAAAAAAGCTGTTCAAGGTATTACAAACAGTTTAATTCGGTTAGGATTGATAGCTCAACCAAAAGAAGAGAGGAGAAAGTGATGTCGAATCTTGTACAGTTAGGACCACAGTACTTTCCAAATACTGATGTTGGTACTCCTATAGGAGCTGGTAAACTTTACATAGGAGATTCTGATACTGATCCCACAATAATTGGGAATCAAAAAATTGTTAATGCTCTAAAAGAAGATGGCACTTTAGTTGCTATGTCCCAACCAATCAGTTTAAGTGCAGGCGGTGTTCCACTGTATAATGGATCTCCTGTTGCTTTATATGTAAGTGGAAACTATTCATTGACAATTCTTGATCTCAATGATGCTCAAGTTTATTATGTACCATACTCTTATAAGATTGATGGAGATCCATTTACCCCTGGTAATTTCTACTATCCAGATTATACAGAAGCAGATCAAGGTGTTACTGGTGATGAAACTACTGTAAAGTTTTTTGTTGATGAAATTGGAACTACAAATAAAGCCACCATATATCTTAGGCATAATTCAGGGAATGAATTTACTGATTACCTATTTTCTACAACTGAAATTATACCAGATAACATCACTCTAGAACGTGAGTCAGGTGCTAGAATTCTTGATGATGCTAGCAATGCTTCATTAGCAATTAATGGGCCTTTTGTTTCTCCAATTAATCATGCATTTGATTGGGGTAACGGTACGGGAGACTTAACATTTGATTTAGAATCAGCTTCTGAATACCATGTGGAATGGTTTCATTCTGGATCAGATTATGGGGTTTCTTTTACTACAGCAGTAGCGGCAGTTCCAATAGCAGCAACCATTAGGCTATTACCCAAAACGTATAATTTTACCACAGGGTTTTCAATAGACAAGAAATTAACAATTGCTATTGAAGGTGAACGAGCTGCAGTTTTTACAACTTCTGAAAGCATTACCATCTTAACAATCACCAAAAATGCAGCATCAGTTAGATATCAAACTATTCTTCGTGGAATTGTTTTTGTCGGTGGTAATACTAGTTTACATTTAGATCATGCTTTTAATGTAAGGTGTTATAATTGTGTATTTGCAAGTGCTACAGTTAAAGGAGTTATACTTACAGAAACATGGGATAGTACATTTATTGATTGTCGTATATCTGATATGGTAACAGGAGGTGGTGTAGGTATTTACTTTGACTCAGGTCCTGATGATAACTGTAACAATATTACATGGCTGGGTGGTTCAATTGAAACCATGGTTGGCACTATGATTCAAAGTGTACGGAATAATGCTGGTTCTACTGGAATAAACAGTATGATTCGTTTTTATGCCACTCATTTTGAAACACATTATTTTGCTACAAGAACGCTTAATCTTGAGGGATGTACTAACTGGAGTTTTGATAGTTGTAACTTTACAATAAATAAACAAGTTGCTGAAGGAGATGGTGATTTAATTACTCCAATTATTTTAGAAAGTAGCTCTAGAATTATGTTTAACAGCTGTGAATTTCAAATAATTGGCGTTGCAAATCAAGCTAATTGGCTTCCAATTTTTGATTTAAACAATGACAGTATTCAAATTAAAATAAGTCAATGCGGTATTACTGGAAATATGGCTCAATTCTCAGGTATTGAAGCAATACTTACAAACTCTGATTATAGATCTATAAATGTTACTAATCTTACTCTTGGTAATAATGATTGGCATGTTAATTTAAGTACTGCTATGAGACATGATTTTCTCAATGTAGATGATGGTGATGGAAATCAACGGTTTGGATTTCAACAACGTTATGGTAAATTATTTGGGCTAGATTGGACAACTGATTCGTGGGGTGCAACTAGAAGAGTAGTAGATTTTGATGCTACTGGTTGGTTAATTGGACCATATTCTGAAACTATTGCTAATGGAGCTACAGGATCATACACAATAAAAGGTTTTTCATATGCTAATGTTCAGGGAAGAGGTTGTGTTCTGATAACTGCTGATATACCTGATGAAGGCTGGGCTTTAGTATACAGTATTGGTACTAGTCTTTATACCATGAGTATTGGAGATCTTTTCACAAATGGGGGTGCAGCTGATCCTGTAGCTGCTGGTGATTTCAATATATGGATTGATAATGGTGCTTTAAAAATTAGGAATGATTATGGCACTGACCAGCACGTAACTGTAACTTTACTAGGAGGTTTTTTAACACCTTAATGCATTTAATAAAGCTGACTGAGTTGCATTCTTTCTCTTTAGAACGGATACTACCCTTTCATCTATGGTATCTTTCATAATTAAGTGATTAACTGTTACACTTCCAGCTTTTTGTCCTTGTCGTATTAACCTACCATTTAACTGTAAATAATGCTCTAAACTCCATGTTAATCCAAACCATAACATTATGTGACCACCAGCCTGTAAATTAACACCATGACCAAGACTAGCAGGATGGCATAATAATAATGGTATTTTTCCGTCATTCCATTCTTTAATGTATTTATTAGAATCAGCAATAGAAGTCCCTCCAACAATACAAGGGATGTCTCTTCCAACAATTTCATGTATCATTTTCCTTTCAAATTTAAACTGTATAGGACATAATATAGGTTGACCTGCAGCTGTTTCTAACAACTCCTTTAAAGCATCTATTTTAATCTGATGAAGTGGGTAAAATTTACCATCCTTTGTGTCAGTATATACAGCGCCTTGAATAAACTGTCTCAACTTCATAGATAATGCCGCAGCACTAAAAGCAGTAGATGAAGATTCTGTAAATTCTAAGAAGAAATTATCTTCCAGTTCTTTATATTGTTCTCGTAATTCTTTTGGTAATTCCAAAGAAATATCATTGTAGATAGTCTTTGGCATCTTTAGATAATCATTAACATCTAACCTGAAAGTAATTGGCTTAATGGCATCTCTTATTCGCTCATATGATCCCTTGCGGATAGTCGTTTTATAGAGTGGTGGACCAGTGTAACTGAAATATCTTCCACGGAAATGATAATAACTCTCAAGTAAACACCTACCTTTGTCTAGCATATAATATTGTGACCATAGTTCATGATAACCATTTGGTGATGGTGTTGCAGATAAACAAAGTCTGTAGTTACCCCATAGCGGAAACAATTTCTTTAATGTCTTAAATCTTATTGTAGATGGTGATTTAATCATAGATGACTCATCTATAATAAGAATTCGTTTAGTCCACTTTGTACGCTTTCCAACTATTTCTTTGGAAAACCATTTTATCCCATCATAATTAATCAATAGAACATCAGCTTTTGAGTTCCTAAATGTATAACTTTTATCAGACCCATGTAAAATATCATAGGTTAACTCAGGTGTCCATTTTTGTATTTCACTAGGCCAAGTATTATGGATAACCCGCAAAGGTGCAAATACAATTGCTGGCAATTTAGTTTGCTCAATAACTTTTAAAGCAACTGCAGTTTTTCCCAACCCCAGATCCATTGCAAGAAACACAGTTTTATTCTGTAAACAAAATTCTATTGCCCGTTCTTGATACTCATGTAACTTTAGCATTATTTACCTATGTACCAGTAAAAGAGTTTAAAAGAGATAAGAAAGAACCTTTATAAAATATTAGTAGGGCTCATAGGGCCTATCTAAAAAGTCTCTTTATTTGTCTTTGTATTTCTTCTAAATTCACCATTTTGTTTGTATCGAGCTTTTAAATTCTTAAAAGTTTTAAGTCTTAAAAGATTTAAAAGAAGAACGGCTTATTTCAAGTTTTTCCCGCATGAATTTTAGTACATCATCTACATGGTAATAATATCCCCGAGATGACAATCTACATGATGGGAGTTCTATTTGATCATTACTTTTCATATCTTTAAGGCGTTTAGTTGTGATACCCATAAGGTCAGAAAGTTCTTCTTCAGTGATCCATTCTTCATAAATCTTATCGAGAGCTCTCATTTAACTTCTCCATTCTACTAAGTTAAAACAGTCTGGATTCACACAATTATAGAATTTACAAAATTTACGTCTTGTAAGAATATCATTTTTATTTGGGTATTTCCAATATTTATAACACCATAAAATCTTTAGAGGATTAACATCAGAAAATTTATTTTTATATAAAACCTCAACTACAGGTTTATAATTTTCTGTAAAATCACCTTTCCAGAAAAGGTGTAAACCTCGGGGCTGTAAATATGTTGATATTTGTCTATAAACATCGTATTTTTCAAGGTCTCTTGATGTTATCACAATTCCTCCTCTTCTATATTAGCTTTGCCAAAGGAATCAGTTTCATAATTAGCTTCTAAGAACGCTATAACATCTTCATGGCGGTATAATACACACTTACTTGTTGGCTTTACAAACTCAATAAACCGCTTTTTACCATTCAAATGGAAGCTCCTTAGATCACGAATTCTTTTGGCATCGACACCAAAGAAGTCAGCTAACTCATTTTCTGTTAAGTAGTTTTCTTTTAGTCTATCAACAGCTTTTATCATTAATTCTCCTCTCTTCACCTAGACTACATATAAGTTTATGAATTGTAGGATATTCAGTGATAAGTGCTTTTATGGTTTCAATGTTTGAATTTAAAATGAGGTCATTAAGCTCATCCAGCAAAGCTGTGTCTTCAATACCCCGTTTAAGTATAATAAAAACTACTTGTGAACTTGTTTCCATTCATTCTCCTTGGTCTTTGTCAGGTCTAAATCCTACAAATCTAGCATGTCTCATGTTACCATCATCAGTTTCTTCCATATATGCTATTTCTATTATCTTTTTGATAATCAAAAGAGGACTATCATAAAAATCTTTACGTTGTTTATCACTCCACCCACCACCAACTCGGTTTTGTTTACCTTTAAATAAAACTATAACTCCACCCATTTGTCCTACATATTTACCTTTACCCTCATAAGTACCAACAACTTCCAGATCAACTGTATTTAAGTTTTTCATTTTCATCCAGTTGTAAGATCTAGTTCCTTGGTAAATATAGTCATATGGTTTAATAACAGCTCCTTCATATCCTAAGCCACGACATTTTTTATAAAATTCCATGACTTCAGATTCATTATGAAGAAGTTTATGGGATACTTTATTAATATCTTTACCAACTTCATGTAAGTCATCCATCATAGCTAAGCGTGATATAAATGGTTCTCTTATTGTTGGTAGTTCAAAAATATTAAAGGTAGCATTTGGGGTTAACTCGTTACTTCTAATCCACCCAGAACCAATTTGGAATGATACTCCAGGAACCGTAAGTTCACCATCAAGCTCTTCTGCGATCCCCCTAAGTTGATGCTTCAAATGATTAAGACCAATATATGGATGACCATTACGAGAATAGAAAATATCATTTTTAAATTTAGCACGAACTCCATCAATTTTAGGAGAACCAAAACATGGGAATTTTAGTCTATTAGCTTCAAATAGTTGAGCTAACATAACATCATGAATAGGAATTAGTCCAGGAAAAGCTTTATTAATAGACTTAGCACCCATGCCCATCCGTAGATCTTTATTCAAGATTCTTTTGAATAGTTCACTTGATCTACGAGTCATTCCTTGAGTGATTGAATTAACCATTTCTTGGGCTCTATTTCCTGATATTTCTCTTGTTGACAGCATTCTTAAAAATTCCCAAGTTGCACTATCAAATTGAAAATTGCCTCTTCCTACTTTACATTTTGTGATATGGTATTTAGTATAAGGATCATAAGCAGCAAGCAAGTATTTTTCAATGTTTTGCACCCGTAAAAATGCCTGCTTTGACATACCACTAAGATCAGCTACTGCACAAATTGTTTCATACGTATCATCACTTGATTGCATGTTTTTCTAGCTCCTCTCGAGTTACTTCATAAAGTGTATCTACCATTTCTTTGGAATCGATAACCAATACTTTTTGACCAAGTTCTCGCAAATAGTTAATAACTTTCCATTGTAATGGTGATGGTTTTTTTCCGGTCGCTTTAAGTTCAACAAAAACAAGTCCACCATGTGGAATAATACATAAACGATCAGGAACAGCTCTGTTATTAGCAGATGAGAACTTAAATGCTTTACCACCCAGCTTTGCTATGGCTTTAACGAGATGCTGTTCAATATCTCGTTCTAGATGTTTATTCAATTTTTTCATCTAATCTCCTTTGAAATTTCTGAGGTAAATCCACCCAATTTTTCAAAACGTGCTTTAAAAATTTCCCAGTATGGTTTTGTTTTGTCAAAGTATTTATGACCTGTTGGACTAAATCTTGACATCTTAGCCATTTCTAATTGAGACATACTATAGATATCTTCAAAAGCTGAATCTAAATACACAGTTTCTCCATCCTTAGTTTTCATTTTCCCTGTTGGTTTAAAAACAGTACCTGGACCATTATCCCAATCCATATGTCCTTCATGACCAGGACAACAGTTACGTGGATAAGGACTAGTTCCACCATGATGAGACCCAAAAGTAAGTCCACAGTTATCACAAATTTCTTTCATTTCAAACATGTTAAATCTCCTATATGTATAATTCTTTAACACCAGCTCCTATGTTCCTTACCTTAGTAGACTTATCATCTATTGTTGGATAGTTAAGCAATATAGCTGTGGCTACTTTAGTTGGTACTCTAATAGATCTGCCTTGACTAAGTTCTTCTAGAGCTTTACTAAGACTTTTCCTGAAAATCTCATTTGCACGTTTGATTTTCATAGCTTGTAATGCTGATTGCATTTATGCCCCCTTACATTTTTCTATATCTTTTCTCAATCATTCCTTCCGTTTCTAAAGGAAGACCATTCGCCCATGGGGGCATAGCACACATTAATTTACTAACATCTTCAAGGCAGTCATCATCTTTATCCACTTCCAAAAGAACTTCATCATGAATTGATCCAATGATTTTAAATCCCATTTTATCTAAGTTGCGTTTACCTTGAGCTAATACATCTCTTGACAAAGCTTGTATAATATTCTCAACAAATCGTCCTGGAATTATACTAAGCCGTTGCCATTTCTTTGAATATGGATTAATTCCCATTGCAGATGTTTCCAATCCATATGTTCCTTCTTGGATTTTAGGCTTGTTATAATAGAGATTTCGTCCTGAAGGAATCTGTAATCGCAACCATGGGGTTTTATTACGATCTTGTACATACGCAAACTCACAGTTTGATACTTTAAATCCTTTACCTGGATTAGATATGGCATTTATTGCAGCACTCTTACAAGCATACCACAGATCAACAACTTTTTTATATCTAGCTCTCCAAGCATAAACAGCTGTTTGAGCAGACTCATCAGTAATAAATTTCCCAGCTGCTTCCATGTACTTTACAAATCCAGCCCAACCAAGGCCATAACCACATCCAAGAACCAATTGTTTACCCATGTATCGTTGTTCATCATCAATATCTTCATATGGTATCTTGAGTAGGTAAGCTGCCATATCAATATATTGGTCAAGATCTTTTCTGAATAAGTTAAGAGTATCATTATCTTGTGCAACCCAAGCTAAACCACGGTTTTCAATTCCTTTGTAGTCAACCGCACATAATAATTTTCCTTTGGGAGCGCAAATCATTCCTCGAATGATGGATTTAGCAGCATTAATTGGCTCATGTTCAATAACAGATAAATCAAAGAATGAATCAATTATTGGCTGTGCATCCTTTACTTTAGATCTGGGTAAATTGTGTAACTGAAATCCCATACCAGCCCATCTACCGGTATTCGCACCATAATACCTTAAGTTATCATGTATTCTGCCTTTATATTCCAATTCCATTATTTTAAGATATTTAGCCGTAGAAGACCTTCCCAATTCTTGACGAAGCTGAAGCACAGTTCTTACTTCTTCTGAAAGATCTAACCGCTTAAGAAGCTTTTCAACAGTTGGTGCTTTAAGATCCTTAGTAATAACCCCTTTACTACGTAACCACTTAACTATACGTATGTTTTGAGTGGCTTTGGTTACTTCACCTTCAGTTAACTCAGGTAATAATTCATTCTGATCTTCTTTATAACAGTTAGTGACATTAAAAATTTGTTTGGCTGCACTAATATCAACTGGAAGACCTCGATCATTAATTTTAGCCGTAAGTTCCCAAATTTTCTGTTCATTATCTGAAAGCTTTGAGGCAGGGAGTGCTAATAACATCTCATGCAAAGAACTAGTATCATCTTTACAGTAGGAGTGGAATTCCATAAGGTCATTATGAGTATATTCAAAAGGCGGAGTACATATTAGTTTTATGAGGGCTTTACCACTTTTCCTTTTCTTAGTTACCAATTCTAGATCTTCACCCACTCTTTTAAGACTCTGATGATATGTAAACCGCCCTGCCACAGCCATGGCATCAATCCATTGTGAAGACTGTACCAAAGGAAACCCATACTTCGGTCCTAAAGTATTCCAGACTGATAGATCAAATTGAGCATTAAAAGCTATTAGTTTATGGGGATTAGGATTTGTTACAAAACTAGGTAATTCTTTTCCTGGTATCCACAATTCAGTTGATTCTTCATTAATTTTATAACTCATACAGATTATATCTGCGTCTTTTCCCGCAAGATAGTTCTTTCTACCATGCTTGTTAAGATCTACTTCAGACCTTGTTTCAAAATCAAGGCAAATTATTGACATTTTGTCATCCACTCCTTTCTACTATTACTAGCACATAATTTATGGTATATACCTAAAGAATTATTACTCATATTTTTTAAATTATCATATTGTTTACAAAAAGTACACATTCTCCAATTAGCATACCCACACATTCTTAAAGCTAATTCACGTGTATGTAATAAATCATGGTATACTTTATTAGAGCATAAAACCAGTGTAGCAGAGCCATTTCTATTATAATGATGATGTATTATCTCTATAGGTTTTAAGTATCTTCCAATTTTATTTTCAACTTTAAACCTACACTCCATGACTCTGCCATTAGAAGATGCATATAAATGGTCAGGAACTCTTGTAGTATCATGGTGTAATTTCCAGAACTCTTGTTCCATCACGATAATCTCCTTAATTATGGGGCTCCGAAGAGCCCCTGTTAAGGTTATTCTAAGTCACCTGAAGGTGCTTCAGATTTCTCTTTATCAGTTTCTTCATTTGTGAAATTTGCGAACGAATCTTCGGCTTTCATTCGTCCATCAAGCCTCTCACCCTCTTTTATCATCATTAAATTGTTTAGACCAACCCCTACACCACGATTACCTGCTTGATTGTATGGGAAGAAATTAATGTCAGCTCTTCCATAACACCCACTATAGAAATCGTCAGGATCAAAGATTGGAACTGGTCGAGAATCTTTTTGAGCTTTTACACAACCAGGCTTATTCTTTGATGTTGCATTGATGAAAAAACATCCTTTATACTCAGGACCCCTGTTTCCATTATCAAACTCTTCATCACCATCACGGATGGGTAATCTAATACCCTTCACTTGAGCTTGTGTAAATTTATTGGTATCAATACCTTTCTGAACTGCAACATTAATAGCTGCTTGAATTTCTTTAATACCTGTTTCATCTTTCTTTGGAATAAGAATAGACACAGAGTATTTAAGGTCTCCTGATGGAGTTGCCTTTGGTTCAAAGGCGTTTAGGTAGGAAAATCTCACTTGCGATGTTATCATATTCATCTCCTTGACATTTATTCATTTTTGAGAATTTCAGCAATTTTGCTTTTCACATGTTGCGAAAGCCCTTTGACAGATTTGTTTACTTCATCCAATAGATTTGCATCATCTTCAATATCTTTTTCAATTGCAACGTCTAAACGGATGCTTTCATACGGTGCTGATTGTACAGTACGTCCATAACTTATTCTTACTCGTCTTTTGGACACAATTATCACCCCCTTTCACTGTACCCGCTATCTAACCGGGCGTAATTATTTTTAAGAACTTGGATAAATTTATCTTCAATTTCTTGTGGAGTAATTCCAAGGTTCTCACAAATCCCTACCAAAAAAAATATAATATCGACAACTTCTCTTACTGCGTTATCTTTATCAAATGACTGACTTTTAATAGACCTCCAAGGCTTCCACGGTGTACTATCCACTAACTCAGCTAATTCCATCATAAGAGCCAAAGCATTATTTCTCATTGATTGTATGCTTTGATCATTATGACCAAGAGTTTTATGATATTCCTCAATCTGCTGGAATATCTCGTTAAAGTGCATAATGTTGCCATTCTCCTTTCCACATGTTTTTTGCATATTGATGTCCATGCTCTTCTAAAAATACTATTCGTTTGCATGGAGTATTCATGATTATACGAATACAAACTATGCATGGACTAAGTGTAAGATATATTGTATGGATTTTATCTGGAACTGTACATTGTAATAATGCATTCTGTTCTGCATGTGCTGAAGGACACCTGTTTATATTGCTGAAAGCTTCCTTAATGCAATATCCTAAATCAATACAATGTAGTTCTCCACGAGGAGATCCATTATAGCCACTTGCAATAATCTCATTATTGATATTAGTAATAATACAGCCAACTTGTTTATCAATACAAGTTGATCTATGTGCCAATCTAACGGCCATCTCTAAATACACTTGTTCTTTTGGTAATCTCACTGTTATTCCCTTCTTTTAATACCTGCTTTTTTACAAACATCTGCTTGCATATGACCCTGGGTACAATATCCATCAGAACCAGTTTTTGTGCAGTCTGGACTAGCATGTTTAAACAGATCCGGGAACCACTTGATACAGATAATATGTAACTGTTGAGCAAAGTTTAACATTTCCTTCACATTCCGCTTACACAAACGTTGGTTAAATAGGTTTAAAAGTGATCGTGCATTCACAGTCCAAATGATATTAACTCCTTTGGCATTGGGTAGAATCTGCCGAGCTTCTTCCTTTGGTATAGCATTAGCAATAAGATGTGAATACATAGCATTTGCTTGTTCAAGAAATGTCCCAACTTCTTCTAGATCAAGCATTTGTGGGTCAAGTATATTGGGGTAATTATCATATCTTTGATAGTGTTGACTCGCGGATGTAAATGAACCCATACGATGACGAGTAATTTGGGCAAGGAATGATCTGGATACATTAGATATCAGAAACGTTATATAAGCATGTTCAAATGGACTTGTATGATTAGCTGTGAATAAGTACTTTATTAAATTACCATGATTCTTTGAGCCTGTAACATTTATGAAATCTTGCTTTTGAGTTAATGCACAAGCTTTAGCAACTAGTTCATGTGGTCTAAATGTGGATTGCAATATTTCTATTTCAAGGTCATCATAAGTTAGTGTACTATTCATCTAATTCCTCCTTCAAAAACTCATAGTAATATGATGCATAGTTAATCAAGTCAAGAAGATTATCTTCAATGGACTCATAATTAGGATCCGCTCCTGTTTCAACTAAATTAACCAGTCGTTTGGTTTTCTTGTGAATCTCATGTACATAAGATCTGGAGCCAAATGGAAAGTAATCTGCAATACTTCCATAGTCATTTTTCTTACTTAATCGTATCTTAGCTGCAGCATAAAATGCGGAAGATACTTTAATATCGTTTTCTGTCTTTTCACACATAATTTCCTCCAGTAATAAGAAGAGGGTTATGCGTTAACATAACCCTCCAAATTAATGTTCAGTATTTCTACTGAAGATCTTCTTCAAGAACTTCATCAGGAACTTCCCCTTCAGCGGCTTCAGTGACTTCCTCAGAAGTGATGATTTCATCAGGAGTATTCCTGAAAACTTCTTCAGTTTTACCTAACTCAATTTCTGCAATCTCAAGTTCTGCAGAAGCTTTGAGGAACTTGAGTTCCGTGAGTCTGTCATCTGGTTTTGCTTCATGTCGAATTTTCGCATTATCAAAAGCAGATGCAGCCCGTTTGGACCTTTTACCAGCTCTTTCAACACGTTGTTCAGGGGTGAGATTTGCAGCAGTAGCACCACCTGCTCCACGATGTGCTTCCCATTCCTCAGTGGAAACAATCTTCCAAGTTCCATCATCTTGTTTCATAGGACAATTACCCATCATACGAAGATAGGTGAACTGTGAGGCCAGTCCTTTTTCTGTGGTTCCAGTTAACTCCAGAAGGCTTGCTTTAGTAGCACCACCTTCCTCGATTGCCTTTTTGATTGCATCACGCATCGCCATAAGTTTTTCTCCTCTTGCATAAAAAGTTTACAGTTTAAATTAGATATTATATCCAATCATTTAAAATATTATACACTATTTAAGGCCAAATGTAAATGCATAACACCAAAAATTGAAAAAATAGGTCTGGATTTATTCCCTATTGTGCTGATCTTGAATAGCACAGTTTAAATGGTATACTTGACCAGTTTTCTTTATGCTTAAATGCTTTGGGTCATCATATTTTTTACAGTAACGACACTTTCTCCAATTAACATGACCACAACATCTTAAAGCATATTCTCGTGTATGTAATAATTGATGATAATAAACATTTGGACATAGGATTAGAGTAGCTGAACCATCCCAATTATAATGATGATGTACTATTTCTTTAGGTTTTAAATATCGACCAATTGCCTTTTCAACTTCAAGCCTATATTCATATACTTCACACTTAGTATTCGAATATGGATGGCCATATACGACTTTTCTTCTATGATGCAAATTATTAAACTGTTGTTCATTCATTCTAGTTTCTCTGGTGCTTGATAATCTGCAAAGACATCTACTGCTTTTAATGTGGATTGTATAGCAGGACGTTTATCTGCTTCAGATACAAGTGTAACTTTTCCATCAGGCTGTTCATAAAGAGATTTGAAGTTTTCATTTTTCTTCAAGGTTTTAACCTCTTTTTCCATTTGACTAGGGGATCTTATTTTAGAAGTATAAAATTCTTCAATATCAGTAAATTTTAACAACCAATCAACAGTTTCTTTTTCATTAATCCATTTGCGATTAGATCTACCACTTACAAGCTTCATTCCAGGATATTCAACTCCTTTAAGCATTTCATTTTGCATATATAAACGGATATCTTTAATAACTTTCTCAACCAAAGGAGCCTGTTGAATCAGTTTCACTAATTCTTCAGGTTGCGGACATGTAGCAAGTGTTTTGTGTGCAGCAAATAATTTGATTGCCATGTCTTGTGCGTATTCAAATCTTGCAGTGCAATGGTTCCTAGCCTCGCACCACCTACACGAATCCATGCCTGGGTTAAACTCTGTAGAGTCATCAGAACATTTATTGATTGCTAAAGCTAAAGTTCCATGAACCCAGTCATAAAGTTCTGATGTGGTTAAATCCCAAGTACTAAAGTTTTCTATTGCAGGCTGAACCACGTGTAAAGTGATAGATTGAATGGTGGTAGGCCATTCAACCGCTCCCGCTGCATACGCTAGAAGTTGAGGGTTCTTTTTGGCATAGACTATGACACCTGCTCCAAACTTCCAATCAATAACATCAAGGTGCCGTTTTATGGGATCTAGAATACGATAGTCTAAAGTTCCCCAGACATCTGGAATACCCCACTTGTCAAGACTAATACGTGATTCAGACATAACAAGATAGTTTGTATGCCCTTTACTTTTACATAAAATATCAAGATAATCTAGACATTCAGTAACTAAAAATTTATCATCTGTTTCTAGACCATCAAGAACAGATTTATCATTATGAGATTTTTCTGTGATTTCATGTAACCCAGTGCCATGTTCAGCATAAACACTAGATTCACTCTTCAGTACAGTTTTAGAAATCATTAATGCATCAATTAACCCCACAGATCCAGGACATTTTATAATCCTAGATAATCTGGAAGGGCTATAATTGGAATGTTCCATTCATATCTCCTTTCGTTTTTGAATTAATAAACCACTTGTAAATAAATTGTAAACTGCAAGGATTTTAGTAGCTGATTAAGCCATTACCTGTTAAGGTCTATTTAATACACCTTGCAGTTTTTTACAGATGATGTATTGGCTTAGTGGGCCACAAACACCACAGGCCAGAATTCATATATCATTAAGCCACCACCTTATTCTTGAGATTTAAAATGGCATTTTCTGCTTCATTCTTGGTAGCGAAAATATTTCTACCAAGAGTAAATACAGAACCAGAATGTATTCCTGTCTCAACACACATATATGATTCTACACGACCAGACTGAGGTTTATAATTATCAAAAATAGTTTCTTTTGATGTGCCTGGAGAATCTGTGATTTTAATAGCTACTTGACCTACAGTTAATTCTTTCATAGTTTTACCATTAACACACCATACTTTATCTCCAGGATTAAACCTTGTGTACAATTTCATTCAATTCTCACCTCCTTCATGTTAGATATTTGCCATTCTTGTAATTTTTTTTTCATTTGATTAAGTTGATTAAGGTATTGCCAATAATCATCCCTAGACATAAGTTCTTTGTATAATTCACTAACTGCAGTTTTACAATATTCATTGTTAAATCTAGGAGGTCTTAGTTTATACTGTTTAAATGGTATTAATCTAAGTTCAGCAGGAACTATATGATTCCACAGCATTTTAACAGTATAGAATAGATGGCGTGTGCTCATCTGAGCAGGAGCATGAAATTCACCCTGACCATCCTCCCACATAAATTTAGTCAATGACACTATACACCTCTCCATTTATCTCCACACCATCCTAATATACCACCAATAATAACAACAATAAAAACCATTCCTGCAACACAAATCGCAGTTAATATGAGTGCTATAAAACCAGTAAATAAAAACTTATCTGCTTCAGTAAGAAAATTATATAATGATTCCATGTTATTTCCTTGTATGTTTAATCAGTACTTCAGTATAAATTCTAATAATTTCAATGGCATTAATGATATGGAATTCAACTTTGGTTGATTCAGTTATACGTTCTAAATCTTTAAGTGCTGTATCAATTTCTTTTTTACAGGTTTCAACTGATTCCATTTTACTCTCCAATTGTTTGATAACACCAATAGTAGCCAAACATCACACCAACCATACCAAAAAGAAATAGACGATTTGTTTGAAATTTTTCATGATCGTTTTTCCATAAATTCCACTAAAAACTCTGTTAGATTATTGTCTGTTTCTTCAGGTGAATACCCTTCCATGGTTTTGAGTACAAAAACGATTGCAGCTTTAAGAAGTAATGTAGTTGCATCTTCAGCACCTTTTACTGTTCTTTCTTTGGTAAGGAATTTTATAAGTTCCACAGGATGTGTAGACATCAATCGTTGGGCATTTCTTTTAGCAATCTCAGTTACTAATACCATTAACAGCTCTTGTTTAAAATTATCCACTTTATCACCCCCTTTTATATTAATCTGCAGTATGGCAGAAGAATTTAAGCGTCATGTTGTTGTCCCCAAACATCGTGCTATATTCTTCTGCCATACAACTAATCAATATCCTCGTTCAGCTCGATCAGCACAGGCGTCACATTGATATCCTGCTCTTACATCAGCAGGAGTCAATCGATTTGGTTTACCACATGTCGGACATGGTAGGTTACGCGGGTTGTGTTTTGTAGCTTTACGAAGAGCTGAGTTGCCGCCAGGATCTTGAAAATCTTCTAATCTTGCTCCAGAATGTCTGTAATACATATTACCTCCTTTAATATAAAATTCCTCGATAATGCTGGGCTGCCGTAAAGTGAGATAATCCTAATTTTTCGGTACATTTGACAATTAAGATATCTAACTTGTCAAGGATTTCTTTGTGATTTTCATGAAGAATCCCATGTAAATTATCATCCATTATACCATCTCTCTGTAGCTGATCAAACAAATGATAATAACAACTTGTTGGATTGTGAAGATCTTTGCCACTATGAAATCTAATCATTCGCCATACATATCTTGCAACACCATCTTTCGGACTAGCTGATTTCAAAGTGATACCATCACCTCTTGGAGTAATTTGTTTTAATAACCATTCTACCTCAAATTTTTCAGTCATATCATTTCTCCCTTTTTGTGGTTTTTCCTCATACAAAAATCTACCTTTTTATTCTTATTATATCATATTTTTAACTAAAAGTAAACATGCGGCACAAGAAATTGAAAATATATATCCAGACGAAGAATGAGTAGATCCTAGGAGAAATTGGTTAACATGGGAGGCATGACATATTTGGTCCATTGACCTTGTTTTACTATACCATCTTCAATATAGCCATTATACTTTTTTAAGTGTATTTTTTTACCTACAGTATCAGTATATTTACCACAAAGTCTTTTAAGAAGGTGTTTCATTTCTGCAGGTTTGATTTGTACTTGTGGATATCGTTGAAGCAGTATTCCTCTAATATCACTTATGCTAGATAATGATTTACTAGTTTGAACAGGAGTTGATTCATAATCAATTATTGTATTATGAATTTCCATATCAAAATCAAAAGTTTCACGTATTATTATTTCTGCATTTGATTGTGCTCTAAAAGCCTCATTTTCTGCATATTGTTTCTTTATGGTTGCATCTGATAATGTCCATGGGTGAATATCATTCATCATTGCTTTTTTACCTTCAGCAACATAATGTCTATAAAAGTGGTGCCAGTTTATTTTTTCCATAGCAGATGTATCAATCCAATCAATACTTATCATAGCTAACCGACGATTACTATCTTGCTCAAAGGGTAAACTCGTTTTATTGGTGGTTCCTGCCAAAACAGCATTCTTGAATTCCTTTTTCATGATTTTTTCATAAATAGGAACGTAATCAACCGTATCTGATGTCACTAAAGTTTTAAACAATGAATCATTCTTTTTGTTATAAAAGATTTCAAATTCATCAGTAACTACCAAAACTGAATTTACCAAAGAAGAACTAAAATCGCGTATAGATTTGTCTCCACTTAATGTTTCTGTTGAATTTGTAACAAATTGTCTTCTTAAATTTTCAGGAAATAGCATTGTAAAGAATGTGGTTTTACGACAAGCTTCAGGCCCAGTTAATACTAACATAAAGCTTCTTTGGGCATATTTTCTTTTGGAATTATATATTGGCATCACCATTTCAAAAAAGAATGTTTGAAAAAATGTTGTAGCTAATTCCATGTTTTGACTTGTTTTAAATTTAATGCAAGATAATAGGTATTCAATATTTGATTTTGATATATCTGTGTTATTTTCAGTCATATCTTTTGTTAACTCGTTAGGAGGAGTTTCTAACCACATTTTAAGCATATTGATATCTTCTATTCTTTCAGCGATATAGTTTTTAAATAGTTGTGAAATAGCATTAACTATAACACCTTCATATCCATTTTGTTGGGCCATACTACAAGTCATAGCATTTAATGAATTTTCACTAAGTGGTCCTGTCATTCCAAAATTTGTTTTTATTTTCCCTCTTGATTTATAAAATTTTTCTACTATTTCTTTATCACCTGTAATATATAATTGTTTATCAAATATATCACAATTTATTTTAATATCATAATATCCCATTAAATATTCAAAATTTATTAAAGATGTGGGTATTGGTTTACCCAAAGGACTACCATTCTTATCACGTCTTTCTTCAGGCCATTGAAATTTTAACAGTTTTGCAAATTTCATCAATGTGCTGTAAGTGATACCATCTTTGTTTTTTGAGAACGACGACCAATGAGTAACAACATCTTCATCACTCTCAAACGATAATTCATCTGTTTGTGACCACTCTACAATAGTTGAAGTCATTTCATTCATTTGGTTTGACACCTTAGCATAATGATGACAAGCTGCCATTATTTTTAACCAGTAGTCATAGTGGTTATATTCTTGATTCATCACAGTTTGATAAGCATCTTTAACCCTGTTACACTGATCCAGTTTACAAAACTTGAGTGCTTCCTTTACCAAAGAAATATCAGGATGATTAAAACTAACAGGTATGTCAATGACTTCTGCTTTTCTAGGTTCTTCTGGTACATACCACTGTTTCAGTCGATAGGGCTCAATTTCTTTAATATCCTCACCTGATAACTGATCACCTGTCACAGTGACATATCCTGAATTCATAAACAGTTCACCACCAATGCATTTCTCTTCCAGGAGGTTAACTCTCCCAGGCAACTCTGTTTTATCTTTACATGTCATGAATATCCGTAATCCACACCCAGATGGCGAATACTCCATATAAGTATCAGTATCAATAATGAATGATCTGAAGTCTTCACTCATGTTCATCACATCAAACGTTCTCTTCCCCAACTTCGCATCCCGATCATCAACATCAAATGCTATCAGAGTCGTATGTTTATTGATCTTAATTCCAGGATACCCATCCTTACATGCTTCCACAAATGTCACACCCGGCTTATCATCTTTCACCGTATGGCCAAGCCGGGACAAGGGAGGCTTTGTAAATGTTCCATCGTTTTTCTGTTTAAATTCATAAGCTAACCAAATTGGTGCATTTAACCATACCAAAGGAAAGTTCTTTTCGATACTGATTTTTATATCATTAAGTTTATTTGGCATCATAGCTTTCCCCTTCCCATATACGATGTTTGTTAAGGCCTGGTGGTACAGTTGTTTCATATTCTAAAAGGGGTGGTTTACCTACAATTTGACAATAGTCAATATTGTAATGTGAAGCTAATCCAAAACGATCATATTTGTGAATTTTAGCTACTATGAAGCCTCTAAATATATTAGAAATAACAGCATAACTAAAATTCATCATTCCAGCTGTTTCTTTAGCTGTAAAATGGCATTTATAAAGCTCCTTGATAGTTTTTAATTCACTCTCAGTTTTTCTAGTCATTTGTTCGTCTCCTTTCGTTTTTGATCTTTATTAATCTTTTAAAGTCATTATAACATATTGAAATATAAAAGTAAATGAAAAAAGAGCCAAAGATTATAAATAAGTCTGGGTTAGAATCCTGCAGTGCTGACATGGTTAAGTAATTGGTGCATTGCGTAAATGAAAATTTACTGTTAGTAGTGGAGTACTCATTTTTCAAAAAACGTAATAATTTCAATTAGTTATGTGTGCTGGATGGCTCGAAAAGTGCTAAAATGAAAAATGAGCTAAATTTAAAACCTATGTATATCATTATACATAATTTAGTATATGGGGTTATATATTACTTTATCATTTTCACTATTAAAGATTATAAAGTATTGAAATAATTAAGAATAATTAAAAATGGGGGAACAATGAAGCAGTGACGGATAACACACTCTTCTTTTGGAATAGTAATTGCCTCCCCGGTATACATTAAATTATAAAATGGATCTCATTTAATGATTGCATGTTTGTATCTGCTGGGCTGGATGGTTTGAATCTAGTACACCAGTGACTTAGAACATATATAAT
>PVMK01171507.1_pt1 | contig 42957 bp, 34 predicted proteins | sample 1853481 | NCBI WGS metagenome assembly PVMK01 (sample SAMN08533507, study PRJNA380276) | Marine sediment metagenome, whole genome shotgun sequencing project.
GCCGGCCATATCTTATCGATGCGGTAATCATGCAGATTGACGGTCGTGGCAGACGGACCGAACAGACCTGGTATCCGGATGTGTCGATTGCCGCGGGTCGCAAGAGAAATGTATAAAAAAATCTATACTAATCAATAATATATTCTGTACTTTTAAAGTAAAAAATATATCCTGATACGGATACCGGGGAACAAAAATGGAGTATAAATCGCTCGGTCGCTCGGGCCTGCAGGTATCCGTCGTCGGGTTAGGCTGCATGAATTTCGGCATGATGAATGACGAAGCCGAATCTGCTGAAGTCGTACACAAGGCCATGGACCTGGGTGTGAATTTCTTCGATACGGCCGATGTCTATGGCGAACGCGGTAAATCGGAACAATGGCTCGGAAAAGCTTTAGGCAGTCGTCGGCCGGAAGTCATTGTCGCGACGAAGTTCGCCGGTCCGATGTCGTCGGAACGGTTCGATATGCAGGGAGGCTCACGCCGGTACATCATGCAAGCGGTGGAAGCCAGTCTGCAGCGCCTCGGCACGGATTATATCGATCTGTATCAAATGCATCGGGTCGACGGTGATACACCGATTGAGGAGACCTTACGCGCGCTGGACGACCTGGTGCGGCAAGGCAAGATTCGTTATTTCGGATGTTCGAACTATGCGGCCTGGCAAGTCACTGAGGCCGAGTGGACATCGCGTTCCCGCAGCGTCAATCGATTCATCTCGGCGCAGAATCGCTATAGCCTGTTGACGCGGGATATCGAGAAAGAACTGGTTCCGGCCTGTGAACGCTACGGCCTCGGCATTCTGCCGTATTTTCCCCTCGAAAGTGGTTTGTTAACCGGCAAATATCGTAAAGGTGAAGCGGCGCCGGACGGTACGCGGCTGGCGAAGTGGGCAGCGTTTGCCAGCGGCTCATTCGCGTCTGACGACAAATTTGAGAAGGTAGAAGCGCTCCAGGAGGTTTGTTCCCGCTATGACCATTCTCTTCTCGACATGGCGATTGGATGGCTGGCGAGCCGCCCGGCGGTTTCAAGCGTGATCGCCGGTGTGACATCGCCGCAGCAACTCGAGGAGAACGTCAAGGCCGGTGTATGGCAGCCCACTGAGGAGGAACTCGCCGAGATCGATGAGATCACGGCGCCTCCGCAGGAAAGCTTCGGGCCACCGCGTCGCTAGCCTGCATATTTCACCACGGCGGCGGACGCCGGTGTACAAATTGTAATCAGCAATCAACTGCGATAAGTCGGACTTAATTTTACAAGCCCTGTAAGGCGAGCAACGCATGGGTTCGCCGAAGCCGAACGGTCGTGACTGGGCCAGGCCTTGTTTGCGGCCTACGCTTCGCAGGGAATAAAGCGGACCGCAGGGAGCCATCCCAGCGAAGCGTAGGCCGCAAACAAGGCCGAATACTGGCACACGGATTCGGCGGGTAGACATATTGGCAATTCTTGCAATGTGCCGGATTTTGCGGCGGACTGTCAGAGACTCTTTCCTTGGGATGGCTCCCTGCGGTCCGCTTTATTCCCGCGGAAAGAGTCTCTGACAGTCCGCCTCGAACAGCGGATTTGCGAAGTCCGTTTTTCGCGTGATTGGACACTGTCTGTCTGATGAAATCTGAGTTTTCACAATCAACCGATCATCGCTATAAAATAGTTTCATCTAACAATTCCTTACACTCCGCCGGCTGCCGCCCTGGTGAAATATGCAGGTTAGCGATGGTTCATGGAATAGCAATGGGCCCTTTTTCCTGTTGACATGCCGTTCATGCCGAAACTAGAGCGAAGACCGGAACTTCTGTTGATGCTGATGGCGGCTGGCGTGCCGTTGAGCTTCGCGACGTGGCAGGCGTTACTCAACAACTTCGCCATCGAAGTTGCGAATTTCGATGGTGCGTCAATTGGCATCCTGCAAAGCATGCGCGAGGTGCCCGGATTCCTGGCGCTTGGTGTGGTCGTGGTGCTTCTGTGGATGCGCGAACAGACTCTGGCGGTCATTTCTTTGGCGTTGCTCGGTCTGGGTACCGCGCTGACCGGCTTTTTCCCGAGCCTAATCGGTCTGAGTTGCACGACTTTGCTGATGTCGCTTGGATTCCATTACTACGAGACGATGCAAACCTCGCTGACCATGCAATGGGTTGAAAAGGCCAGAGCTCCAGAGACATTCGGCAAGTTAATCGCGGTTGGTTCTTTTATGGCGCTTGTCAGCTACGGCTTGGTCTGGCTCGCTTTTGAGTGGCTGCAACTGGATTTTGCGATCACGTACGTGATCGCGGGATGCCTGACGCTGATCATCGCTGTCACCGCCGCGATCGGGTTTCCACACTATCCGCAGAAAGTGGTGCAGCATAAGAAACTGATCCTGCGCCGCCGCTACTGGCTTTATTACGCACTGACATTTATGGCGGGTGCGCGGCGCCAGATATTCATTGTGTTTGCGGGGTTCCTGCTGGTCGAGAAATTTGCCTATTCAGTGCAGGATATTGCGTTGTTATTTCTGCTGAATAGCGCGTTGAATATTCCATTGGCGCCGCGGATCGGGCGCCTTATAGCGCGAATAGGTGAACGCAAGGCGCTGATTTTCGAATACCTTGGTCTGGTGCTCGTATTCAGTGCTTATGCATTTGTGAACAATGCTGCGTTTGCCGGTTTACTGTACGTCATCGACCATCTGTTCTTCGCGTTGGCGATTGCGATAAATACCTATTTCCAGAAAATTGCTGACAGTGCCGATATTACATCGACCGCGGCTGTGGGTTTCACAATCAATCATATCGCTGCGGTAGTGATACCCGTGGTGTTCGGTTTTTTATGGCTGGTATCGCCAGCCGCGGTTTTTCTGTGCGGAGCCGTGATGGCGGTGATCTCACTGTTACTGTCCCTGAACGTCCCGAGTTCGCCCGCTCCGGGCAACGAAGTCGCCCTGAGAAGCGGTTTTCCGGAGTACTAGCTCGCTGGTCTTTTAACCGCCTGAACGTGTACAGTCCGCGCCTATGAAATTCTCCAAGTTCGGCAATCGGTTCACGCGCCATACCGGCGCGCGACAGCTCATGGATGATCTGGGTGCGGCGATGGCGACAGAAGATCATGTGATGATGCTGGGTGGCGGAAACCCCGCCCACATCCCGGAAGTTCTTGATCTTTTAGCCAGGCGAACGCGGGATGTAGCGAATAACCCGCGCGAGTTTCGCCGCATGTTCGCGGACTATGCGAGTCCGGCCGGGGAAGATCATTTTCGCGCCGCGATCGCGGGCTTATTACAGCGTGAACACGGGTGGGATCTCGGGCCGGAGAATATCGCCTTGACCGGAGGCAGCCAGACCGGGTTTTTTCAATTATTTAATCTGCTGGCCGGCGAATTTGACGATGGCTCTCACCGGCACATCATGTTGCCGTTGACGCCCGAATACGTCGGTTATGCTGATTTGGGACTCACCGAGGGTTTATTCGTATCGAAAAAACCGCGCATCGAATTCCTGGACAATCACCTGTTCAAATAGCATATAGACTTTGATCAGCTGGTTCTGGATGACAGCATTGCGGCGATTTGCGTGTCCCGGCCAACCAACCCGACCGGCAATGTTCTGACCGATGATGAGGTGCAAAAACTGGCTGCGATGGCGCGCGCAAGTGATATTCCGCTGATCATCGACAATGCATACGGTGTTCCGTTTCCGCGTATTATTTTTCGCAAGATCGAAGCATTCTGGGACTCTAATATCATTCTGTGTATGAGCCTGTCGAAGATGGGACTGCCGGCGGCTCGCACTGGGATTGTCGTGGCCCGGGAACAGATTATCGACGCCTTAACAAGTTTAAATGCAGTCATGAGCCTGGCAGTGAGCAGCGTCGCGCCGGTGTTGCTGCGTGAATTGGTCGAGTCCGGTGAAATCATCAATTTGAGTCGCACGGTTATCCAGCCGTTCTATCAGCAGCGGGTAGAGCAGGCCCTGAAGTGGATGCACGAAGCGCTGGCGGGCTGCGAATATTACATTCATCGTCCCGAAGGGGCGCTGTTCCTCTGGTTATGGATGCCGGAGTTGAAAATCACAAGTGCAGATTTGTACCAGCGACTGAAAGATCGGGGCGTGTACGTTTTATCGGGGCACCATTTCTTTCCGGGGCTCGAAGAGGCCTGGCCGCACCGTGATCAATGCATCCGGGTCACCTATTCGCAAGATATCGATTCTGTCCGGCAGGGCATCCGGATCATCGGTGAAGAAGCCAGAAAGGCCTGCGGTTGAGCCTCAGGCGAGGTTTGTTTTCGCCATTGGGGTTTCTGGCAGGCTTTTCCAACAGACTGCTAGTACGCCGATGTGGCATCGTCAGAATGATCAGGAGACTTTATGGAACCGCGTAAGATCATGTTTGTATTTCCCGGCCAGGGTTCCCAGTACCGGGGCATGGGCAGTGACATCCATGCGGAATTTTCTGTAGCTCGTCAGGTCTACGCAGAGGCCAGCGATGCCCTGGGCTTTGATATGGCAAAGCTGTCATTCGAGGATCCGGGCGGCGAGATCGATTTGACACGGTATACGCAGCCGGCGTTGTTGACCCATTCGGTTGCTTGCTGCCGCGTTTTCCAGGAACTGACCGAAGGCGCGATACAACCACTGATGGTCGGCGGCCATAGCCTGGGTGAATATACGGCGCTGGTGATTGCCGGGAGCCTGAGCCTCGTCGATGGAGTCAAACTCGTGCAGAAGCGCGGTGAGTTAATGGGTGAGCACGGGGAGGGCGGCATGATGGCCCTGACCATGGATCTGGACGCTGCGCGTGAGATAGCAGATCGTTACTTTTGTCAGGTCGGGGGCTGTAATCTTCCCGAGCAGACTGTCGTCGGTGGGCGTGAGTCTGATCTGGAAAAAGTGGCCGCCTATATCGCCGAACATCATCCGCGCGCGCGGGCTGTGCCGCTGGTCACCGAGGGTGCGTTCCATACTTACTTCATGGTCGGGGCAGCGCGCCTTTTTCGAGAAGTGCTTGATAAGACTGATTTCGCCGCACCAACGACCCAGGTACTGGCCAACTATACCGGCAATCTGCACGATGCGGATGCGCAAACTATTCGGCCGCGTCTGTTTTTTCAGCTATTCAGCCCGGTGAAATGGGTTGGGTGCTTGCGCACTGCGATGGAAAACGGCATCAACACGTTCGTGGAATTCGGTGGCGGCCTTGGAAAAACCGACAATCCGGCCGAAAAGCGACCGAATCTCAAGAGCATCATCAAAAAGACGATGCGCAGCCGCGGTTACACGGCCGATTATTTTGCTGCAATTAATTGCGACTCTATCAGGGCCGCGGCGAAGCAACTACACGTGTGATACGGGCTGGGGCCTCGTCCCGGAAACAGTGAAGTTATCTGCGGAACAGGACACTGGTTTAGCCGTCCTTGCCGGCGGCTTTCTTCAGCTTCTCGCGTATTGCATCGGTTACATTGAACATGCCCGTGTCGTCACCGAATGCGCTTTCCGCGAATTGGGCATCCAGGTCTTCGAGTTTCAGCATTCCGGTTGCGCTGGTGTCCGTGGCGCTCATCTCCGGATAAGCGCTCGGAGCAGCGTCCCGCGATTCGTCGGGCATGGATGCCGGGGTGTCGTGTGACGCTGGTTCGGCGGCCCTGTCCGCGCCAGCCTGGCCCTTCTCGGCATCGAGCAAGCCGGCGGCGGCCAGTAATCGGCCGGTCGATTCCTTGCTGGCATCGCCGTTGCTCTTGGCTGGCGGCGAGTCGGACGACCGACGAGTTAATTCAGGGATTTCGGCAGACGGTGATGGTGCAGGAGTGGTCTTTGGCGTGGCCGGTTTTCTCTCGACGCGACTGAGCGGTTTCCAGCCGAGGTCGGCCGCCATTTCGTCCATCAGAGCAGGGGTTAGCTTATCAAGTCGCTGGACCCCAGCCTCGCTCAACGCTGCATCCATCAATGTATTAATCAATCTTGGTACACCGCTGACGTATCGGTACACGGATCTGGCGACGTCCGAGGACAGGATCTGATCGAAATTTCCACCGACGGTATCAAGCTGATGCCGAATATAAGCCTCGGTTTCGCTGACGCTAAGCGGGCGAATCCGACAGCGGAATCCGACCCGCTGTCGTATGTGAATCAATCCTGGCGTGTCTAACAGCCGGTGCAAAGTATGTGGGCCAAGAAGAATCACGTTTAGTTGACCGCCGGGCTCGCCCGCCATGTGCACGAGCCGCAGCAGACGTTTGGCACGTTCGACGGTTAATCCGCTGATGTCTATCACGGCGGTTACGCGCCGGTCCTTCTTATAGTGGCCATTTATTACCAGCCGTAAACAATTTAACGATTCGGCTGTATTTCCGCCACCGCTCTCGGCGCCGAGATTTAATAACAGCATATCGTAGAGCAATTCCGGGTCTGTCTGACGCATATCGACATAGGCGACGATCGCGCGGTCTTCTATGGGTTTCCGGGCATGAGCGACGATAGAAGATTTGCCGACGCCTGGTCCGCCGGTCAGTACCGCGACGGCATCACGTGCCAGCATGGTTTCCTGAATCCGCGCGACTGTCATGTCGAATTCGCCGGCTGGCACGAAGAAACCTGTACCAGGGCTATTGGCGAACGGGCGTTCCTGAAATTTAAAGTGGTCCACATACATCGGCGGCGACTCGTCCTTAAAGAAAAATCAGGCTCGGATTATGTCTGAACCCATCAGCGGTCACGTTGATCGCCGTCACAGAACTGATTTTCGACGTCGGTCCTGATTTCGCTTACTGTTTGAAATGTATAGAAAATTGGAGTGGGTCAGACTGGAAAAACGGGGGCAGACCGCCCACTGTTCCGTAACTTCGTGACTGGCGCCAAAACGATGCAATTTCTGACTACAAAGTTTGACAATCGCGGCTGGAAGCCGTTCCCACAATCCCGCCACTAGTCACGTGGGAGTGGCTTCCAGCCGCGAATATGAGTAGCCCGTCCCCCTAATCATAGAGACGAAATTGCGGCTCGACCCCTAAGCTTGTTCGAGTTCGATCAGAGTGCCGCAAAAATCCTTCGGATGCAGGAACAGGACCGGCTTGTTATGCGCGCCATTGCGTGGTTCGCCATCTCCGAGTACCCGGGCTCCGGCTGCGATGAGCTTGTCTCGAGCTTGAATGATGTCGTCAACTTCAAAACATAAATGATGAATTCCACCGGATTGATGGCGGTCGAGAAATCCCGCTACGGGTGACGTTTCTCCGAGAGGCTGGAGTAGCTCGATCTTGGTGTTCGGCAGCTCGACGAACACCGTGGTGACGCCATGCTCCGGAAGATCAACCGGGTCCGATATCCGGGCACCGAGAGTATCGCGGTATTTCGCACTTGCGGCAGCGAGGTCCGGTACGACAATGGCAACGTGATTTAATCGACCGATCATAAGCATGTCAGGTGGTTTTCTGAAGAAATCCTTTTACCAGTCGCTGTGCCGCAACCCAGGGTGATGTCTTGCCCCTGGCAACAGCTTCTTCCAGCTCAGCGATTTGCTCATGAACAAAAGGGCTTCCTTTCAGAGTGTCAAGCAGCGTCTCGGCGGTTTCACTCCAGAGCCAGGCTTTTGCCTGCGCCGCTCGTGATTTTTCCAGTTCGCCGTTGGCCGACATCGTTTTTTTATAGCGCTCGATAATTTTCCAGATTGTATCGAGACCTTTGTTCTCCAATGCGGAACAGGTTTCGACGGGCACCTCCCAGTCCGGGTGACGTGGATGAAGGAAGCTCAATGCGTTGCGGTAATCTGCGGCGGCGCGGCCTGCCGCTGCCGCAAGATCGCCATCGGCCTTATTCACGACAACCAGATCGGCTAATTCGATGATCCCTCGCTTTATGCCCTGCAATTCATCGCCTCCGCCGGGCAGCAGCATCAGCACAAAAACATCTGTCATTTCTGCGACAGCAATTTCAGACTGGCCGACACCGACGGTTTCTACGATCACAACGTCGAAGCCCGCCGCCTCGACAATGCAAATGGTTTCCCGGGTATGTCGGGTGACACCTCCGAGTATTCGTCCGGCTGGTGATGGTCGTATGTAGGCTTGTGTCTGTTTCGATAGTGTTTCCATCCGGGTTTTGTCGCCGAGGATCGAACCGCCGGAGATAGCCGATGACGGGTCGACCGCAAGCACGGCGATCCTATGCCCCTGGCCAATGATGTGCGTACCGAAATTCTCGATGAAGGTTGATTTTCCGACACCCGGCACTCCCGATATTCCGATGCGTATCGACTGGCCCGCGTGCGGTGTCAGAAAATCCAGCAGCTTAATTGCCGTCTGGCGATCTTCGGACCGGCTCGACTCGATCAGCGTGATGGCCTGAGCCAGTGAGCGGCGATCGCCGCTACGCACTGCGTCCGCCAATTTTTTTGGATTTCGTGGCCCCAATGGTGTTACTCGAATTCCAATATGGGTTGATCGACCGCGAGGGTATCGCCCTGTTTCGCAAAAATCTTGGCGATAATGATGTCCTCCGAAGCTCGCAGGCTATTTTCCATTTTCATGGCTTCGACAACGGCCAGTTCCTCCCCGGCTTTTATTTCATCACCTTTGTTAATATTGAGGCGAACCAGCAGACCGGGCATCGGCGAGAGCAGGAATCTGGACAGATCCGGTGGTGTTTTCTCGGGCATTTGTTTTGCCAGCCTGGAAGCCTGGGGTGTCATAACCAGAGCGTCCACCTGAGATCCCCGGTGTGATAAGCGGTAGTAAAGGTCGACCCGATCTAACTGGAAGCATATGGGTTTGTCGTTTATCTCGGCTTTCACGAGGTGCTCACCTATTCGCCAATCACTGCGGATGCGGTAGAGATCGCTTCCAGCGCTGACCTCGTAACCATTCTCGATCGGAACGACCTGGACCGGATGATGCTCGCGATTGATGATCACCACGAAATCATCGCCCACCTTGCGTTCATGGTGGGGTAATTGCCCGCCTAATTTTGCCGCACGGTCCATGAACGCTCGATGAATCGCGGCTGCTATGGCGATCAGGAGCTGCGGTTCCTCGTGCGGGACATCTGAGGCGTGAAAACCGTGCGGATATTCTTCGGCGATAAAGTTCGTGGTTAGCCGGCCTTCGCGAAAGCGTGGATGGGCCAGTAAAGCATTCAGGAAACTGATGTTATGCGAGACACCACGAATGTAATACGCATCCAGGGCATCATTCATATTGACTATCGCCTGATCGCGGGTGTCACCATAGGTAATCAGCTTCGCTATCAACGGGTCGTAAAACATCGAGACTTCGCTGCCTTCCTCGATACCGGTGTCGACACGTACCGTGTCACTTTCGGCTGGCGCCTGATATTTGACGAGGCGCCCGATCGACGGCATGAAGTTACGCAACGGATCCTCCGCATAAACCCTTGCCTCGATTGCCCACCCGGTAACTTTCACATCGTCCTGTGCCAGGCCGAGTTTTTCACCGGCGGCAACTCGTATCATCATTTGCACAAGGTCCAGGCCGGTGATCAATTCAGTCACCGGGTGTTCGACCTGCAGCCGGGTATTCATCTCAAGGAAATAAAAGTTACGTTTTGCATCAACGATGAATTCGACGGTTCCCGCGGAGCAATAATCCACGGCTTTCGCAAGGGTTACGGCCTGCTGCCCCATTGCCTCTCGGGATTTCTGATCCAGAAATGGTGACGGAGCTTCCTCGATGACCTTTTGATGTCGGCGTTGAATCGAACATTCACGCTCACCGAGATAAATCACGTTGCCATGCGTATCCGCCATCACCTGAATTTCAATGTGACGGGGCTCCTCAATGTACTTCTCTGCGAATACGCGATCATCGCCGAAGCTGCTCGCTGCCTCATTACTGCACCGTTCGAATCCCTCCCGGCAATCTTCATCGTTCCAGGCGACGCGCATGCCTTTCCCGCCTCCACCGGCGCTGGCCTTCAGCATCACCGGGTAACCGATTTTGTTCGCAATCTTGACCGCGTGATCCGCGTCTTTAATGACATCCGCAAAGCCGGGAATGGTATTCACTCCTGCGTCTTTGGCGAGTTTCTTCGAAGTGATCTTGTCGCCCATGCTATTGATGGCATGAATTCCGGGTCCGATGAATGTAATGCCGGCCGCCTCAAGGGCTTCGGCGAATGCCGCATTCTCCGCCAGAAAGCCGTAGCCGGGATGCAGAGCCTCGGCGCCGGTCTGTTTGCAGGCCGCAGTGATCTTATCGATTACCAGATAACTCTCGGCTGCTGCTGACGGTCCGATATGTACAGCTTCATCGGCGAGCCGGGTGTGCAGCGCACCGCGGTCAGCATCGGAAAAGACAGCTACGGTCTTGATTCCCATGTCGCGTGCTGACCGAATGACCCGGCACGCAATCTCGCCACGATTCGCTATGAGAATTTTTTCAAACATTGTTTCTTCTTTTTATAAAGGAATATTGCCGTGCTTGCGCCACGGGTTTTCCAGCTTCTTGTTCCGTAGCATCGCAAAAGAGCGACAAATTCGTTTACGCGTTGAGTGCGGTAATATCACATCATCGATATACCCGCGGCTTCCGGCGATGAATGGGTTGGCGAATTTCTGCTGATATTCAGCAGTACGCCGGGCGATCTTTTCGGCGTCGCCGATATCCTGGCGAAAGATGATTTCCACAGCGCCCTTCGAGCCCATTACAGCGATTTCAGCGCTGGGCCAGGCCAGGTTCACGTCGCCGCGAAGATGCTTGGAGGCCATGACGTCATAAGCGCCACCGTAGGCTTTGCGCGTGATCAGGGTGACCTTCGGTACGGTCGCTTCAGCGTACGCGTACAGGAGCTTGGCGCCCTGCTTGATGATTCCGCCGTACTCCTGGGCGGTTCCCGGCATGAATCCCGGTACGTCGACGAACGTCAGGATGGGTATATTGAACGCATCGCAGAACCGCACAAAACGACCGCCCTTTTTCGACGAATCAATGTCCAGGCAGCCGGCCAGCACCATCGGCTGATTGGCGACCACACCGACCGTGCCGCCTTCGAGCCGGATGAACCCGATGACGATATTCTGCGCAAAACCGGGCTGTATTTCGAAAAAATCACCTTCGTCAGCAACTTTGGTGATCAGCTCCTTAATATCATACGGTTTTGCCGGATCGGCTGGTACAAGCGTATCGAGAGAGTTCTCCTGCCGGTCCGCCGGGTCATCGGTAGGCCAGATCGGTGGTTTTTCCCGGTTGTTGGCCGGTATGAAATTCATCAGGCGGCGGGTCGTCAGCAGTGCCTCCACATCATTTTCGAGCGCCAGGTCGGCCACGCCGGATTTCGAGCTATGGGTAATCGCGCCGCCGAGTTCCTCGGCGGTGACGGTTTCATGGGTGACGGTCTTTACGACGTCCGGACCGGTGACGAACATGTAAGCGCTGTCCTTGACCATGAAGATGAAATCGGTCATGGCCGGTGAGTACACGGCGCCACCTGCACAGGGTCCCATGATGACCGAGATCTGTGGGATGACGCCTGAGGCAAGCACATTTTTCTGGAAAACATCGGCATAGCCGCCCAGAGATGCAACACCTTCCTGAATACGCGCGCCTCCCGAATCGTTAAGACCGATGACGGGTGCGCCGACTTTCATCGCCTGATCCATGATTTTGCAGATTTTTTCTGCATGAGTTTCGGACAGCGAGCCGCCGAATACCGTGAAGTCCTGGCTGAACACGAAGACCAGGCGACCGTTAATCGTGCCGTAGCCAGTGACCACGCCATCGCCGGGAATTTTCTTTTCGGCCATGTCGAAGTCGGTGCAGCGATGTTCGACGAACATGTCCCATTCTTCGAAACTGCCCTCGTCCAATAGCAGATCGACACGCTCGCGGGCGGTTAATTTGCCTTTAGCGTGCTGCGTATCGATCCGTCGCTGGCCGCCACCCAGCTTTGCTTTCGCCCGCTTTTCATTCAATTGACTAATGATATCTTGCATTAGAAAGTACCTATAACTATTTAATATTAAATAAGATATTATTTAGATATGGATCGTTTGCGAATCAGTTCAAGCACCTCGCCGGCCGCGACGGGAATGTTGGTGCCCGGACCGAATATTGCAGCCACGCCTGCGGAGACCAATTCGTCGTAATCCTGGGGCGGGATAACGCCACCACAGATAACGACAATATCGCCGGCGCCCTGTTTTTTCAGCGCGTCGATCAATTGCGGAACGAGCGTTTTGTGCCCGGCGGCCAGCGACGATATGCCGATCGCATGCACGTCATTTTCTATCGCGTGGCGGGCGGCTTCCTCCGGTGTTTGAAACAGGGGCCCGATGTCCACATCGAAACCGATATCGGCGAACGCGGTCGCGATAACTTTAGCGCCCCGATCGTGGCCATCCTGGCCAAGCTTGACGACCAACAGCCGTGGGCGGCGGCCTTCCGCCGCGGCGAAGGCTGCAACATTTTTCTGGATATTCGCAAACCCCTCGTCGCCTTCGTAGGCTGATCCGTATACGCCGCTGATTGAATGAATCACTGCCAGGTGTCTCCCATAAATTTTTTCCAGCGCATCCGATATTTCCCCGACACTGGCTCTGGCACGCGCCGCCTCGATCGCTAATGCCAATAGATTACCGGTTTTGCTCTCGGCGGCGCCGGTTAATGCATCGAGTGCCGCCTGGCAGGCGGCCGCCTCGCGTTGCTCGCGGACTCGCCCGAGCCGGCGGATCTGTGTTTCGCGTACGGCTGCATTATCCACATTCAGGATCTCGACATCCGGTTCGCCTTCGCGTTGGTATTTGTTCACCCCGACGATGATTTCCTCGCCGCGATCGATGCGTGCCTGGCGTAATGCGGCTGCCTGTTCGATGCGCAATTTCGGCATGCCGGACTCGACGGCTTTAGTCATCCCGCCTGCCTCCTCCACTTCATCGATAAGTTTGCGTGCTTCGGCCGCCAGCGAATCCGTCAGGCTTTCGACGTAATATGAACCGGCCAGCGGATCGACAACTTTCGTAATACCAGTTTCTTCCTGCAGGACGAGCTGCGTATTTCGGGCGATATGCGCCGAGAATTCCGACGGCAGCGCCAAAGCTTCATCGAAAGAATTCGTGTGCAAGGACTGAGTGCCGCCCAGCACCGCTGCCATGGCTTCCACTGTCGTGCGAATGATGTTGTTGTAAGGGTCCTGACTGGTCAGGCTGACTCCGGACGTCTGGCAATGGGTCCTCAGCATCAAAGACCTCTGATCCTTCGGTGCGAATAAATCGCTCATCAGTTCGGCCCACAGCAGCCGGGCAGCCCTGAGCTTGGCGACTTCCATGAAAAAGTTCATGCCAATACCGAAAAAGAACGAGAGACGGGGCGCGAACTGGTCCACGTCGAGACCGCTAGCCAGTGCGGCGCGAACATATTCGATGCCGTCGGCAATCGTAAAACCGAGTTCCTGAGCGGCGGTCGCGCCGGCTTCGAGCATGTGATATCCGGAGATCGAGACCGAGTTATATCGCGGCATATTGGCGGCTGTGTAAGCGATGATATCGGCCACAATCCGCATAGACGGAATCGGCGGATAAATATAGGTGTTGCGAACCATGAATTCCTTGAGGATGTCGTTTTGCAATGTGCCGCTGAGCTGTTCCATGCCGACGCCCTGTTCTTCGGCGGCGATGATGTACATGGACAGTATTGGCAGTACCGCGCCATTCATGGTCATCGATACCGACATCTTATCGAGTGGAATTCCGTCGAACAGGATTTTCATGTCCTCGACGGTATCGATCGCAACACCCGCTTTGCCGACATCGCCGACAACCCGCTCATGATCCGAGTCATAGCCGCGGTGGGTCGCAAGGTCGAATGCGACTGACAGGCCAGTCTGACCCGCGGCCAAATTCTTGCGGTAAAAGGCGTTGGAATCCTCGGCGGTCGAAAACCCGGCATATTGTCGGACTGTCCAGGGCCGACCGGCATACATCGTCGCTCGTGGGCCGCGGCTGAACGGCGCGAAGCCGGGCAGGCCACCGAGGTGTTCGATGTCGACGAGGTCGTCCGCCGTATACAGGGGCTTGACCGGGATTCCTTCGGGTGTCAGCCAGACCATCTCTTCGGGGCTGCGTCCCCGGCCTTCCTGGTCAGCCAGGGCCCGCCAATCCGAAAGAGACGATTTACGGAATTCTGCCATTCCTTATTCCTTTTCTCAGGTCCGCTGCTTGCGCGTAATCGTCGCATTCAGCGCCAGTGCGCGCCGTGCTTCGTCGGCGTGCAGTTTTTCGATCATCTGTCCGTCCAGGACCGCGATTCCGCGTCCTTGCGCCGCCGCTGCATCCCAGGCCGCAATGACTTCGGATGCATGGGCCAGTTGTTCCTCGGACACGCCGAAAACTGTGTTTGCAACCTCGATCTGGCTGGGATGTATCAGTGTTTTACCGTCGAAGCCCAGTCTTTTTGCCTGATCACAGGATTTCCGGAATCCTGCGATATCTGCCAGGTCCGTGTAGACGCCATCCAGTATATCAATACCGTAAGCCCTCGCCGCCAGCACACAGCTGGAAAGTGCTGTCCGCAAGCCATTTTGATCGCTATCCGTCGGGATTCGCAGGGATTTTGCCAGGTCGCTGGTACCCATGACCAGAACCATCAGACGGGCGTCAGCCCGCGCTATGGAGTTAATATTGATCATTGCCAGCGGCGTTTCAGCCATCGCCCATACTTTCAGCTGTTTCGGCGCACCATTGATCGCCAGCAGATCGACGACCTTATTTAGCTCGGCTGCATCATCGATCTTGGGTACCAGGACAGCATCGACTGCAGCCGTGGCCGCGGCGACGAGGTCTTTCTTGCCCCACGGTGTATGCAGAGCGTTGATGCGAATGACCAGTTCGCGGTCACCATAACCGCCGGCCTGAATCGCGGCGATGACGTTTTCGCGTGCCGCATTTTTCGCCTCGGGTGCGACCGCATCTTCGAGATCCATGATCAGGGCATCGGCCGGCAATGTTCGTGCCTTGTCCAAAGCCCGTTTATTTGAACCAGGCATATACAGCACCGAGCGGCGTGGTCTGATTGAATCAGTCGTGCTGGTCTCCATTTATGACAGTACCCCGTTGTATTGCTCGCGCAGTGCGTTTTTTCTGACCTTGCCCATGGTGTTGCGTGGCAGTTGCTCGGCGAAGAACACCCGCTTTGGCGCCTTGAAGTCTGCCAGCCTGGCCCGGACAGAGGCGATGACGCGTTCTTCTGTGGTCGATTGACCGGGTTGCGGAACAATCACCGCGATGACAGCCTCACCAAAATCCGGGTGAGGTACGCCGACCACCGCAGATTCAGCGACACCCTGTAATTTATCGAGCACCTGCTCGACTTCCCTAGGGTACACATTTAGACCTCCGGTGATAATCATGTCTTTTACGCGTCCGCGGATCGATAAGTAGCCATCGTCACTCAAGATGCCCAGATCACCGGTGCGGAAGAATCCGTCATCGGCGAATTCCTGTGCGGTCTTTTCCGGCATGCCCCAGTAGCCGAGAAATACGTTCGGCCCCCGCACCTGAATTTCGCCCGTTTCGCCGGCTGGCACCGGGCGGTCTGTGTCGTCCGCGATCCGGATAGTGACGCCGGGTAGCGCCGGCCCGACACTGCCGGGACGGCGCTCGCCAAGCAGTGGGTTGGCACTGTTCATGCAGGTTTCCGTCATCCCGTAACGTTCCAGGATGGCGTGGCCTGTGCGGGCCTCAAACTCCTGGTGAATTTCGGCCGGCAGCGGCGCCGACCCCGATATGAACAACCTGATCGACGCGCAGCACTCTCGGTTGAACTTCGTGTCACGCAGCAGCCGCGTGTAAAAGGTTGGTATGCCCATCATAACCGTCGCATCTGGTAATTGGCGGATCACTGTCTGCACGTCAAACTTCGGCAGAAATATCATGCTGGCGCCACACAAAAAGACGCAACCGATTGCGACGAACAGTCCATGGGCATGATAAATGGGTAAGGCGTGCAGCAACCGATCCGCCGCGGTGAATCCCCAGGCGTCAATCAATGTGCGGGTATTAGCGGCCAGGTTTCGATGGGTCAGCATCGCCCCTTTCGGCTCACCGGTGGTACCTGATGAGTAGAGCAAGACGGCCACGGTGTCGTCGTTGCAGGCAACCGTCTCAAATGTCGCTGGTAGAGCCTGGCTCTCATCCATCAGGCTGCCAGCGCCGGATTCATCCATGCTCACCACCCGACAGTCTTGTTCTTTGGTAAGACCAGAGAACAAGGCAACACGCTCCGGCGTGCAGACAACCAGTTTTGGTCTGGCGTCGGCAACGAAATATTCGAGTTCCACCGATTGATAGGCTGGATTCAGCGGATGATAGACAAACCCGCCACGCAGGCAGGCAAGGTACAACCAGACGGCTTGTGGTGATTTGCCGGCATGCACGGTGACCCGGTCGCCCATGCGCAGGCCCGACGCCGCGAGGTAATTCGCCAGGCGGGCCGACTCCCGTTCGGCATCCGCATAGCTGAATGCGTCACCTTCAGGCGTGATTAATAACACCTGCCGGAGATCATCGGCAAAGCCGATGGCAAATTGGGCAAAAAGATTCTGCATTAGATAGAGCCGTTAATGGTCCAACAAGGTTATATTGACGGCTCGCGCCAAAACTACCAATGTGGCCGTGGCCGATGTTGTTTTACTATTAATATATTTATTAACAATATTATATAACTCATTAATTTTAAAAGCTAATATATGTGATCATTGTGATCCATAAAGAGACCGTCCGGGGATGACCGAAGGACGTGAGCCGTCTTCCGCGGCCGGGCAGCGCGTGGCGCTGTTTATCACCTGTCTGGCCGATCTGTATCGACCCGAGGTTGGTTTTGCAGCCGTGCGTTTGCTCGAGGCTGCCGGTTATGCGGTCGAAGTCCCCGCGCAGGGCTGTTGTGGCCAACCGAATTTCAATAGCGGCGATCGGTCCGGCGCGGCGGAAATAGCCAGCGGCCTGATGCGGCGCTTCGCGGCTTATGACTATGTCGTCGTTCCATCCGGTTCGTGCGCGGCGATGATTCGTTGTCACTTCCCGACGCTGTTTGCAGATGATTCTGCGGAGCGCGTGCTGGCGGACGCGCTGGCCGAGAAGACCCACGAACTGACAAGCTTTCTGCATGACATCGCGGGTGGTTCCGGTGTATCGGTGCGCTGGCCCGCCACGGTGACCTATCACGATGGCTGCTCGGGTTTACGCGAACTCGGGATCAAACAGCAGCCGCGAAAATTGCTGCAAGCAGTGACCGGGCTGGAGTTGCGAGAAATGGCCGAAGCCGATGCCTGTTGCGGTTTCGGCGGCATGTTCTGCGTCAAGTATCCGGAGATATCCAATCGTATTGCTGTAACCAAGACCCGGGATATTGCCGCGACCGGTGCGGACTATGTAGTCACCGGAGAAACCGGTTGCCTGTTGCAGATCCAGGGCAAGCTGCACCGGGATGGCAGCGCGATACAGGTGGTTCATATTGCCGAGGTTCTCGCGGACAGCCTGGACGATTATCCGGCGTCGGCGGAGACGGGGGGCCCACATGCAGACGACTAGCTCGCAATTCCCTGCACTGACCAGGGAAGCCCTGGCGAACCGTACGTTGCAGGACTCTCTGGATGGTGTGCGGCGAATCATGCCGGAACTACGTACCGCGGCGCTCAATGAAATGCCGGATTTCGAAGCGACCTGTGACCGGGCTGCAGAAATTCGTAATACCGCGATCGCAAGGCTGGATGAATACCTGCAGCAATTCGAACGGCAGGTGCAGGCCGCCGGTGGGCAGGTACACTGGGCCGCTACCGGTGACGAAGCCTGCCAGATTATTGGCCGAATCTGTTCTGCGGCTGGTGCTGAAAAGATAATTAAAAGCAAATCGATGGTCACCGAGGAAATTGAGTTGAATGCCTGGCTCGAGGATCCTGAGGCCGGCGATCGCCGCTTCGAGGTGACTGAAACGGACCTCGGCGAATACATCATTCAGCTCCGTGGCGAGAAGCCGAGTCATATTCTGGCCCCGTCATTGCATGTCACGCTGGAGGAGGTGGCCGAAACTTTTCATGCACACCACAAAATCGAGCGACAACAGCCACTCTCGGATCCGGCTGACATGCTCCGCGAAGCCCGCCAGGTGTTACGGGACAAGTTTCTGGCAGCCGATGTGGGTATTACGGGCGCGAACTTCCTTGTCGCCGAGACCGGCGGGGTGGTCATCGTGACGAACGAGGGCAACGCGGATCTGACCGCCTGTCTGCCCGATACTCATATCGTCGTAACGGGCATCGAGAAAGTTGTGCCCACGCTCGATGATGTCGGTGTGTTGTTGCGTGTGCTGGCTCGTTCGGCTATTGGTGAACGCCTTAGTAACTACACCACATTCGTGCAAGGCCCGCGCCGCACCGGCGATAGTTCGGGCCCCGGAAACTATCATGTCGTTTTGCTGGACAATGGCCGAAGCAACCTGCTCGGCACGGAATTTCAGGACATGTTGCGCTGTATTCGTTGCTCGGCATGTCTGAATCATTGCCCTGTGTACACGGCGATTGGCGGCCATGCCTACGGATCCGTGTATTCGGGACCGATGGGCGCTGTCCTGACGCCGGCATTCGCCGGCCTGTCCCCGGCAGCGCACCTGCCCAACGCTTCGACATTCTGTGGACGCTGTGAGAGCGTCTGTCCGGTTCGTATTCCGCTGCCGAAAATGTTGCGCCATTGGCGCGAACAAGAATTTCATCAAAAGATGGCGCCGGCCGGGCAACGTATTGGTTTGCAATGGTGGGCTATTTTGAATCGCCGGCCGTCAATTTACCGCGGGGCCATGCGCTTGGTTGCAATCACGTTGAGGCGTTTTTCGACGACCGGGGAAAACGGTCGGCGATGGATTCGTCGTCTTCCGTGGCTGGGCGCAGCATGGACTCAGCACCGTGACATGGCCGCCCCGGCATCGGAGTCGTTTCAGACACAATGGCGCCGCCGGGAATCTGCAAAATGAGCCAGGCTGTATCCACACGCGAAAAAATACTCACCGCGATTCGTGGCGCCAGACCCAAGTCGGAATCCGGTTCGACGGGCACGCCACGCCCGGAACTCCAGTTGATCCCACCGCCTGATGATCCGGAAATTTTAGTGGAACGGTTTATGTTGCTGGCTCGCGAGGAGGCCGCGACGACTGAGTGGGTGCCGGAAGCAGTCGACGTGCCCGGCCGCTGTGCTGCGTTATTTACACCGCGAGCAACTGGGCCCTGGTTTGATCACTACCGGTAATGCGCGGTCCGCCGCGATCGACTGGAGTTCCGCTGCGGAGCTTGATTGTGTTGCCGGACCCGTCGGTACCGATGGTGATACCGTTGTCACGGGCTGTTATGCGGGCGTGGCCGAGGCAGGTGCAGTAGTCACCTTGTCGTCGTGCGATCACCCGAGCGAATTCAATTTTCTCGCCGCCACACATATCGTCATCGTCCAGGCTGCCATGGTGCTGGGTTCTTTTGAGGAATTATGGTCGCGGCTGCGTACTGATTACCCTGAGAACTGGCCAAGAATGATGAACTTCATCGTCGGGCCATCGCGCACCGCGGATCTTGGTGTACCCAGCAGGCTCGGGGCACACGGCCCCTCACGGGTTCATATCATCGTAATCAGGTCCTGAACCTGCCTCTCAAATTTCCCATCAGCCGAGGATCTGACTCGCTGGTTTTGGACGTGCCGCAGGGTCGTGCAGGGTTGCAGGATAGCTTCGTTTATAATGCGCGCCTTGCAAATATGCGCGGGGAGTCCGATCTACATGCCTGATACGAAGAACGAAGCGTTTGTTTCGAGTCCGATGCGAGACAACTGGTATCAGTCCAGTTCTTACTACACGTCTTCATTTGCGCTGATCACGACGGTAAATGAGGCCGGGGTGACCAGCATCGGTCCGTACCAGCTTAGTTTCCCATTTGAAGTCATTAAACGCCGTTCCTGGATGGTGATCAGCCGGCCGAATTCGAATACTCACGTTAACGTTTCGCGCACCCTGAAATGCGCGATGAATTTTGTCGAGTATGACGAAGAGCATATCAAGCGCATACTTGACTTCGGATACCCGGGGCAGACGCCTGAAGAGAAGATGGCGGACAATCCCTTTACGTTGATTGACAGTCCGACGCCCGGTCGGGAGTCGAATAATATTTATCCGCAGATTATCCAGGAAGCCTATGAAGTCTTTGAGTGCACCCTCGATGTAGAGCGCATCAATGAGAATCCGATCCTTCGAGATTCGGCCTCAGCGCACCTGTTATTGAATATTGACAATATCCTGTTGAAGGAGACCTGGATGCAGAATCTGGGTGAGGGGGGCAAGACCATGCCGAATGCGGCATTGACGTACGGATTCCGGGGCGCCACTAAATTCTGGTTCGGTGAGCCAAAATCTGCTTATGCATTGCCGATTCCCGACAAGGGGCCGAATCACGATGTCGTCAATTACATCGCGAATCGTCTGGACGAGGACGTGAAGTTTACGATGGACGCGTGCAAGCAACTGACCGGAATACCAAAAGCATTTTTACGACCGGCATTGGAAGGTATTCTGGCGGAGGCGAAAAAGCGCGGCGCCAAGGAAGTGGATCTCGAGTTCGTGTTGATGCTGAATCAGGAACGCGAAAACTGAACTGTAACAACTCAGACAAGGCCGAATGCCTGGCACACAGTTTGGGCAGGCGGACATTGGGTTTTGCAGGTATGCGCCAGTTTTCGCGGCAGGTCGCCGGATACTCTTTCCTTGGGATGGCTCCCTGCGGTCCGCTTTATTCCCTCGGAAAGAGTATCCGGCGACCTGCCTCCAACGGTGGATTTGCGAAGTGCGTTTTTCGCGTGATCGGACATTGTCTGTCCAATAAGATCTGAGTTTTCACAACGAAAGACAGATCATCCAGCTTGCCAGCGGTGCTGCCGGATAGTTGCCGAAATGTCCCTCACACCGTGATCAGCTGATTCCCGGGCATCCGGGCGGTGGGCCTTACCGGTATTCCGCTGGTCCGTTGCAGGCCGGATCGGGCTTCGACCGGTCGATATTCCAGTCGGTGCTGACCTCGTCCAGCTCTTTTTTGGTGATTTTGCCGAATTCGAGCAATGCCGCCATCGCCGCGTACGCGACGTATTCACCGCTGACCTCAAAATGCGCACGCAGGTCCGGACGTGATTCGCTCAATCCGTAACCGTCGGTGCCGAGTACGACGTACGGCCCGGGCACCCAGCGCGCGATACTCAGGGGCAGGGCTTTCATGTAATCGGAAGCGGCTACAAAAACCCCTTGTTCCGGCGACAGAAGTTCAGCGACGTAGGGTGCTACAGGCGCATCACCCGATGCGAACAGGTTCCGACGTTCTACCGCCAGTCCCTCGCGAGTCAGTTCGTTGTAGCTGGTGATACTCCAGATATCGGTAGCCACGCCCCGTTCTTCCAATAATTTCTGTGCCTTGAGCACTTCGCTCATGATGGCGCCGCTGCCGAACAGGTGCGCTTTTCGACCGGCCCTGGTTTCCTGCGTCGTGCGTTGGTAACAGTACATGCCTTTTACGATGCCTTCGCTAACATCGTCCGGCATCGCCGGCATCACATAGTTCTCATTATGGATAGTGATGTAGTAGAAAATGTTTTCCTGATTTTCGTACATTCGGCGAATACCGTCGCGCACGATAACGGCCAGCTCATAGGCAAAAGACGGGTCATAGCTCAACAGGTTTGGCACGGTATTCGCCACGACCTGAGAATGTCCGTCTTCGTGCTGGAGTCCTTCACCGTTCAGGGTTGTACGACCGGAAGTGCCACCGAGCAAGAACCCGCGTGACAGCATGTCGCCGCAGCTCCAGATCATATCGCCAACCCGCTGGAAGCCGAATATCGAGTAAAACACGTAGAACGGAATAGTCGGTACGCCATGTACCGCATAAGCTGTTCCGGCTGACAGGAAGGAGGCCATGGCTCCCGCTTCACAAATACCCTCCTGCAAAATCTGACCGTCCTCGGCTTCCCGGTATGGGATAAGTGTGGAGCTGTCTACCGGGCGATATTTCTGGCCCTCCGAGGAATAAATGCCGGCTTTGCGAAATAGCGCTTCCATGCCGAAAGTGCGGGCCTCATCCGGCACGATCGGCACGATGTACTTGCCTAACTCCGGATGGTCCATCAGCTTCGACAGCATGCGTACGAACGCCATCGTCGTTGACAGTGGGCGATCTCCCGAACCCTGGATTTGATCCCGAAAGACTTCAAGATCCGGCGTCGGTAATGCCGGGCAATCGACGACGCGGCATGGCCAGGGGCCGCCCAGAGTTTCCCGGTGGGCCGTCATATATTGAATTTCTTCGCTGTCTTCCGGTGGCCGGTAAAACTCGGCCCTGGCGGCGGCCTCGTCGCTGATCGGAATACCCAGGCGACGTGCCGTGTCGACTCTTTCCTCAGGACTCAGATTTTTCTTTTGGTGAACCGCGTTCGAACCTTCATAACCCTGCATTCCGTAACCCTTGATGGTTTTTATCAGAATGACGGTGGGTCCTGACTGGTTGTCAACGGCGCTTTTGAAAGCAGCATAGACTTTTTTATGATCATGACCGCCGCGGCGGATGCAGCGTATCTCCTCGTCGGAGAGGACCCGCATGATGTCAATTAACCTCTGGTCTGTACCAACCCAGTGCTCCCTGACTTCCTTGCCGCTGGATACCGAGTACATCTGGTAATCTCCATCGACGGCTTTTTCCATGCGCGCCTGGAGAACGCCTTCGTGGTCTATGGCGAACAATTTGTCCCACTCGCCGCTCCAGATGACCTTGATGACGTTCCAGGCCGCACCGCGAAAGCTGCGTTCGAGTTCCTGGATGATTTTGCCGTTACCCCGCACCGGGCCGTCGAGCCGCTGCAGGTTGCAGTTGACGACCATGATCAGGTTGTCGAGTTGCTCCCGCGCGGCGATGTTAATCGTGCCGAGTACCTCCGGTTCATCCGATTCGCCATCGCCAACGAAGGCCCAGACTTTGCCGCCGTTGGCCGGTTTGAGTCCTCGCCGCTCCAGATATTTCGCGAATCGGGCCTGGTAAATACAGCTTGGCGTCGATAAGCCCATAGATGCGCAGGGCGATTGCCAGAATTCGGGCATGTTTCGAGGATGTGGGTATGATGACAAGCCGCCACCCGGTTGCAGTTCGCGGCGGAAATTTTCGAGCTGATCGCGGGTCAATCGACCTTCAAGGAATGCGCGCGCATACACGCCCGGCGATGCATGTGCCTGGATGCTGACCAGATCGCCGCCGTAGTCCTTGCTCTTGTTGCGGAAGAAATGATTCAGGCCGACTTCCATCATGGTTGCCGCAGAGGCGTAGGTACCAATGTGACCACCGACACCGGTGCCGCTGTCATAGGCGCGCAATACCATCGCCATCGCGTTCCAGCGCAGAATGTTCTCAAGACGGTCCTCGATCGGGATATTGCCGGGGTAGGCAGGTTGCTGTTCCAGCGGGATGGTATTGCGGTAGGGGGTGTTGAGAGTAGCTTCCTCAACGATGACATTCTCGTCGGCGAGGTAGCCCTGTACCGCACGGAAAATGGCCTTGGCGCGCTCGGGTCCTTCGGCCTGCAACAGGGATTCCATTGACTCCAGCCATTCCTGCAGTTCAATGTCCTGGGCCGATGCGATGTCGACGCGACGTGAAACCATCCCTCTGAATTCTCCTCGTTGTTGCGTTCCGGCCACTTTTCGGCTGGGTTATCGGCCTAGTGATTGTTTGTAACCAAGTATCATTCGACAGGATTCGGAAAAGGGCCGGCTTACTTTCGGAAAAATGTACTGTATTTGTTGTACTGTTTTCGCCGAAAATAAGCCCGGCCCTTTTCCGAATCGTATTCAATCCTGCGACGGGGATTATATATCAAGCTGGCTTCCAGATTCGATAAACAGTATAAGATATATATAATAACTTATTGAAAAATATATTAATAATATTTAAAACCGTTAATCATTGAGAATGACATAAGCGCACTTTTTACAGCATAGGCTGGTCTCGGCGCGGCCGGGTACCGACAGGAGACTAAGATGACAGAAAGAAAACTGGACCGACGGGCCGCCATGCAGATGGCGCTGGTCGGCTTGGCCGGAGTGGGCGCCGGGGTCACCGCAAATAGCGCCGACGCCCAACAGTTGCATCAGGAAATTGAAGCGGTGTTAAAAATCACCGAATCGATCTGGAACAGCCAGGAATTTCATCGGTTAAAAGAAGTCTGGGATGCGGACGACCCGGAACCCTGGTATGTCCCCGAAGAGATCGAGACTCCGTTTCGTTCATGGCCGGAAATCGAACGTTACTGGAACCCCGGCGTCAAGGTGCTGGAAGCATTTCGCTGGAAATTTTCCAATTTGCACGTCAAGGCTCTCGGGTCGGATCTGGCCCTGGCTTTATTCGACCACTTTTATGAGATAAAGGTCGCGATTGGCCGGCCACAACCGGCGACTGCCGGATTCGATCGCGTCATCACGTTGTTCAGGAAAAAGCCGGAGGGGTGGCGACATATTCTGTATGCTCAATGCCCGCTGGGACCGGAGATCTATGTTCGAGCCCTACGGCACAAGATATTGAGCCCGGATTTTGACGAGTTTCGGGAATCGCTAAAAGATTCCGCTGATTGATGGACCAGAATCGAGGAGCGTTCAGATGCCTGAGAGCAGGCCGACACAGAGCGGTATCGCGCGACGCAAGTTGCTGCAGTTCATGTTGGAATCCCCGTTGCTGGCTTCCGGCGCGGGCCTGGCAGCCTGGTGGCCGGAGGCGACCTGGGCACGTCCGGAGTTAGCGATACCGGCAAGTGCGCGCCAGGCGCTGGATATATTTCAGATTAAGGCGGTGGCCCGGCAGAAGCTCGATGCCGCTGACTGGCATTTCGTCGTAAACGGTGCGGATGACGGCAAAACCATGGCGGCGAATCGATCGGCTTTTGACACCTGGCAAATTCGTGTTCGGCGCCTGGTGGATGTCAGCCGGATCGATATGACAGTCAATATGCTGGATGAAACGCTGGCATCACCGATTCTGCTGGCGCCGGTGGGTGCCCAGCAGAGATTGCATGAGGCCGGTGAACTGGCCACCGTGCGCGCCGCGGCACGCAAGCATCGGATGATCTGCTCTACGATGACCAGCCACAGTATTACTGAAATCGCGGCGGAGGCATCGGAGCCCGTTTGGTTTCAGTTATACATCAGTAAAAATCGTGAGTTTACGAAAAAGCTGATCGGGGACGCCGAACAGGCGGGTTGCCGGGTTCTGGTGTTGACAATCGACGGACCAACCCTCGGCAATCGCGAGGGCGAACGCTGGTTCAGGGGTGCCAGTAGTCGGTTTGAAATGCGCCTGGGTAATTTCGAGAACTATGCCGGGCCCGCGGGCATTGGGGATGCGTCGATGACCTGGGACATCGTGAAATGGCTGCGCAGCAATACACGCATGAAGATTGTGCTGAAGGGAATTGTCACGCGCGAGGATGCGCAATTGTGCCTGCAACATGGGGTTGACGGAATTATCGTGTCCAACCACGGCGGCCGGCAGGAGGAGAGCAATCGTGGCACTTTGGAGGCATTGCCGGAAGTGCTGGACGGCTCGGATGACCGGTTGCCGGTGCTGATCGATGGCGGTTTTCGCCGGGGTACGGATATTTTCAAGGCGCTCGGTCTGGGCGCGAAAGCGATATGTATTGGCAGGCCGTATTTATGGGGGTTGGGGGCATTTGGTGAGGAGGGCGTCAGCCGCGTGTTGTCGCTGCTACGCTCCGAGTTGAAACGGATTATGCAGTTTGCCGGAACAACAAATATCTCTGCAATTCAGCAGCAATATCTGATACGGCGACCTTGAGGGATTACGCGATGCGTGGTGACGCCGATCACTTCTATTTGTGCAAACTCAGCGCTCATGGGACGAACATTGTCCGACAACGCGGAAAACAGACTTCGCAAAGCCACTGTTGGAGGCAGTTCGCCGGAGACTCTTTCCGCGGGAATAAAGCGGACCGCAGGGAGCCATCCCAAGGAAAGAGTCTCCGGCGAACTGCCGCGAGCTCTGGCACATTCCCGAAATAGCCAATGTCCAACAGGCGAAATCCTCTGCCAGCATTCGGCCTTGTCTGCGGCATACGCTTCGCTGGGATGGCTCCCTGCGGTCCGCTTTATTCCCTGCGCAGCGTATGCCGCAGACAAGGCCTGGGCAGGTCGCGGCCGTTTGGAATCGGCGAACCAGCCCCAGTCGCGTTATCTGAATGGTGATGGATTCAGAACGGAATCCGTGGCTTCTTCGTCAGCAAAAGAATCCGGATAGTCGAGGTTGTAGTGCAGGCCTCGGCTTTCGTGCCGGCCGAGCGCGCTGCGGATTGTCAGTTCGGCAACCAGCACCAGGTTGCGCAATTCGATCAGGTCATTGGTGACTTTGAAGTTGCCGTAGTACTCGGTAATTTCGGTTTTCAAGAGCTCCACGCGGTGCAGAGCCCGTTCCAGGCGTTTGTTGGTGCGGACAATGCCGACGTAATCCCACATGAATCGCCGTAGCTCATGCCAGTTGTGTGAGACGACAATTTGTTCATCGGCGTCCGTGACCCGGCTTTCGTCCCAGCCGGGCAGCGTTAACTTTGTAGCGCTCGGCTGTTCGAGGTCCTCGAGGATTTTCTCATGTGCGGTCGCGGCGAATACGGCACATTCCAGCAATGAGTTACTGGCCAGACGGTTCGCGCCGTGCAAACCGGTGTTCGCGCATTCGCCTAATGCGTACAAGCCCGGAATGTCGGTTGCTGCCCAGCGGTCAGTGACGACACCGCCGCAGGTGTAATGTGCGGCAGGCACGACCGGGATTGGTTCTTTAGTCATGTCGATGCCGAACTCGCTGCATTTGTGAGCGATATTCGGAAACAGGTGCAATATTTCGTCGGCGGGTTTATGGCTGATATCCAGGTAGACGCTGTCGTAACCGCCGCGCTTCATTTCAAAGTCAATCGCACGTGCCACGATGTCTCGTGGAGCAAGTTCTGCACGTGGGTCATGCTCGGGCATGAAGCGTTTTCCGTCCGGCAGCAGCAGGCGTCCACCTTCGCCACGCACCGCTTCTGATATCAAGAACGATTTGGCGTGTGGGTGATACAGGCAGGTCGGGTGAAACTGGACGAATTCGAGATTCGCAACCCGGCAGCCGGCGCGCCAGGCCATTGCGATGCCGTCACCGGTGGCGGTGTCCATATTGGTTGTGAAGAGATATACCTTCGAGGCACCGCCCGTCGCTAATGCCACGATCTCCGCCGACAAAGTCGTGATTCGATGCGTCTTGCGATCGAGAACGTAGGCGCCGAGGCAACGGTTGTTTTCGCTCGGGTCTAATTTTGCCGCCGTAACCAGATCGATGGCGATTTGGTCGACGAGTACCTTTATTTGTGTATGCTCTTCAATTCGATCTTCCAGCGCAGTCATTATTGCATGACCAGTCGCGTCTGCCGCATGCACCACGCGACGCTGGCTGTGGCCGCCTTCGCGGGTCAGATGCAGTTCGTGGTCGAATTTTGTGAACTGAACGCCACGCTCAGTCAGCCACTCGATGCACTCCGGCCCTCGATTCACTACGAGGTCAACGATTTCCGGTTTACACAGGCCTGCACCAGCACCCATGGTGTCGGCTGCGTGTGCGGCGGGTGAATCCTGCGGACTGACGGCTGCTGCAATTCCGCCTTGCGCCCAGTTGCTGGAACCTTCCGTTAGCGGCCTTTTTGCGATCAGGCCGACCTGTTTGCCGGACTCAGCCAGGCGGAGCGCCAGCGACATACCGGCGAGGCCGCCGCCGATAATCAGGATTTCGAATTCAGTCTGTGACATGAAAGGTAAAAAGATGAGCGGGTGTTTTTTTCCCTGCTGCAGAGATCAGATGGTTGGCCCGGACTATTCATGAATGCGCTCGCGCCCTTGCTTGATCCTTGTCCGCACACGGAATTTTCCTCCCTCGGAAATACACACTGGTATTCCGCTCGGTCGGAAAATCCCGTGTGCGAACAAATCTCTGCGCAATCATCGCGGCGATTCATGAATAGTCCGGGCTAGCGGTCCATCAAGACAGACTTATTGGATCGCCAGCATTCTTTCCAGAGACCGGCGGGCGCCTTCAGCGATATCCGGCTCGACATCGATTACCGGTTCGAGATTCTGCAGTGACCACAGAACCTTCGGCAGGGTTATGCGTTTCATGTAGGGGCACAAATTGCAGGGCCGGATGAAATCGACGTCGGGAAATTCGACTGCCACGTTATCGCTCATTGAACATTCAGTCACCAGCACAACCTGTTTTGGATGTTCCGTGGCAACATGCCTGATCATGCCCGAGGTTGAACCGACGAAATCCGCTTCGTCCAGTACGTCGGGTGGACATTCCGGATGTGCCATGATGTGAATGCCCGGGTAATCATCGCGATAACCGCGTAGCTCGTCTGCCGTGAAGCGCTCGTGCACCTCGCAAGCGCCCTCCCAGAGAATCACCTCGACGTCGGTTTGTTTGGCGACATATCGCCCAAGATATTGATCCGGTACAAATATCACCCGGTCGCTGTTCAGGGACTCCACGACCTTCACGGCATTCGAGGACGTGCAACAGATGTCGGCTTCGGCCCGCACATCTGCATAAGCGTTCACGTAGGTTACGACAGGAACACCGGGGTATTGCTGTTTCAATCGGCGTACGTCCGCTCCGGTAATCGATGCCGCAAGCGAACAGCCTGCCGCCATATCCGGCAATAGGACGGTTTTCTTCGGGCTCAGGATTTTTGCGGTTTCCGCCATGAAGCGTACGCCACACAAGACGATGACATCCGCATCGACTTCGGCGCCTTTCTGAGCTAATGCCAGGGAATCCCCGGTAATATCCGCGATGCCGTAGAAAATTTCCGGCGTCTGGTAGTTGTGAGCCAGCACAGTCGCATTACGTTCACGCTTGAGTTCGTTGATCGCGGCGATCAACGGCGCATGGATCGGCCATTCCACATCCGGAATGACGTGTTTCACCCGTTCATATACGGGCTTCGTTATGCGCTCGATCTCCGCTGTAAAGAGAAGATCTGCTGGGGCGACGTTCTGTTGTTCCTGCATGCTGGGCACTGCTTTCTGCTTCCTCGAATAGACCCTTAAGTATAGATATCCACGCAACAAATGGACACGTCTACGAGCTTTGACAGTCGCACCGGCAGAACGTTTCTGCGTAATCCGATACAGAGCCCGGGCCGGGTTAACCGCATTGCGGATGAATTCGATGAAAGCCAGTGGTAGCAAGCGTTTACGGCTGAGCCCGGGTTTGGCGAATTAAGTGAATTGGGACCGGATTCACAGCAAATTCAAGGACTTCAGGGCATGATGCCGCCTTTATTGGCTTCGGGCAGCCCTGATGGATGGTGGATTCGAAAAGAATCAGACAATCAGCGACTACGCCGTATTCCTGAAGAAATTGCTGCCGGAAATTGTCGGTTTCCGTTGCATTGATCGGGCGGGAAATCTGTTCTGGGAAAAATTTGACGAACCGGTCGAATTCTCGGAGCTGTACACTGCCTGTTTGCAGCAAATTCTCCGGTCTCCGCAACGGGCCGGCGACGCCGGCCGGGTGCCGCTGGATAACGCTACAGCCTATATTTTTCCACTACTCGAAGGCCAGGATCTGGTCCTTGGTGCGTTGACGATTCTGGTCAGTCCCGAACTCGATCTTGATTTTGCAACTTGCCTGGAGCGCACGAAGGTGGGTGTTCGCAGCCTGCAGCGTGAGCTAAGGCTCGGATACCGGCTGATGGCTTCATACAAGAAGTTGAATGTCAGGTCGGCTGAAGAAAATCTCTTGCACCAGGTCGAGAAGCTGGTTCATTCACGCAGAACCTGTGACGATACCCTGTCACATATCCTGTTGCTCTGTCGTAAGTTCCTGGGTGTCGGCGGCGCAGCACTACTGATTCCGGATAAACATATCCGCCTATTTGAAGGGGAAGTGCTGAGCCCAGTTGAGGCGCGCCTGTTGCTAAGCGATATGGTCGACCAGGTCGGTCTGGATTCGCAATACCAGCGGATTCTTCAGGATGACGCTCAAGTGAGCGAGAACACCGATGTACTTTCGCTACCGATTCATCAGGACAAAAAAGAACCAATTGGCGTCCTCGTACTTTCCGGTTGGGGAAAATCTGATTTCAGTGTACGGAGACGCAGGCGTATCGCGCGCTACCTGGTCGCGCATATCGAGGATGTTATTGCCCGTGACTACGATGCTCTTACGGGATTGATGAGTTGGCCGCTGTTTGAGGCGCAGTTAATCAAGAACTGCAAGAATGCCGACGGCGAAAACCATTTTGTTCTGAGCTTCAATGTCGATCAGTTGCATGTCATAAACGACAATTTCGGTCATGAAACGGGAGACGAGATTCTCGCGGCTTTCGCACAGCTGATCACAGAACGACTCGGCACGCATTTGTCGAGCCGAATTACCAGCGATAGTTTTGCCGCACTTTTGACGGGTGTCGATATGGCGCGGGCTAAAGAATATGCAGAGGAAATTTGTCAGTCCTTTGGCGAACTCAAGTACAAACGCGGTGATCAAACACTTCGGCCGACGGTGAGCATCGGAATCGGACCCGTTACGAGCGCGCCACGCTCAGCCAGCGAAGCCATGGCAGCGGCCCAGGTTGCCTGCCGGGCAGCAAAGGATCGCGGGCGAAGCCGGGTGGAGATGTACGAATCGGGCGATGCCAGTATTGTTCAGCGCATGGACGATATTCAATCGGTCGGCCATATCCGCAGCGCGATTGAGAAGGGTCGGGTGATACTTTTCGGTCAGCCAATCGTGGCGATGAGAGACGACAGGCACATGCATTATTTCGAAGTTCTGGTGCGATTATTGAATGCATCCGGCGGACAATTGATGCCGGCGGATTTTTTCTCCGCAGCTGAGCGTTATAACTTGATGGAAGATCTCGATCGCTGGGTTGTTTCCGAAACGCTCAAAACTCTCGCAGCCCGAATGCACGTTCTCAAGGATCTGCCGTTGCGAATCGCAATCAATCTATCCGGCCAAAGTCTCGGGAGTAAGCGGTTTTTGCCGTTTGTCGAGGAGAAGATCAAGCAGTCCGGGGTTCCTCCTCAAGTTCTTTGCTTTGAAATTACCGAAACGGTGGCAGTGGCTAACCTGCAAAGCGCCCAGGCATTCATGCACAGTTTGAAAAAACTCGGCTGTCATTTCTCGCTCGATGATTTTGGCACTGGATTGAGCTCCTTTGCTTATTTAAAACTTTTCCCGGTAGACACGATGAAAATCGACGGTAGTTTCGTGCAGGATATCTCGACCAACGTCGTATCCCAGTCAGTCGTCGCAGCCATGTCGGAGGTTGCGCGCGTCATGAACCTCGATACCGTCGCGGAATATGTACAGAACGAGGAAGCGATGTCGTTGCTGCGAGACCTGGGCGTAACCTGGGGGCAGGGATTTTTTCTTGGAGAGCCGGAATTACTTACCGACCAACTCGATGGCCTCGTGGCTTCCATCAGTTCACAAAGCCGCTCTGCCTGAACAAGAAATTCGTGTCTGGCATTTTCCCGCCGGCATTAGAGTCACTCTTTGATCGCACACAATCGCTGCCGCACGGCGCGTTCAGGTTCGCTGTATTCTCCGTAGTCGTAGGCGACGATCGAAAGGCTTGGAGCGAATGCGGTAAGCAGTTCTCCCGGTTCGAGCAGGAAAGCCGGATTTCGCGGGCGCCCAATTTTCTCATTGCCGCGGGCGAAGGTATCGAAAATCAGTATGCCACCGTCTCGGAGCGCCTGAATCAGTAATGGGAAATGTGGCCGGTATAGATAATTGACCACAATGATGCCATCGAATTCTCGCCCCGCGAGCGGCCATGGATCCCGTTCGAGGTCGGCCGCAATAATTTCGATGCGATCCTGAGCGGCCAGGTCAGCGACGCCTGAGATATCGATATCCACTGCTGTCACACATTTATCGAGGCTTGCCAGATAGCGCGTGTGGCGACCATTGCCGGCAGCCACGTCCAACACTGCGCCCTGCGGGCGAATCAATCCGGCATGCCGCTCGACCCATGGTGAGGGTATGGGCGTCGTACTCGCTCTTTTATCTCGGTCGGTCACGCGATGCTCAAAGAAAAAGCCGCCTCAGCAGAGACGGCTTTTCTATATCGACACGCTTTTTCGCCAGGCTCGCGCCCGGTCAGTCTAAAATGCCCGGCGGCGCCGCAGCAGTGGCAGACCGAGCAATAGAGCAAGGCTCCATGGATCCAGAGCGCTGCCACCCGGGAATTTAATGGTAAGGGTATCCTCGACGGTAATGATGATGACCCCGTCATCCGAACTGCCGTCACCGTCGGCAAGCGTATAAGTGCAGGTGTCCTCGCCGGCGGTTCCGTCATCTGGTGTGTAGGTTGCCATCGCAGTGCCTAAATCGACCGTACAGGTACCGCTTCCGGCAACGGCCGTGACCGTATGTTGCGCCAGAGAACCATTACCCAAATCAAAACTGATCGGGATATCCACGGCAAGGTCTGCCTCGGTTTCAGCAGCCGCATCGTCGGCGATGGGATCGATATCCGGGATCATGATCGTCACGGTGCCGGTTGCGGCATCGGTTGGATTTTCATCTGTGATCGTATAGGTAAATGAGTCCATGCCGCTGAAGAATGTCGTTCCCGGCGAATAGGTCACATTTGTACCGTCGGTGCCGGATGTACCGCTGCCAGCAGCGCTGGTATTGGTTACAGTACCTCCGTTACCCGCTGAATTGCCGCCTTCCGTCAGGGCATTGAAGCTGTCTGTGAGTGATGATGGATCTACCCCCTCTGTATCAAGAGTCCGGGTAAAATCCCCAGCGGCGGGTTTTTCGTCCTCTACGATCGTAACGGTTACGGTCGCCTGACCACTATCGCCGCTATCGTTACTGGCAGTGTATACGAACGTCTCATCCTCTCCGACGGGCGCAACCGTCGAGTACGAGACCGTAATCGCCCGCACCGGACCACCATTGTTGTTGACGGGATCTGCGGTGCCGCCCTTATCCGGCATCCCCGTAATTGCGACGGTCGTATTCCCCGTGATTGAATCGTTGGCGCCGATCGGCAACTCGACGGTGCCGCTGCCATCAACGTAAATGAAGCTATCGTCACGCACAAGGCTGCTAGGGCCGCAATTGTTGCAAGTGCCGGTGAATGTCAACAGCGGGCCGTCCCAGCTGTTCGGGTCGGGTGGCACGTTGAAAACCAGCGATTCATTGTTGGCGAAAATCGTTCCGGCCACGATGTCGCCGTTACTGTCGGTCGACACGGAAACCAGGAAATTCTCCAGGGTGCCGCGCGTGCCGCGGAAGTGAGAACCACCATCCGGTCCCTCTGCACAGGGGCCGGGTGCATCTTCGATGCAACTCCAGCCCGGGCCGACGGTCACATCAGCGCTGACGCCGCAGTTCCCTTCCGTGCCGCACGCCACGCCGACCGGCGATGGGGCGAGCCAAAAGTCATCATCGGGCGTAGCTGGATCATCGTTATTGGCAGGGTCTTCTGACACGATGTTGGTGTCAAAAATGTAGGTGCCACCGCCGTTCGATTCCAGTAACGGCGGGAAGCCCGCCGAGGCAATCTCGTAATCACAACCACCGGCACCGTTGGGGTTAGCCGCATCGACGGTCACGGGGGGGGGCCGGGTCCATGCCGAACTCGTAGACAATTTCGCCGTCGCCCCAGGTTTCTTCACCCCAGGTGCCTGGGCCGCCGGCGAAGGCGCGCGTCGCTGCACCCAGAATAAACCTTGCCCCGATCACATCATTCGTGTCGCATGGAGTGTCGTTATCGTCGATGGTGACGATGCTGTTTGTGAGGAAGGGTACCTCGATCTTGTTATCGCCGATCACGGGCAGTGGGGGCGTCATCGTAGGTACGTTACTCGGGTCAAGCGCAAACGGCGACTGGCCGACCTCGTAGTAGCCGGCCGTCGAGATCGGGCCCAACCAGAAAAGATTCGGAAGCATCCATGGATTAGTGTCGTTATACGTGCAATTTTGGCCGTTGAAAACCGGTAGGGGCGCGACGCAGGAGCCATCAACCTTCGACTGGGAGCCAACAATGTCATTTTCGGTTACGGTCGCATAGACGGACAGTGTAAATGCCAGTAACAAAGTACCTGTGGCTAGCGCGCCAGGCAATGCGCGAAATTTCGTCATGCGACTGTCCTCCAAATGTATGGAATAGCTGAGTACAACATTATTCTAGGTTCCCCCGATCACTGTTCCGCTTATCGTCCCCATCTGGCATCTTGGGGTGACTCAGGAACGAGATTCTCGATTTTATCTTTCCCCCGGCAACAGGTGGGTTTCACCTTATTACTGGCAGCGTAACCCTACCTCGGCAACCGGTTCGAGGCAAGTCAGGGGTAAACGGAAAATCTAGCTGAAATCGTTTGTGGCGGCGGTACGCGAACGATCTGCACCCGACATCATTGCCTACCTGAAATTAGTAGCCTATGTCTTTAAGTTTATTAAATTTATATGGATAATTTTTGGCGCGAGGCTGGTCGCAAGCGGCTTCCGGTCAGCTTGCCTCACAGAGTGATGTAGATGGGTCGACGTCACGGTCCTCCAGACGGGGTTTGCCACTGATCTGGATTACGAGCTTGACCGTGAATTCATTGCCTCTAGGGTCACAAAAAAACATTTCGCCGCTCGTCTCGGTCCGGGTATTCACCATCAGATGGCCATTCGGTCGGTAGACGAAAAAACGCTCGAAGTCGGTGGATTTAATTTCCAGCGGAGCGATTCCCGGCACCGCACCGAGTATGACCTCGTCGCCACTGACCTGCCTGCTCTGATCCGGGTCGGTGAAATAGACCCAACCATCTTCCCAGTGGCTGTCGTCGCAGGACAGGCCAGTCGAACTCGGGCAAACAGTAACCTGCTCATTCCGCGTGATAGCCGCGCTGCGAGCCAGGTGTATGGTCGAGACCAGTTCATTAATCGCCGCCGCTCGTTGACTGCCGGCGACAATGTTCTGCAAACCGGGCACGGCCAGCGACAGACCGATTCCGGTGATCGCCAGGGTGGTCAAAAGTTCAAAGAGTGTAAAACCTGATTGTCGGTCGTGTCGGCGCAAAGCCGTTATCCCCTGGCGCGCAAGTTGTGCGAGCTATGAGGATAGATATGACCCGTCGCAGCGTCCGTGAATTACTTCACACTATGTTAAATAAGCGTTATAAATGAATGAATATAAAAGAGATTTAATCTATCGCAACCCAAAATGGCGTGCCGGCAACGATGTGGGTTGGGATCGATCGAAATCGCCCCACCGTGGTCGTGTCGAGGGTGCCGTCATCATTACTGTCGACCCGGGCCGGGAAAAAGCGTGCATCCGGAAACGGGCTTAGCATCGCGTCTGCTTCGCCGCGGACCAGCTTGGTCAGGCAGACCTGCATGTCGTTGAGGTACGCCGTACTGGACTTCTGACCGGGCAAGTCGAAGTACGCTTTGGCGAGTTGATTTGACAGCGGTCCGGCGCAAATCCTTGCCGTCGGGTCGTTGAGCGCATCATCGACCGTTTTCCAGTCCGGGCCGTGTGTTTTGCTGACCCAGAGTACTTGCCGGCTGCCACCGACGATGCAAGTGAAGCGGCGGCTGGTTCGTCTTCTTCGGTCCTCGCTGACTCCACCCAGCGCATTGACCTGGCCGACGATGTCGATTGTCCGGTCATTCAGAGCGGTCGTATGATCGAACGGGTAGCTGAGATTGACGGTAATCACGTTGATCGGTCCAGTGTCATAGTGACTGGCCACCCTGTCGAGCATTGCGGCCAGCATTTCGTCGCCGATTTCAGTGAAAAACGTCGCGCTGTCGCCCGGACCAGTTTGCCCGGAATCCGAATAGCCGACCTTGATGGCCTGGTCTTTGAGAATGCGGCGCAGGGCGCCTTCGGGTGCCGCCGGAAACGGCGTGAATTCGGGATTCGGCAGGCAATCGCTGATATTGATTATCACGTCGCCCATGTCGTGCTTGTTGACAATGGATCGGTAAGTGCCGTCATCGAGCACGCGGACCCAGGCGGCATCCAGGGCGTCGATCAACTGTTTTTGCCCGGCGTCACTGGCAGCTTTTGCAGCAGCAGGCAAAAGTCCCGCTGTGACCAGCAGGCTGTAACTCAGGATCAATGCCAGCCAGCAGCGCTTGTTGAGCATGATTCTCCCTCCTATTATATTTGCGTGTCGCTCGTCGAGCCGGACGGGGCGACTACCATATATCCCAGGGCCAGGTCATTTCGCTGTCCTTGGCCGTATAAATCTTGCTGGCAGCGGCTTCATCATCCAGCGCCTCGAGCATCAACTGCGCCAGATCTTTGCGTGTGATGATGCCCATAGCCGTCACGTCTTCGGTCAGCATTCCGTTGCCGGTGGCTTCACCGTCCTTCAAGGCACCCGGCCGGATGATAGTGTAAGCCAGTCCGGAACTCCGCAGGTGGTCTTCCGCTTGTGTCTTTAGTACCAGAACATCCTTTAGAAACCATTTTGAGATCCACGGCGGCGTATCGGCGCTGTCACCCGCGCCGACACTGGAGATCATTATGACCCTGCCTACACCCGCCGTTTTGGCGGCATCGAAAACATTTTTGTTACCGATGTAATCCGGTGGAACTTCACATCGGAAGCAACCCAGGGTTGTAACCACGGCCCTGGTAGCTGCTTTCCGCGAAGGCCGCTTTAACCTCCTCGGCGACGAGAGCATCACCAACGATGAATTCAACCCCCAATGGTTCAAGACCACTGCGATCTGAAGTCGGCCGTACAAATGCCGTGACTGAATCACCGCGCGCGGTCAGCAATCTGGCAAGCTCCAGCCCGGTGCCGCGAGTCGCGCCGAAAATCAATATGCTCTGCGGCGAAGCCGGGTCTGCCGGTTCGGCGCTGTGCTCAGCAGGGTCCGTGGCTCCGGAGGTCTGGCTTGCCACGATCGTTGCGACGGGCAAAGTCGTAATAAACAGAAAAAATGTCAGGGCAATTCGGCGCAGCAACGGGAAACTCCTCATAATTATGGATATAGTGATCTCAATTTCCGACTAATGAACCTACGCTTCGCTGGCTCATGCTATAAATCTGCCGATGATCTTTAAGCTTATTTTTTCGGGTAGCTGAATGTGGGCGCATGGTACCTGAGTTTAGCGGTTAGCCTGGTCCTGGTATTGACGGGTCTTTATATTCATTGGTCGGTTGTACTTGTCGGTCTTATGCTGCCATTCATACCTATGATTTCGTTCCTCTTGATGCGGCGTGCCAATAGAAAGCGGCGCGATCAGACGGATAGCCGGTCGCCCTGATAGCGGCAGGCTATCCGGCCATGTTATCTCCGGCACAGGACACTGGCTGCGCAGCCCGGCAGAACTGTCAGATCCGTTCTAGTATAATGCAGTGACGGAATATTTTGATTGGATCAGGTAGACGTGCCAACAGATTTTGACGTGATCATCGTCGGCGGCGGAATGGTCGGCGCCAGCATGGCCTGTGCGCTGGCCGGGGCGGATTTGAAGATTGCCGTAATTGAAGCTATTCCGCCGGACGCAAAAACATCGCCGAGCTTCGATGAGCGCACGATTGCATTAACCTATAGTTCACGGCAGATTTTCGCCGGCCTGGGGATCTGGGATGGTATTAGCGCAACTCAGGAAGCTTGGCCAATTCTCGACATTGAAGTTTCGGATCGGGGGCCATATCGGCTCCTGTCATCTGTCACACCGCGACGTCGGTACACCGGCGCTGGGATACGTCGTCCCAACACGAATTGCCGGCAGAATTCTGCACGCGAAGATTGAGACTGAAGATGCAGTAGAGTTTTTCTGTCCGGCAGAAGTGGTGCATGTCGACCGCGCCGAGGATTCCGTGCAAGCCGAGATCGTTATCGATGATGTCAGGCGCATTTTATCCGCCAGGCTGCTGGTGATCGCCGATGGTGGACGCTCATCCCTGCGCGAGACTCTCGGCTTCAAGCCCGCGGTTAAGGTTTACAAGCAGTCAGCATTGATCACGACCGTGCAAACCGACCGGGCACATCGAGGCATGGCATATGAGCGATTTATCGGTAGTGGCCCGCTTGCCCTGTTACCGATGCACAGCCACGATTACGCCGTGGTGTGGACGCTGGAGCCGGACGAAGTCGAAGCTTACCAGACCATGTCCGATGACCGGTTTTTGTCGAAGCTGCAGTTAGCGTACGGCGAACGGGCCGGGAATTTCACAAACCTTGGCACGCGACATGTCTATCCGTTGAGCCTGGCGCGTGTTGCCCAGTCGGCCGAGCCGCGCGTCGTTGCTATCGGTAATGCGGCGCACCTCGTGCACCCGGTTGCGGGTCAGGGCTTCAACCTGGGTTTGAAGGATGTGGCTGATCTGGCGGAGCTTATCCATGCGGCGGCAGAGCGGGGCGAGGACATCGGCGGCTCGCGACTCATCGCGAAATACACTCGCATGCGACGTCGCGAGACCGAGAACGTACTTGATTTTACCGATGGCATGCTGGGGATTTTTGCCACGGATTTTCTGCCGTTCGTCGTTGGCCGCAATCTCGGCTTGCTGGCAATAGACAAGCTGCCGCCGGTAAAGCGGGCGCTGTTGCGCCGAACCATGGGGACACATGGCAGGCAGTCAAAATTGGCGGCGGGTCTGCCACTGCGATCTCGTATAGCCGTTGACCAGGATGCGAAACCGTACGATGTGATCATTGTCGGCGCCGGCTTGATCGGTGGGGCATTGGCCTGTGCGCTCGGTAATACCGATTATCGCGTTGCGATTCTCGACAAGACACCACCAGCGCCGATGCCGACCGGCGCGTTTCGATTGCGGGTGAATGCTTACAACCGTGCAGCGGAAAAGCTGCTGCGCGATGTCGGTGCCTGGGATAGTCTGCCGAAGGATCGAATTTTTCCATTCCGCAGGATGTATGTCGGCAGCGAGGGTGGTTCGGGTGCCGTGAATTTTGCGGCTGCGGATGTCGGTGAAACCTATCTCGGTTATTTTATCGAGAACGATCTTGTCAACCGGGTGTTGATCGACCGGGCCGAGACACTCGAGAATGTTGACGTTATTACCGACACTGAGATTCAGGATATACGTTTTGACGCCGAAAGGGTTACCCTGCTAAGCGATGCAGGGGAGGCGTTTTCGACGAGTTTGCTGGTCGGCAGCGACGGCGCTGAATCGCGGGTCAGGGCAGCCGCCGGCGTCAGCGTAAACCGTCGTCCGTATGGCCAGAATTGCATTGTCGGCACGGTCGAATTTGACGGCGACCATGAAGAAACCGCCTGGCAACGATTTTTGTCGACCGGCCCGCTCGGATTACTGCCCCTGGCGCCGGGATCCTGTTCGCTGGCATGGAGTTGTCAGCACGAACTGGCAGACCGGCTCATGCAAATGGACGACGCAGCGTTTATCGCCGAGCTCGATGAAGCCATCCAGGGGCACCTGGGCAAGATAACGGGCATCGGTGAGCGTGGCGCCTTCCCCTTGATAGCCCGGGATGCGGCCACCTACACGGCTGATCGCACCGCGTTGATCGGTGATGCCGCGCACGTCATTCACCCGCTGGCGGGTTTGGGCGCCAATATCGGTTTTCAGGATGTGGCCGAGTTGGCGCGGCTATTGATCAAAGCCCAGAACGAACCACGCGCGGAAATTGGCGGCCGCCGTTTGTTGCGCACCTATGAACGTCGTCGCCAGCTCGAAGACCGCCTCATCATGTCAGCCATGACGGGTTTTAACCTGGTATTCAGCAATGACGTTTATGTTCTGTCAAAGCTTCGTAATCGTGGCCTGATGCTCGCAAACAAAATTGCACCGGCAAAGAATTTCTTGTTGCGCCGGGCGATGTGGATGAATTTGATTCCATCGCGACGTTGAGACGTGGGCCAGCGGTCGCTTCTTAATGCCAATGCTGATGTTCTTCTGACCAGACCTTGCCCGGCGCGGGGCCGGCACCCGGTTCCATCGATCGAAACGAGACGATCATTCTGAACAGTCCGCCCGCCATGATGACAGCCAGCAGGCCAATCAGCAGTTTTTTATAAACGGCATTTCCCGCGCCTTGTTCATGCAGCAGTTCTTGTACTTCAACCCACTGCCACACGGGCACGGCGCGTTACGTCCGACTTTTTCTGTCACCGTCAGCTGACCTCAAAACGTCAATATCCAAAGATACCACTCCGACGCGTTTTCGACGCGCTTGCCGCAAAAAAATTTCCGGCACCGGAAATTGTAAGAATGGTGTCTGACACTGTTTTTACCACAGTTCGACGGAACTCAAAAACCGTGCCGCATGCACGGGGAGTCGGCCGGCTTCGGTGCTAGAAATATGCCATGTCGGTATTTTCGAGAACGGCGAACCGGATCAATATCACCTTCTGGGCGATACTGGAGGCGGTCGGATTCGTGTTTAAAATGCTCGGATTGTTGACCCTGTTGGCCGGGTTCATTTCGATTTCCGAGCAAACACTGAATTTCATGCGGGACGACTATTGGCAACCGAAATCACTGTTCTGGGTTATCCCGGACAGCGTTCTGGCCTGGATCGTTAGCCTGGGCGACTTGGCGGGCGTGTCGGGGCAGATTGTGGGGCTCCTGACCTGGATACCCCTTTCGCTGGCCGCATTGCTGACTGGCGTTGGTCTTCTTCTGCTGGGAAGGTTATTGGCTCGCGACAGCTGAGTTCATTATGTCAACTTGCGGCCGGTCACTGATCGGCGTAAATTAAGTCGCATAACATTTAATTAAATGAAACCCGCCTGAAGACGGGAGCGTAACACCTTCTATCGTTACAACCATCGTGACCCTTAAATAACGGCGCTACCGTCATCTCTTTCGCAGGTGTGGTGTTGAGTTGTTCAACCGAACAAAGGGAGCATGACATGAACAATAATAAGTCAAAGATCATTCGGTATATGACACGTGCGCTACACATGAGTCTGCTATCGATGCTGTTGCTCGTCGCAATCCCATCGACTTATGCAGGCGACGCTGGGTATTCTGGTCTCGTCGTTTTCGGTGACAGTCTTTCGGATTCCGGCAATGTCTATGCGTTAACGGGTGAGGAGTCGGTTGCACCGTATGCGCCTGTTCCGGACTTTCCGTACGCCATTGGTGGCCACCATTTCAGTAACGGCAAAACCTATGTCGAGCGGCTTGCGCGCAGTCTGCATCTCAACGTGACCGCAAAGGCGACGTTCAACCCCGGGATCGTAAGGGCGACAAATTACGCGGTAGGCGCCGCCCGTGCGCGTGTGGGTGGTCCCCCGCGGCTGCTGGATCTGACTGGCGAGGTTAGCGCATTTCTGAGCGACTTTGGCAACAAGGCACCGTCGGATGCGCTTTACGTCATCTGGATCGGTGGCAATGATGTACGCGACGCACTCGAGGCTGCATTCGTCGATCCGACGCTCGCAACCAGTTTCGCAATCCTCGAGGATGCGGTGCTTGCGGAGGCGGCGAATATCGGCGCCCTGGCGGTTGCCGGCGCGAAACATTTTCTCGTATTGAATACGCCCAATATCGGTGTGACGCCCGCTGTGACCGCGTTCGGACCCCAGGCCATTGGGGCAGCGATGATGTTCGGCGCGGGATACAACAATGGTCTGAATGACGCGCTTGATGGATTGAAACTGATATTTCCCGACATCGAGATTACCCGTTTCGACACATTCGCTTTCCTGACGACGGTGGCTGCGAACGGTGCCGAATTTGGCCTGCCGAACACCACCGTGCCGTGCCTGACTTTCGGCGTGGCGGAAGAAGACGCAGTTTGCGATAAACCCAAGTCATGGCTGTTCTGGGATGCTGTCCACCCGACCACGGCGACGCACAAGTTGCTTGCCAGAGAGGTGGAGAAGGCGCTCATGGCACCGTGATCCCTCAATGAATTGGTGAGCGACGCGACCCCGTCAGTTTGCGGGATTGCTGACAGGGAAGAAACCCGGCGAATGCCGGGTTTCTTTTTACTTCCAACTAGAAACCAAAATTTCCTATTGGTACTGCCGCCGTCGCAGATTCGCGGCAACAAGTCCTAGCAGCGTCAGCAAGGTTACGGGCTTGATCGCACTGCCGAAAAAACCGGAATCGGCACCTTCCGGTGTGAGGCTGATGCTCCCGTGCCGACGGCAACACCCGAGCCAGTGACGCTGAAGGTCAGGTTTGGTTCATCCGGATCGTTGGACGGAATGTCGAAGCTGTCACTGAAGTTGTCAATTCGAGCCGGCAGGAAACGTACCTCAACGGCGCAACTGGCTGCTGGTGCGATGATCTGCGCCGAGCAGTTATCACTGAGAATGCTGAAAGAGTTCTCTAATGTATCTGCCTGGGCGATCATGCCCATCACGAGATTACCATTGCCGTCGTTCGTGATCGTGATCAGCCTGTCCCAGGCCGTCGCTTCCGTGACGTTGCCGAAACGGCATCATGCAGGTCATCCTCGGGTGGCACGGGATCGGTAACGGAGATATCGGGCGCGCTGGGCGTACCGCTCCGTCGAGCATGACCGTTACGGTTCCCACGTTCGGATCATTAGACACGATATTCAGGCCAGTCGCGAAGTCTCCAACCATGTCGGGCAGGAAACGCACGTCTAAAGTGCAGCTTGCAGCCGGGACGACGATCTGATTCGAACAGTTGTCATTCAGAATGCTAAAGGGTTCTGATGGGTCTGCGAGGCTGGCCTGCCCCAGCGTAAGATCTACAGGGCCGCTACTGGTGATCGTAACCGTCTCGACTGCGGACATGGTTTCGATAACTTCTCCAAATGGTATCCGCAGGTCATCGGCCGGCGGCACGGAGTCCGTGATCGTGATCTCCGGAAGCGCGCCGGTACCGCTAACGGCGACCGGCGCTGGGCTATTCGAATCATTCGATGGAATCTCCAAACTGCTGTCAAACGGATCAGCCGTGTTCGGTTCGAAGCGCACCGTGAACGTGCAATTCGTCGTCGGGGC
>PVMK01124127.1_pt1 | contig 42945 bp, 47 predicted proteins | sample 1853481 | NCBI WGS metagenome assembly PVMK01 (sample SAMN08533507, study PRJNA380276) | Marine sediment metagenome, whole genome shotgun sequencing project.
GCCGCAATGACACTCGTTCGAGTACGAACAATAGCCTTGGCTGTATCGGGGGAAATACCCCGGCGTTCCATTATGGCATGATAGCTTGTCCAGTAGTCCCAATAGCGCGGGTCGGACTCAGGGTTGACGAGTTCAAAATCTTTGCCCGGCTCGATACGCAGACCAAATTTTTTGATCCGGTGTTCAATGACCTTCGGGCGGCCGATCAGGATGGGCTTCGCGATGCCGTTGTCGACAATGGACTGCACCGCCCTCAACACCATCGGTTCTTCTCCTTCTGCATAAACCACGCGCATTGGATTGCGCTTTGCGGCATCGAATACCGGTTTCATCAACAGGCCGGTGCGGAAAACGAATGCATCCAGGGATGCGCGATAAGCAGCCATGTTCTCGATCGGCCTGGTGGCGACGCCGCTGTCCATCGCAGCCTGCGCCACGGCAGGGGCCAATTGAACCAGGAGGCGTGGATCAAATGGCTTCGGGATGATGTAGTCCGGCCCGAATGACAAGGAATCATCCCGCTGGGAAACGGGACCAACCTGTTGCACTTCCTTCCTGGTGAGTTCCGCCAGGGCCCGAACGCAGGCCAGCTTCATCTCGTCATTGATGGTGGTGGCGCCGGCATCCAGCGCCCCCCGGAAAATGTAGGGAAAACACAGGACATTGTTGACCTGGTTGGGGTAATCGGACCGGCCCGTGCAGATGATGGCATCGGGACGTACCTGTTTTGCATGTTCCGGCAGGATTTCCGGGTCGGGATTGGCCAGGGCAAGTATAATCGGCCGGTCCGCCATGGTTGCCACCATTTCCTTGCTGAGCATTCCCCCTACCGACACACCAAGAAAAACATCTGCCCCGTTCACAGCTTCTTCAAGCGTACGCATTTCTGTATCCCGGGCAAAGGAAGCTTTGTGCGGTTCCATGTTGTCATCACGGCCCGGATAAATCACACCCCGGCTGTCGGCCACTGTGATGTTTTCTTTGTTCATCCCCAACTGAACGAGCAGTATCCAGGCAGGCAATGCCGGCAGCGCCTGCGCCGGATGCGGCGAGCGTGACTTCGCCAATGTCCTTGCCGACGATGTGCAGTGCATTGAGCACGGCCGCCGCCGTGATGATGGCCGTGCCATGCTGGTCGTCATGAAATACGGGGATATTGAGGCGTTTCTTGAGCGCCGCCTCGATCGTGAATGCTCCGGGGGCCTTGATATCCTCGAGATTGATACCGCCGAAGGTGGGTTCCAGTGAGGCGATAATTGCGATCAGCTTCTCGGGGTCCTGTTCGGCGATCTCGATATCGAAAACATCAATATCCGCAAACTTCTTGAACAGCACCGCTTTGCCTTCCATAACCGGCTTGGCGGCCAGTGGGGCCGATATCGCCCAGCCCCAGCACTGCCGTGCCATCGCTGATCACACCCCACCAGGTTGCCCCTGGCGGTCATTTCGCTGACTGCAGCCGGATCCTCGTGAATCAGTTCACAGGCCGCCGCCACTCCGGGGGAATAAGCCAGCGAAAGGTCCTGCTGCGTTGTCAGTGCCTTGGTCGGAGTGATTTTTATCTTGCCGGGCCGCGGATGGCGGTGATAGTACAATGCGGCTTCTTTAAAGCTGTTACTCATAATCCTGACCTGTGATGTGTTTGTCTCTAAGTCTTTAGATCCTTCGTGCAATATAATACGGGCTAGCTGGCTGACTGGTACAAATCGAGTTCAGTCTGGTGGTCATACCCGCCTTCCTCGTCAACCCGGATCAACCTCAGAGTGTTGGTGCCACCCTGGTCGCCCATCCGGCCACCCATGGTCAGAATAACCTGGTCTCCGGCAGCAACCGCACCGATGCGCCACAATACCTGCAGCGCTTCCCCAACGACTTCCTCGATATCATTACCTTTCGGCCGGTATTGCACGGGATAGACATTGCGGAACAGCGCCATCCGGCGCCGGCTTCCTTCATTGGGGGAAAGCGCATAGATCGGGACCGATGACTGCACCCGTGACAACCACTGGGCGGTTGAACCGGACTCGGTCAGAGCAATAATCGCCTTTATCGGCACATTGGTCGCCATAAACATGGCCGCCATCGCAATGGCCTGGTCAATTCGCTGAAACCTGACATTCAGCTGGGTGACATCTCCCTCCCGGTCAAAGTGCCGTTCAGCGCCCAGGCAGATGCGGTTCATCGCCTCGATTACCTTGACCGGGTGCTTACCTACCGCGGTTTCAGCGGAAAGCATCACGGCGTCCGTGCCGTCAATGACCGCATTGGCCACATCAAGCACCTCGGCCCGGGTGGGTATCGGATTTTCAATCATGGACTGCATCATTTGAGTAGCCGTCGCCACCACCCGATTATGTTTCAGGGCTGTCTGGATGATCCGCTTCTGCAGGCCAGGCAACTCCTCATCCCCGATCTCCACGCCCAGATCACCTCGCGCGACCAGTACGGCGTCTGACGCATCACAAATCTCTTCCAAATTGTGAATGGCCTCCATGCGCTCAATCTTGGCCATCAGCGAAGCCTGGCTGCCCGCAGCACGCAACAGCCTGCGCGCACGGTTCATGTCTTCGGCATTACTGGCGAATGAGACCGCCAGGTAATCCACATCCATTTCCGCGGCAGCCGTAATATGCGGCAAATCATGCTTTGCGATGCCTGAAAGAGAGAGGCCGCCGCCCTGCAGGTTCAGCCCTTTGCGATCTTTGAGGGTACCCCCGTTTTCCACTTCACAAACAATCCGGCCACCGTCAACGGATTTGACATGCATGGAAATCATGCCGTCATCCAGCAACAGCAAGTCGCCGGCATTAACGTCATTTACCAGGCCGGGATAGCTGACGCCGACACGATTGCTGTCGCCCGGGGTTGCGGTATCTCCGGCATCCAGCGTGAATTCATCTCCGGTCGATAACTCAACGCTGCCGTTTTTGAACCGCTCCACGCGTATTTTGGGACCCTGCAGATCTGCCAGCAGCGCGACTTCGCGGCCAAGGCCGGAAGATACTTCACGCACCATCCGTGCGCGGGCTGTGTGCTCTTCCACTGACCCATGCGACATGTTCAGGCGCAATACGTCCGCACCAGCCCGGATGACGCCCTCCATCACTTCCCGGTCATCGGTTGCAGGTCCAAGGGTGGCAATAATTTTGGTACGGCGCAAATGGCGGCCTTTTTCAGTCAGAGTCAGGTTCATGGCGGCAATTATAGGGGGTCGGAATATCAAATAGGCATAAAGGTGCCCCTGAGCTGCTTATGAATTCGTATGTTGCACCTGTATCGGCAATATTGAGGCAAGCAGAAAAAATGGGAGGCGCCTGATCAGATCAGAGCTTCTTTGAATATAACTGAATTTTATTGCCCTGCAGTGTACGGGTATTGCTTGAAAACCTCGTGCACGGCAGTATAAATGGCATCACGAAGTTGTTTTGCTACTTTGTCACTGGCATCAAGGACAGCCACACCCTGCCAAACTACTTTTTGTTGTTCAACATCAACAAGATCAATAAACACCGAGATTTCGGTGACCTTTGTCGCTCGCTGGCTGACTGAAACACCCAGCCCGAGGCTGGAGCCATAATAGGCGCCACCTGGACGGTTGTAGTATGCACCACTCATGTAGGGTGCGGTGTACGAAGTCATCTTGACCTGGTCATCCGCACGAATCGTAACATTGACCAGCAGGCCGGGGGATTCTGTTTTCCGGTATCTTCTCTGGCCCATCTCGCGACTGATCGCGGCACGGAAATGCTCCCCGAAAATGGGTGAATTGTAACCACCCTCCACGCCCATGGGATCGAAAAAGTTATAGGAATTATATTGGCTGAAATTTGCCCCCGGATCGCTGTCGCTGCGCACCTGCAGGCCAGATGAGCAGGCTGACAACAAACTGCCCAGGAAAACGGTCACAAAAAACAAAAGAAAGTGACACCGGCCAAACGGCCGTGCTTGATGGTTTTTCTTCACTTGCTGGCCGCTGGAGCCGCAATCGGGAATTCGGTGAAGATTTTGGCAACGGTATCGTGAACGGTTTGACGAAGATTTTCCTGCAACTTGTCCGTCAACGTAAACGTGGCCACACCCTGCCAGACCACTTTATGTTGCTGGGAATCCACCAGATCAATGTAGACCTTGGCCTCGGTGTACTGGTGTACGGTGGTGCGGGTACCACCACCATATGGATATCCCATGCCCATGCCGCCGTAATGGCCATAACCGCCCCGTCCATAATAACCACCGTAAAGGTAGGGATCCTGGTAGGTATTCACGCGCACTTTATCTTCAGCTCCAATGGTGACATTGATCTGGAGCTGCGGCGAACCAGACTGGGTAAACCTCTACTGTCCATTTGAGTGGCAATTGCGCTACGGAAATGCTGACCCAGAAGACCGGAATAGTTATCGCCTTCTATACCCATCTGGGTGAAAAATCCATAGGTCTGAAATTGTCTGAAGTTGACCGTTGGATCCGCATCACTGCGAACTTTGACGCTGGGCGCGCAAGCCGCCAGGGAAACAGTCAAAATCACGCCGGTAAGGAAAAATCGTACTAAGTTACTGTTCAGGCCTCGGTTCATAATTCGCTCCAGGAAAAATTGCTTTACTGCAAACAAACGATCAGACAAAAATTATCTGTCGCTTGCCAACTGGCCGCTATAGTAACAGCCCGAAATGATCTTGTGGTCCAACAAGGTTGTATTGATGGACCACTAGGCATCCGCAACATCATGCAGAGCAACGACTGCCGGCAGGGGTTTTCCCTCCACGAACTCGAGAAAAGCGCCACCGCCAGTGGAGATGTAACTGATGCCCTCTTTCACACCAAACTGGTCGATTGCGGCAAGGGTGTCCCCGCCACCGGCGATACTGAAGGCTGAAGAGCGTTCAATGGCTTCGGCAACCGCCCGGGTCCCTGCCGCAAAATGTCTGAACTCGAATACGCCGACCGGACCGTTCCAGATCACCGTTCCGGCTCCGGCAATGACCCTGGAATATTCAATTGCCGTCAACGGACCGATATCGAGGATCATTTCGTCCTGGGCCACCTTGTCCACACCGCGCACCAGGGGTTTGGCATCCGGCGAAAAGGATTTGGCGACTACCACGTCCTGCGGAATCGGAATCGAACCACCTTTCGCGTGAGCCTTTTGAATCAACAGTTGTGCTTCGTGTATCAGGCCGGGTTCATACAATGACTGGCCGACATCATAGCCGGAGGCCGCGATAAAGGTATTGGCGATTCCTCCGCCCACGATCAGTTCGTCAACCTTGTCCAGCAAAACATCCAGGACTTTCAGCTTGGTCGATACTTTTGAGCCGCCCACGATGGCGACCAGGGGCCGGACCGGATCGTGCAGTGATTTTTCCAGGGTATCCAGCTCACTGCTGAGCAGGGGACCGGCGCAGGCCAGGGAGGCTGCGCGCACTACGCCTTCGGTGGAAGCTTGGGCCCGGTGAGCCGTGCCGAATGCATCCATGACAAAAACATCACACAAGCCGGCCATGGTGCGCGCCAACACTGCATCATTGCTTTTTTCACCCCGATTGAACCGTACATTCTCGCAAAGAACCACCTCGCCGGGTTCAATATCCACGCCGTCCAGCCAGTCGGCTTCCAGCCTGACATTCCGGCCCAGCAATTTCTCCAGGCGGGATGCAACGGGCCGCAGGGAAAACTGTGCATCGAACTCACCCTCAACCGGGCGCCCCAGGTGCGACAGCAGCAGGACAGCCGCACCTTTGGCCAGGGCCATGCGTATGGTCGGCAAGGCAGCCCTGATTCTTGCATCCGAAGTTACTTGCCCGTCGCTGACAGGCACGTTGAGGTCTTCCCGGATCATGACCCGCTTGCCGGCGAGATCCAGGTTTTCCATGCGTAGATAGTTCATTTCCGGCCCTGCTCAGCCCCTCATCTCAGGCATTCATTAATGCGATCGTGGTATCCAGCATTCGATTGCTGAATCCCCACTCGTTGTCATACCAGCTAAGCACCTTGACCAGATTACCGTCCATGACCCTGGTCAGGCCCGCATCAAAAATTGAGGAATGCGGGTTGTGGTTGAAATCCACGGAAACCAGCGGCACGTCGTTGTAGGCCAGGATACCTTTCATCGGCCCTTCTGCAGCGGTCCGGATGATGTTGTTGATTTCTTCCACCGTGGTCGGGCGGCTGGCGATAAAATTCAGGTCAACGACCGAGACGTTGATGGTCGGCACCCGCATGGAAAATCCGTCCAGTTTTCCATTCAGCTCCGGCAACACCAGGCCCACTGCGGCAGCAGCCCCGGTCTTGGTGGGGATCTGGCTCATCGTGGCAGACCGGGCCCGGCGCAGATCCGTGTGAAAAACATCGGTCAGCACCTGGTCGTTGGTATAGGCATGAATGGTCGTCATCAAGCCCTTTTCAATACCGACCCCTTCGTGCAGGACCTTCGCCAGTGGCGCCAGGCAGTTGGTGGTGCACGAAGCGTTTGAAATAACTTCGTCCGTGGGCTTCAGGCTGTCGTGGTTCACGCCGTACACGATGGTATTGTCAACACTCTGGCCGGGGGCTGACAAGATGACCTTGCGGGCGCCAGCGGCAATGTGAGCACCTGCGGTCTCCTTGCTGCGGAAGAAACCCGTGCATTCATGCACAACCTCGACACCCAATTCCGCCCAGGGCAGTTTGCCGGGGTCGCGCTCAGCAAACACTTTGATGCGATCGCCATTCACGATGAGATCACCACCATCCACACTGACCGTGCCGGGGAATTTGCCGTGGGTCGTGTCGTATTGCGTCAGGTGGGCATTGGTTGCCGCGTCAGCGAGATCGTTGACGGCGACGATCTGGAACTCGCCGGTGCGCCCGGACTCATAGACCGCGCGCAGAATATTACGGCCAATGCGGCCGTAACCGTTAATTGCAACTTTTATTGTCATGATTTAACTCCTTGAAAATTTCAGGTTATCTACTGGCTGCCAGTGAATCACGGACAGCCCGGCTGACGTTTTCAACCGTCAGGCCATAATGTTCGAATAGCTCCTTACCCGGAGCAGACGCGCCAAACCGGTCAACACCTATGACCTGTCCACAGTCTCCAACGAATGCAAACCAGCAAGCGCTGACGCCGGCTTCCACCGCAACACGGGCCTTGATTCCAGGAGGCAGCACCGCCTCACGGTAGGCCTGGTCCTGTTGCATGAAAAGGCCCGGATTGGGCATTGAAACGATGGTCACTTTGATCCCGTCGGAAGACAGTTCATCGGCTGCGCCGACGGCGAGACCGACTTCAGAGCCAGTGGCGATAATCAGCGCATCTGCCGGCCCGTCTGCCTCACGCAGCACATAACCACCACGTGTAATAGCTTCAATCTGGTCACCGCTCCTGGGCTGATGGGGCAACCCCTGGCGGGTAAAGATCAACGCTGCAGGCCGGCCACTGTTTTCGATCGCACATTTCCACGCCACTGCAGATTCAACGGTGTCACAAGGCCGCCAGACCTCGAGCCCGGGAATCAGGCGCAGGCTGGCTACGTGCTCCACGGGCTGGTGCGTCGGGCCATCTTCACCCAGGCCGATGGAGTCATGTGTGTACACGTGGATATTGTGAGCCGGAATCAGCGCCGACATACGGACAGCGTTGCGCGCATAGTCTGCGAACACCAGGAATGTAGCGTTATACGGGATAAACCCTCCGTGCAGGCCGAGACCGTTGCAAATGGCTGTCATACCGAACTCGCGCACGCCGAAATGCACGTAATTACCATCCGCCGTGCCATCATTCACATCAACACTGCCGGACCAGATGGTGTTGTTGGATCCCGCCAGGTCCGCGGAGCCGCCGATCAGTTCCGGCAGCAACGGTCCGAAAGAGTTGAGTGCAATCTGCGAAGATTTCCGGGTGGCCACATCGCCGCCTTTCTCCTGCAGTTCCCTGATGATCTGATTACTTTGCTCTTCCCAGCGAGAAGGCAGATCACCGGACATTCTGCGTTCGAATTCCTCCGCCAGTCCGGTAAAATCAGATCCGAATGCTGCGAACCGGGTTTGCCAGTCCGTTTCAGCAGCCAATCCGCTATCCCGTGCATCCCAGTCAGAATAAATTTCATCCGGAATCTCAAAAGGCGGATGGTTCCAGCCCAGGTTCTGCCGGGTTGCGGCCACCTCGTCTTCACCCAGCGGCGCGCCATGGGTGGCCTCGGTGCCCTGCTTGTTCGGTGACCCGAAACCAATGACCGTCCGCGTACAAATGAGCGTGGGCCGCTCTGTTTCAGCTTTCGCCGTATCGATGGCTTGCTGGATTTCGAACGGATCGTGACCGTCAACTCCACGAATGACTTGCCAGCCATAGGCCTCGAAGCGGGCAGGTGTATCATCGGTAAACCAGCCCTCGACTTCACCATCGATCGAAATTCCATTGTCGTCCCAGAAAGCGACCAGTTTATCCAGGCCAAACTTGCCGGCCAGTGAACAGGCTTCATGCGAAATACCTTCCATCAGGCAACCGTCACCCATGAAAACCCAGGTATGGTGGTCCACGATCTTGTGACCACCCCGGTTGTAACGGTTGGCCAGAACCTTTTCGGCCAGCGCCATGCCAACCGCATTGGCGATACCCTGGCCCAGCGGTCCGGTTGTGGTCTCCACTCCGGGTGTTTCCCCAAACTCCGGGTGCCCCGGTGTTTTCGAGTGCAACTGGCGGAAATTGCGAAGCTCAGACATGGGCAGATCGTATCCGCTCAGGTGCAGGAGGGAATACATCAACATCGAACCATGCCCGTTGGACAGGACAAATCGATCCCTGTCCGGCCAGCCGGGATTCGACGGATTGTGTTTCAGGTTGTCATTCCATAACACTTCGGCAATATCAGCCATGCCCATTGGCATTCCGGGGTGGCCGGAGTTTGCCTGCTGGACAGCGTCCATTGACAGTGCGCGAATGGCGTTTGCAAGTTCAGTTCGGGTGGGCATTGCTCGTACCTGCTCAGGTGTATGGTGCCGGTGGGGCACATTTAAATAGAAAACAAATTCACGATATCTGGATAAACAATTTTGCCCACTGTGGGCGGCGGGAGCAAGGGCCGGCGGAAGATCCACCGGCATATTCCCGGGATTTCTTTAAATCAGTTGATGGACGTCAGGCGCGATTGGCCGCATCACCGAATTTCTGCAGTTTTCCCGCCTTGTATTCAGCCCAGTATTCATTCAGTTCTTTCTTGACCACCGGCACCAGGAAATAGATTCCCAACATGTTGGGGAATGCCATGGCGAAGATCATCGCATCGGAGAAATCGATGACGGAACCCAGTTCCATGGAGGAACCAATCACCACGAAAGACAGGAACATGACTTTGTACACGACATCCGTGATCATCGATTCACCGAACAGATAGGTCCAGGCCTTGAGGCCGTAGTAAGACCAGGAAATCATGGTCGAGAAGGCAAAAAGAACGACCGCCAGGGTCAGGATCCACGGAAACCAGGATATGGAGGACTCGAACGCGGCTGAAGTCAGCGCCACCCCCTGGCTGGGGTCAACCGACGGATTCCAGGTACCGGTAACAATAATGACCAGGGCGGTGACCGTACACACCACCACGGTGTCGATAAAGGGCTCGTACAAAGCGACGAATCCCTCGGTCACCGGCCGGTTGGTGCGCACCGCAGAATGCGCAATAGCAGCCGAACCGATACCGGCTTCGTTGGAAAAAGCAGCCCGTTTGAAGCCCTGGAACAGCACACCTATTATGCCGCCCGAAATGCCTTCAGGGCTGAACGCCCCATTCCAGATCGCAGCAAAAGCAGCTGGTAATGCACTGTAATTGGAAAAGATAATGAACAGGCCGGTCGTCACATAAATCACGGCCATAAACGGCACAATTTTTGACGTAACCCGGGCAATTCCCCGGATTCCGCCAATAATAACCAGCCCAACCAGGGCCGCAATCACCAGGCCAAACAACCAGCCTTTGTCTGCCAGCCAGCTGACATCACCACCGGTTACCGCCACCACCTGCTTGAAACTCTGGTTGGCCTGGAACATATTGCCGCCGCCAAATGATCCGCCGACACAGAAGATCGCAAACATTACAGCCAGCACCTTACCCAGCGATTTCAGCTTGTCGCTGCGTTCGGCAAGCCCTTTCGAAAGATAGTACATCGGGCCGCCGGATACCGTGCCATCGGTGTACTCATTGCGATATTTCACACCCAGCGTGCATTCGACGAACTTTGACGACATACCCAGCAAGCCCGCCAGGATCATCCAGAAAGTCGCTCCCGGCCCCCCCAGGGAAACTGCAACCGCCACCCCCGCAATATTTCCCAGGCCAACGGTACCCGATACTGCGGTGGCCAGCGCCTGGAAATGTGTGACCTCACCCGCCGCCGTCGGGTCAGAATAGTCGCCCCGTATGAGTTGGAATCCATGCCTGAAAGCACGAAAGTTGATAAAACGGAAATAGAAAGTAAAAAAGGTCGCTCCTACGATCAACCACACGAGGACAAACGGAAACGGAACGCCAGCGATTGGAAAAGATGAAAAAATAAATCCGGACACCGCAGCTGCGAAGGGTTCGATTGCGTCATTGATTTTTGAATCAATGCCACCCTCGGCGAACACCGGCATCGAAATTAACAGTCCTAACAGGGCCAAACCTGATTTTCTTATTGACATGTGAAGCTCCTAGCCCGGGTATTTCATACAGAATCCGGAATTTATTTGTAGCTGTCTCAGGGTACAACGGTGACAGGCTGGTCCGAAATCTGCACCAGCGTACTCGCAACGCTGCCGAACAACTTGGTTTTTATGAGCGATTGACCCTTCCTGCCAATGATAATGTTGGTCGCATCCAGCTCATTGGCCAATTCACTGAGCGTTTCTGCGGGGTTCCCGTGACGAACCACGCCTTCTGCATCCACACCCTTGCTGCGCAGGTCTGCGACGACAGGATCAAGAATCTGTGAATGGGCACGCTTAAGTTCAGCCTCTCTCCGCATGTGACGTTCTTCATTTTCCTGGAGCGTGCTGAAAGTGAAGGGCGACCACTGGATGACATGGACAACGTACAGGCGCAAATTCGCAAGCCTGGCCCATTTAGCCGCATAGTCCACAGCCCGGTGACTGCATTCGCTGCAATCGGTCCCCACAAGTAATACCTGGGTCATTCGTTGCTTACCTCATTCTTATGCCGGATCAGCCGCTTATACTACATTAGCCAGCCTATGCCGCATATTGCACTATGGATTTCGCCACTTGATCGAACATCCCATTGAGGGAATCTGTTCCAGCGGACCCACACCAGTCTGCGCAACCTGTTTCATCGCCAGATAGAGATCCCGCCGCACATCATTCCGGTCAGGATTTTTGCCGCTCTCATCAAGCATTCCCCGGTATTGCAATTGGAGCCTGGCGTTGTATCCGAAAAAATCCGGAGTACACACAGCGCCATACGCCCGGGCAACTGACTGAGTCTCGTCAAGCAGGTAGGGGAAGGGATAGGCCATTTCTGCAGCCACGCGTTTCATGTTTTCCATTGAATCTTCGGGATAGAACTCCGTGTCATTCGGCATGATCGCAACACTTTGAATTCCCAACTTTTCCAGGTCACGAGCATCCCGGACCAGCTTGTGATTGATGGCCTTGACGTACGGACAATGATTACAAATAAACATAATCAACAGGCCGTTGGGGCCGCGGCAGTCCTCCAGGGTCCAGGTGTTCCCGTCCACACCCAACAGAGAAAAATCAGGGGCCGGGGCGCCAAAATCGCAAACCGGTGTTTCTGTTCTCACCATGGTCAAGAGGTTCCTGCAAGTTGATTCAAGCCTGAAAACCGCAGTATATCAGGCATTACCCGAAATATTTCCCGCGTGTAGTCGCAGGAAATTTGCTACAATCTAATTAAACTTTCTTTAATTTATGCAATCAAAGGCGGGAGAGGCATTTCGGGGATCGTAAATTCGCATCGATTAATTGGTAAATGGGCATCAGATTGAATCACAGGTTATTGCGGACGGGAATTTCACTTTTCTGTCTTTCGCTGTGCCTGGCCACCATACCTCTCATTGCCGCGGAAACACCTGCTCTGGACTCTGCTCCAATTAACTACGTGCATGGCAACAATGCGCTGAACCTGATGCATACCCCTGAAGGAATCACCACGGCAGAGGCATCGCCTTTTCAACTCATCCGGGACGGCCATGACGCCGGCCTCAATTTTGACCTGGGCGGAAGTGAGACCAGGAAATTGCAATTACAACTGGTTCAGCCACTGAGCTTAAGCGCAGGTTCACGCGCACAGGTTTTGAAATATGGGTTGGGGCATGGTTTGGATGGGGCGGGAGCAAACCTGCTTGGCCTGAATGCGACTCTTAACGTTCCGCTCGGAAATAATTTCAGCCTGGCCGCAGGCGCGGACCAGCAGCTGAGTAAAACACAATTCCAGTCGCTGGGCAGCATCCATTGCATAAATGGCATACTCCGCCCGGATTCGTACACCGCCTCGGGGTGCCAGTTTGTCAACGAGTCCTACGCAACTTCCCAGAGCAGGCGCATCAGCCTTGGCGCCCGCTATGACAAAGGCAATGCTTCCGCTTCGATTAACTGGTTCACACAGAATGCCGATCTGAGCAATCCCGGGGTGAGGCAATTGAACATGGCCAGCGGTATCTCCGTGGCGCCTGACCGGTTATTGATGCCCGGCCTGGGTAATCCGCTGCTTGATCCTTCCGCCTCCGTGGATCCACTGCAGCAATTCAAGGGCCAGACCACCGGTGTCGATCTGGACTTCCGCGTCGGTATATCGACAGACAACAAAGGGGATATTCGCCTTGGCCTGGCATTCAGCCACGTGCTTGATGCAAATTACCAGGGCATTTATTCGAACAGCCAAAACCCGCTTTCATGGACCCTGGCAGAACCATTCAATTCCGCAAGGATGAATCTGGAATGGAGCCGGGGTAATTTCAGTAGTGGAATCCGCGGATTCTACCGCGAACCGGTAAACTTCCTGAACCGCAGCAGCGTCGACAGTTTGACCACATTCGATGTTCATTTCACCTGGAAAACACCCTGGAAAGCCAACCTGAGCGTGGGCGCCAGCAATATCCTGAACGCGGGTGCAGAGGATTCAGGCAACCTTGACATTCAACCCAGCGATCCTCTCGAGTCAGTATATGGACGTATTCCATATGTCAGGTACCAGCAGGACCTGTAAGGTTCAATCAGAACTTCCCTAGCACTCCTTCAATGGGATACTGCCAGGCCCTGACATTATCGTGATAGAATCCGGCCGTTTAGCTTCTAAAGATTATCAAATGAATAAATTCCTTATAGCCATTCTGTTTCTCTCCATGCCTCTGTCCGTCATCGCAGCCGAGGGTTTCTCCTCCCTGGAAGAACAGATGTCGGGAAAGGAATTCACCGCAACCGGGCTTGACAAACTGACTGCCGAAGAACTCGAAGCCCTGAACAACTGGATTCGCCGCCACTCCGTGGCCACGCTGGATCAGCCTAAAGCCGGAAGTTATGCCGTAACCGGCGGCGCCGAGGTGGATGATCGTGGTTTCAAAAACAAAAAAGATTCTGAAGAGGACCGCTCACCGATCACCACCCGAATCAAGGGCAGCTTCACCGGTTGGGATGGTCATACCGTGTTCACGCTTGAAAATGGCATGATCTGGGAACAGGCGGACCAGGAAAAATTTTACACCAAAAAAGTTCAGAACCCGGAAATCACCATTTCACCCGGAATGTTTGGCACCTGGCGCCTGTCCATGGTCGGCCACAATTCTGCTTGCCGGGTGAAGCGAATCCAGTAAACCCGGTACGTCAGGCACTATACTCCGTTGCTGAACGTTGGTTTTCGCAGATTGAGAGGAAGAAATATGAATCGGGTTTTATTGATTTTCAGCATCATGGCACTAATGCTTCCCCTGCCCCAGGCGTGGGCTTCGGAATCCCCCCAGGAGGTGCGTCACGAGATAATGGAAGGCGTTGGCGACGCTGCCAAGCCGGTGGGCAAGATGCTCAAGGGTGAACAGGAATTCGACGCTGCAGTGGTGATGGAAAGCTTCCAGACGTGGTCTCACGCTGCCAGCGACTTCGGCAACCATTTTCCTGAGGGCAGCGAAACCGGATACGATACCGAGGCCAAAGAGACGATCTGGACTGATCGTGATGGGTTCAACGAGCATCTTGTCACGTTTGCAGACGCCGTCGATGCCGCCATCGAAGCCAATCCACAGGATCTCGAAGCGCTGAAGGCAACGACGGGGCCGGTATTCAAGGCCTGCAAAGCTTGCCACGAAGACTACCGGGTAGAAGACGAGGACTGATTCACGGTATAGCCCCGGGACCATGAGAAGCATAATCCGATGGCTTTCAAGCGGCGTCTTGGGGGCTGTATTGCTGTTTTGGTTCCTGACGCGACCGGTTTTGCTCTCACCAGGAGATCTGCCGGATCACCAGGCGGACCTTGTCAATGGCGAACTGATTTTTTATGCGGGGGGGTGCGCATCCTGTCACGGTGACAGACTGGGCGGCGGACTGGAAATGAAATCAGATTTCGGGACCTTTCGGGTCCCGAATATCTCCCCCGATCCGGTTAGCGGTATCGGCAACTGGACAACGCTGGAATTCGTAAATGCCGTGATGCGCGGCGTCTCGCCTGCCGGCAGTCACTATTACCCGGCCTTTCCTTACACATCCTATGCACGAATGAAGGCCAGGGACGTTATCGACCTGAAGGCCTATATCGATTCCCTGGCGCCCGTCAGCCACCGCGTGGCAGCGCATGAACTCCATTTCCCGTGGAATGTGCGAAGAGGAATCGGGCTATGGAAAAAGCGGTATTTCAAGCAGCGGGCAATAATTGACGGCAACAGCGACGACCCATCTTTTACACGCGGCCGCTACCTGGTTGAGGGACCGGGGCATTGCGCGGAATGCCATACACCGCGGGATCGATTCGGTGGATTGATCATTTCGCAATGGCTGGCGGGTGGCCCGAGTCCGGATGGCGAAGGCAAGGTGCCAAATATCACCCCACATGCAGATGGTCTGAAATCCTGGACAAGAAAAGACATTGCCTACTTCCTGGAGTCCGGATTCCTGCCCGACTTTGATATGGTAGGCGGGTCGATGGTCGAGGTGCAGGAAAACATGGCCCACCTGCCGGGTTCAGATCAAGAGGCCATTGCGGTTTATCTGAAAACGATTCCCGCCCGTCCAGACCCCGGTGACTAGTGCTCTGGTAATACCCCCATTTTTAACCATTTTCAAAAGTAGAGGTCAGGCCACCATGGCCAGTTTTTGAATCGGCCGGGATTACGATTTCTGCCGGAGTTTCGAGCGCAGAAATTTTTTCTTCCGGAGCGTCTTTTGCCGGTGACGGATACGGAGCAGCAATACCCTGACGGACAGGTAGGCAACGGCGGCAAGACCCATGAGTATGAATGGTCCGCTTGAAGACTGGTGCTCAAAACCGCCCGAATCCCACCAATACCATCCAAAAGCCGCCACGAATGCTGTAATCACCGCGTAGCTGATCATATTCAGATGATAGATCCTATCGCGCAGCTTGCGTGCCTGGAATACCGCTAACTGCTCTTCAGAGACCTCCCCTTTCTGGAAACCACAATGGCTGCAAATGGGGGCGTGGCTCGAAATCTTCTTGCCGCATTCAGGGCACGCAATAATTGCCATAAAAACCTTCCTTAAGTGCTCTGAACCCAACAATTCAGGCTTGACAGAGCACTACTGTCCGAAGAACCTCAACTCTGCACGCAAGCCACCCTCTTCCCGGTTGCTGAAATGAATTGACCATCCGTAGAGTTCACACAGGCGCTTTACGATGGCCAGGCCAAGGCCGGCGCCCTTTCCGGTGATGTTCTGACCACGATAATGTCTTTCGAAGACATGCTCCAGTTCCTCTTGCGGTATACCAGGCCCCGTATCATCCACAGTCACCCGGCCATTACCGATGGTAATGACCACTTCACCCTCGGAGGTGTAGCGCATGGCATTACCGATCAGGTTACCCACCGTTACCGCGACAACTGCTTCGGGGGCGATCACGCTGACACGGTCTTCCTCTTTCACTCTCAATTTCAGCGGCTTGTTGCCTACCAGTGGCTCATACAGGTGCACCAGTTCGACCACGATTTTTCCTACATTGTGTGCGCTGCTGTCCACGTCGATACCTTGTTCTGCACGTACCATGTGCAACAATGCGGTAGTAATATCCGCTGATTGCCTGGCCGCCCGCGCAATTCGCAGCAAGCGGGTTCGAACCTTGGGATCCAGACCGGTTTGAGCCAGCAACAGTTCAGTCGCACCGGTAATCACAGTCAGGGGTGAGCGCAGTTCGTGACTGACGTCTGCATTGAAATCCCGGTCACGCTCAACCAGATGGTGAAGCCGGTCGGCATAACTGTCCAGCGCAGCGGCAAGCTGGCCCACTTCATCATCGGCAAAATGCTCCGACAGACGCTCGGGCTTACTGTCCTCACTCAGCGTCTCCAGGCGCGCCGCCAGATCCGAAACCGGTTTCATCACCCGCCTGGAAGACCAGGCGCCCAGTGTGAACGACAATACCGAGAACAGGAGCACGACGCCGACCAATGCAAAAATCAATTGTCTTTTCAGCAATTGATTGTCGCTGATATCATAAATAAGGAAGGCCCAGAGATCATCCTCCTTGCGGACCGCCGCCTTGAAAACACCTCCTGCGATTTTGACGTCGTGAACGCCAGTCGGCAGTGACCTCACCTGTGCACTGACCGTGTGGTTGGGGTCGCCTGGCCGGGTGATATAGCCCTGGATTCTCGTATAGAACGGCTCCACCAGGGTCGGATCCAGGCGCAATTGAGTGACATAGTCATCCAACTCCTGTTTCAGTGTTGCACCGATCAGTTGATCTTCGAGGTAATTTTGCAGAAACAGCGTACTCAGGGCGAACAACACACTGAGCAGTGTGCCGAACAACAGGAAAGAAAGGACGATCCGGCTTCTAAGCCTGCGACGAAACTGCATCCGATTCCACCAGGCGGTAGCCGATTCCGTGGCGGGTCTGGATCATATTGGTGCCAAAAGGTTTGTCAATCGCGCCGCGCAGGGAATGAATATGAACCCGCAGGCTGTCGCTATCCGGCATTTCATCGCCCCACACTTCCGTTTCGAGTTCTGCCCTTGAAACGACATTGGGTGATGATTCCATCAGGCGGTGCAACAATTTCAACCCAATCGGATTCAGGTAGATATCGGTTCCTGTACGAGATACATCCAGCGTGTCGACGTTGAACACCAGGTCGCCCACTCTCAGCTCCCTTTGATTCAGCCGCCTGCCCCGACTGGCCAACACCTTGAGGCGCGCCTCGACTTCCTGTAATTCAAATGGTTTGACCAGGTAGTCGTCCGCTCCCGTTTCGAAGCCGGCCAGCTTGTCTTCCAGGCGGTCACGTGCGGTCAGCATGAGCACGGGTGTATCCTTTCCTGCCTCCTGGCGAAGCTTGCGGCAAACTTCAAGGCCATCCATTCCGGGCAGAGCCAGGTCCAGCACGATGGCATCGAAATTGTTGACAACAGCAAGATGCAAGCCGGTGACGCCATCCCCGGCGAAATCCACCGTATGACCGTGGTCTTCAAGGTAATCACCCAGGTTGGCCGCAATATCGGGATTATCTTCGATGATCAGGACGTGCATCCCTAGAACTCGCCCCCCAGGACTTCGACTCCTTCGAGGCCCTTGGCCAGCGTTTCGGCGTCACCGCCTTCATCAAGCTTGATCATCAGTCTGACTTCATTTCTCGAATCTGCGTAACGCAATGCATCATCGTATGAAATCTTGCCTTCTTTGTACATGTTGAACATGCACTGATCGAAGGTAATCATGCCATGGTGCCCGGAATCGCGCATGACCAGTTTTAACTCATGAATCTCACCCTTGCGAATGAGGTCTTTGACCAGTGGAGTGGCCATCAAAACTTCAAAGGCCGCCCAGCGGCGAGAGCCGTCAATCGAGGGAAGCAATTGCTGTGCGATGGTGGCTATCAGGTTAAATGAAAGGTCGAGAAGCAGTTGTTCGCGAAAATCATCCGGAAAGAAATGCAATATACGATCCATCGCCTGGTTGGCATTGTTGGCGTGAAGCGTTGCCAGCACAAGGTGTCCCGTTTCGGCAAATGTGATGGCGTGTTCCATTGTTTCCCGAGTTCTGACCTCACCGATGAGAATGACATCCGGTGCCTGTCGCAAGGTATTCCTCAACGCAACTTCAAAGGATTCGGTATCGATTCCGACTTCACGCTGGGTGATCAGGCTCTTGCCGTGTTGATGGACATACTCGATTGGATCTTCAATCGTGATGATATGGCCAGTCATTCTCTGGTTCCTGTAACCGACCATTGCCGCCATGGAGGTTGACTTACCCGTGCCGGTCGCGCCCACGAAAAGGACGATGCCCCGCTTTTCCATTGACAGTTCCGTCATCACATCGGGGCAACCAAGTTCCTGGAAGGTAGGAATCCGTGTTTCAATCCTCCGGCATACCATGCCAATCATGCCCTGCTGGAAAAAAGCGCTGACCCTGTATCGCACCTCCGGTCCCAGTGAATAGGCAAACTGGCATTCCTGTGTATTCCGGAATTGTTCCTTCTGCCGCTCCGACATGAGGCTGAGCGTTATTTCCTCGCATTTTTCAGCGTCGAGAATATCAGTGGAGATAGGCTTGATCTTGCCATGTACCTTGATGCAGGGAGGTGCATCCACCATGACGAAAAGGTCGGAACCTACTTCCTCGTGTAATTGCTTTAGCCAACCGTCAACTACTTTCATTTACCCATCTCCTACAGGAACATCTTCTTGTCGACCGCGCGTCTGGCGGCTTCAATCTTGTTGATCAGGCCACGTTCGATGAGTTCCTCGAGGGCCTGGTCCAGTGTCCTCATGCCTGCATTACTTCCCGTTTGAATGGCTGAGTACATCTGGGCAATCTTGTCTTCCCTGATCAGGTTACGGATTGCCGGGGTAGCCACCATGATTTCCCAGGCGGCAATCCGGCCACCCCCGATACGTTTCATCAGCGACTGGGTAATCACGGCTCGAAGGGACTCCGAGAGCATGGAACGCACCATGGCTTTTTCACCGGCCGGGAAGACATCGATGATACGGTCAATGGTCTTGGGGGCTGAGCTGGTATGGAGCGTCGAGAACACCAGGTGACCGGTTTCCGCAGCGGTCAGGGCCAGGCGGATCGTCTCGACATCACGCATCTCGCCCACCAGTATGATATCCGGGTCCTCGCGCAAAGCAGCACGCAACGCCTGGTTGAATCCATGCGTATCGCGGTGAATTTCACGCTGATTGATGACGCACTTCTTACTCTTATGAACGAATTCGATCGGGTCTTCGATGGTCAGAATATGACCTTCCACCTTGTTGTTCAGGTGATCAACCATTGCAGCAAGTGTCGTGGATTTACCGGAACCGGTGGGGCCGGTTAACAAAATCAGTCCGCGAGGCGCGTCAATGATCTCCCGGAAAATAGGGGGAGCGCCTACATCATCGAGGGTCCAGACCGTATCCGGAATGGTTCTGAAAGCGCCGCCGACACCACGATCGTGGTGAAAACAATTCACACGAAAACGTGCCAGGCTCTGGACCGCATAGGAATAATCGACTTCAAGATTAGCCTCGAAATCACGCCGGACCCGATCGCTCATTGTGCTGTAGATGAGCTCCTGGAGCTGTGCGGTATCCAGGGCGGGCAACGTCAGCCGGCGGATGTCACCATCTACTCGAATCATTGGGGGCAGCCCGGATGACAGATGCAAGTCCGAGGCATTATTTTTGACCGCAAAGGCCAACAACTCAGCAATATCCACATTCCCTCCTTGAAAAGCTCAGGTCGCGCTACAATGCATGTCAAATCGTGCAGAAATGCATATTTCCGATCCTTGATTCACACGCGCCGCCCCTAACCATAAATCAATGTATAGTTTCCTGCAACATGAATGACTTGAAAGCAAAACTTCATAATGTGCGTTCGCGGGTCGATTCTGCCTGTGAAAAAGCCGGACGCAGGCCCTCGGAGATCAAGATTCTGGCCGTCAGCAAACGGCAGCCGGCAGCCCTTGTCCGGCAATTGCACAAGCTTGGATTGAGTGCTTTTGGGGAAAACTATGTGCGCGAAGCGGTAGAAAAACAGGCCCAACTGGCAGACCTGGACCTGGAGTGGCACTTCATAGGCCCTGTACAATCCAACAAAACCCGGCAGCTTGCGCAGCATTTTGACTGGGTGCAAAGCGCGGACCGGGAAAAGATTCTGAGGCGGCTCTCGGCACAACGGCCTGAAGCGCTCCCGAAACTGAATATCTGCATCCAGGTCAACATCGACAGGGAAGAACAGAAAGCTGGCGTGCTGCCGGAAAACCTGGAGGAATTGGTACATTTTGCCCTGGCTTTGCCAAACCTCCGCTTGCGCGGACTCATGACAATCCCGCGGCTGGGATCTGCCGGGCATGATCCAACAGATAGCTACAAGCGGATGAAAGACTTGTTCCTTTCGCTAATCGACGCTGGAATTCCAATGGATACACTGTCCATGGGCATGTCGGCAGACCTGGAAAACGCCATCATGATGGGCAGCACCATGCTGCGCATCGGAACCGACCTGTTCGGGGCAAGACAATGACAGGCTATTTAACTCACCGACATGGAAAAATATTATGTTGATCACTTTTATCGGCGGCGGCAATATTGCCACAGCGCTAATCAGTGGCCTGGAGAAATCTGAACCCAAACATCTCTCCGTGCGGGTATGTGATCCAAACGCTGATGTCAGGGACCGCCTGCATGCGCACCATAATGTAGAAACATTCATTGAACCCGGCACAGCAGTGGATGGGGCAGATGTAATTGTACTGGCCGTCAAACCCCAGATCATGCCCCTGGTGGTGGAAAGTCTGCGCGGACTGGTGTTACCGGAACAACTGATCCTGTCCGTGGCGGCCGGAAAAACCGTCTCATCGATCAGTGATCACCTGGGGGCGAAACAGGCCATCGTTCGCGCCATGCCGAACACACCGGCACTGACCGGGCACGGAATCACAGGACTGTTTGCCGGAGAGTATTGCCAGGCGCATCATCTGGAACAGGCGGAAAAAATCCTCAACGCAACCGGCGAGGTTGTGCACATAAAGGATGAATCCCTGATGGACGTCGTGACCGCGGTATCCGGAAGCGGGCCGGCTTACTATTTTTTGCTAACTGAAGCACTCGCCTCGGCAGGTGAAAAACTTGGCCTGCCAGCCGAAACCGCCAATCACCTCGCGGTGCATACTTGCCTGGGCGCGGGCGCGATGTTCCTGAACGACAACGAAAAACCTGCTGACCTGCGCAGGCGAGTGACATCACCGGCCGGCACGACCGAAGCCGCCATGCGCGTATTCGAAGACAAAAATTTCAGGGAACTTATGTTCGAGGCAGTTGATGCAGCCACCCGAAGAAGCCGTGAACTGGCCAATGAATAATCAGGGCCTTTAACCCCCTATTGCACGAAGTTGGATGATTATATGAACGGTTCAGCACCAAATGCCTTTGCTTACCTTATAGGAACCCTGATTGACCTGTATGTGGCCGCCGTACTCCTCCGCTTGCTGCTGCAATGGGTCAGGGCGGATTTTTACAACCCCATTTGCCAGTTTCTGGTCAAGGTGACAAATCCTGTCCTGGTGCCCCTGCGACGTGTCATTCCTTCGATCGGGCGCCTGGATACCGCCTCGGTGGTGTTGATGCTGGCGCTTGAAATCATGGAAATCTCAATCATCAGCTACATTGGGTCCACCGCGTTGAATATTCCGCAAATCGTGGCATTCAGCGCCATCAAGCTGATCATGACCCTGCTGATGACCTATTTTTTCCTGATCATAGCCTCGGTAATTCTCAGTTGGATCGGCCACAGAACACACCACCCGGTTGTGCCCCTTGTCTACCAGTTGACAGAGCCCGTTTTGAGACCCTTCCGGAAATTTATTCCACCCATCGCAGGCCTTGATCTCTCGCCCTTGTTTGCCCTGATTGCAATACGGTTCCTGATTGTTCTGCTAGGATGGTGAGGAGGGAATAAACATCGGACAAGGATTCACTTCATGAAACAGCTACTCTCATTCCTGATTTTACTGGGAATTTTAACTCTTTCTGAAACCAGCGAAGCACAGCAGGCCCAGGACTTCGGTGACTATGTCGTTCATTACACGGCACTCAACACCAACTTTATTCCTCCCCAGGTGGCAAAGGGCTACGGTATCCATCGTTCATCAAGCCGCGCTCTGCTCAATATCACCGTCCTGAAGAAAGTCATGGACAACCCGGGCACGCCCGTCAAGGCTATCGTCACGGCCAGCGGAACCAACCTGACCGGTCAGCTGCGTGAAATCGACATTCGTGAAATAAAAGACACGGAAGGAGCGATTTACTACATCGGCGAACTTCCTGTCCATAACCTGGAAACCTACAACTTCACGGTAGAAGTACATCCGGAAGGCGAAGCAGATCCCCTGATCGTCAAGTTCCGGCAGCAGTTTTATACTGAATAAGCCCAGGCCCTGGTACTCGGCGTAACACCGCGCCCAACCGCTTCACGACTCGCTGAACCCAACAATTCAGGCTTGACAGAGCACTAGGCTATCACCGTAACATCGATCCGCCGGCGATGGGGCCGTACGCGGTGCTCCCATAGATAAACACCCTGCCAGGTGCCAAGCGCCAGGCGGCCGTTCCGGATGGGGATAGTGAGTTCGCTGCAAGTTAGAACAGAGCGAATATGGGCGGGCATGTCATCCGGACCCTCCATGCTGTGGGTGTAGGCCGGGTCGCCGTCCGGTGCAAGCTTGCTAATGAAGCTTTCCAGGTCCCTGCGAACGTCGGGATCGGCATTCTCGGTAATCAGCAGAGAGGCGCTGGTATGGCGGAGAAATACATGACACAGCCCAACGGAAACGTCGCTTTGTACTACTACATTCTGCAACTCCTGGCTGATTTCATGAAATCCTCTGCCGGGCGTGGCGACTTCCAGGGTGGCAATTTCGCTTGGCATAATTGGGAAAACCTGACCTTTTGCTTTTGAGTTCTTTAATCTGTGCAATCTGTGAAATCTGTGAACCCATTACCCATAAGTTTCTGATTATGAATAAATCTAAAATATACGGATTAAGGATTGAGCCTCTGCTTTGTCCAGACCCCGTTATCAATTGTGTACAGAAACCGGTCGTGCAAGCGGAATTCCCGCTGGGTCCAGAACTCAACAGACTCCGGGCTAAGGACATAACCTGTCCAGTAAGGCGGCCGTGGCACTTCCACATCCGCATATTCACGCTCCAGGTCCCTGACCCTTTGAATCAGGGTTTCGCGGCTGTCCAGCGGCTCTGACTGCCTCGATGCCCAGGCGCCGATCTGGCTGCCCCGGTCACGAGTAGCGAAGTATGCGTCAGCCTCTTCATCCGATACCTGCTTGACCGAACCCACCAGTTGCACCTGGCAACCGCTTGCCTTCCAGAGAAAAGTCGCCGCCGCTCTGGGACAAGCGGCAATCTGCTTTCCTTTCAAGCTGCGCGCATTGGTAAAGAATACGAATCCATTCTCATCCAGCGCTTTTAGCAATACGGTACGGGACGTAACGAAGCCTTCACAGTCACTGGTTGCCAGCACCATGGCCGTGGGCTCCTGCTCACCGGACACCCTGGCCTTTTTGAAGGCCTGGTTGAATTGCTCGATGATTTCCTGCGATAAGCTCACAGCAACTACTCAGCCGCCGACTCGGCTTCCATTTGCCGTTTCAATTTGGCCTGTGGAAGCGTTCTCAGCCAGATTAACCAGACCACCAGCGCATCAAGGATAATCAGCGCCTGCCACAGGTACAGGTGGAACCACTCGAAAGCAACCTGATTCCACTGGCCGAGGTAAAAAAGACTGATGATCCGAACCAGGTTCAAAACCTGGATTGCGAAAAAACCAATGACAAAACCGATGATCTTATTTTTAAACGGGGCCGGAAAGGAAAAAATTGCGGCAAACAGAATAATCAAAGCTTCTACACCGTTACAACCGCGCTCAATGCGCACGCCGAACCCGGTTACCGAGTTACGAATAATATTTCTGTATGATTCAACGCTATCGTCAAAAATTTGCAGAATCCAGACACTGACGTCGGCAATGAAGGATGTAAATGGCATGATGACGTACTCTTCTGCCGGCTGTAGAATCTCCAGCGTGAACAGACCAACCAACAGCACCGTGAACAATACAAAAAAGCGGATCATAAATATGGCGACCAGGCTTGCAAAGAATCCGGCAATGTTAACCAAAGTTGTGCCGGAGTGCACGCGGCAATGCTTCACGGGTAACCCGTGAATAAATCTGGCTCGAACATCTACCTGATTGGTCCAATGGGGTCCGGTAAAACAACCATTGGGCAGCGCGTTGCAGAACGGCTGGAAATGGAATTCCTTGATTGTGACCGGAACCTGGAAAGGCAGACAGGCGCCAGCGTCAACCTGATCTTCGATGTTGAAGGCGAATCCGGTTTCCGTGAACGGGAAAGCAAAATGCTGGAAGTCCTGACTTCCCGGCAGAATCTGCTGCTTGCCACCGGTGGCGGCACGGTCCTCAAAAAAGAAAATCGGGAGTTGCTGAAACGGACCGGTCTTGTCGTTTACCTGCAGACATCGGTCAGTCAGCAGTTGCAACGTCTCCGTCTGGACCGCACCCGGCCTCTGCTGCAGGAGGGAGACCGGCGGCAAAAACTGACCCGGCTGGCGGCAGCCAGAAATCCTATTTACGAAGAACTGGCAGACCTGGTCTTCCCTTCCCGGAACCGTGGCCCGAAGACCACTGCACGACACCTGGCCGAGGCCATCCTTTCACATTGGGAAGAATCTTCGTCACCGGACACCGGGATCGCCCAATGCACCGAGCCGTGTAAACAATGATAACCGTCGAAGTAAAGCTCACCAGCAACAGTTATCCGGTCTACCTGGGCAGCGGCTTGCTGACTGCTAGAGGGCTATTGGACAGGCACCTGGGCAGCGGTAAAACTCTAATCGTAAGCAACGATATAGTCGCCCCGCTTTACCTTGACCAGGTCAGGACATCACTAGGGTCAGCGGGAGGTTGAAATACATATCATCCCCGATGGTGAACGCTTCAAGACTACGGAAACGTGGTACAGCATCATCGACAAACTGGTGGGCATGCAGGCGCACCGTGACAGCAACGTGGTTGCGCTGGGTGGCGGTGTCATAGGAGACATAGCGGGCTTCGCAGCGGCCTGTTACATGCGTGGGATCCGTTTCCTGCAGCTTCCAACCACCCTTCTGGCCCAGGTGGATGCTTCGGTCGGTGGAAAAACGGCGATCAATCATGCCAGGGGCAAAAACCTGGTAGGCGCTTTTCACCAGCCGGCGGCGGTTATCATTGACACCTCTACGCTTGCAAGTCTTCCTGAAAAGGAATTCAATGCCGGTCTGGCCGAAGTCGTCAAGTACGGCGCCATCAACGATGCCGGCTTTTTCAGTTGGCTGGAGGAAAACGCTGCAGCCATCAATCAACGGCATGAAGACGCTCTGAATCACCTGATCCATGAATCGGTCAAAAACAAGTCAGAAATTGTGTCTCAGGATGAAAAAGAAACGGGAATCCGCGCCTTGCTGAATTTTGGCCACAGTTTTGGTCATGCGCTCGAAGCCGAATCAAATTATTCGCGATTTCTGCATGGTGAAGCGGTCTCGATCGGTATGATCACTGCAGCGCGCTTGAGCGAGATTCGTGGTTTGTGCGAAGCGGGCACTGCCAAAAGACTTGCGACACTTTTAAGTACTCTGGGCTTGCCCATCAAACAACCAGCCGATATAAACATCAACGGCCTGACCCGGGCGCTGGCGCTCGACAAAAAGACCCTGGCCAGCGGCCTGAGGCTGATATTACTTAAAACGATAGGGAATGCAGTAGTCGATAATCAAAGCAGTGAAGATGACATCCTGACCGCCATGAAACAGAGCGTAGTCAGTCCAGAATAAATCAAAGGTTTCCTCGTACTCCTTCAATAAATCACAGGTTTCTTAAATATGACAACAGAACTCAAGAACGACACATTGCTACGCGCGTTGCTGCGCGAGCCGGTTGATCGCACACCCGTGTGGATCATGCGCCAGGCCGGACGCTACCTGCCGGAGTATCTGAAAACCCGGGCCGAAGCAGGCAGTTTCATGAACCTTTGCCAGACTCCTGAGCTGGCCTGTGAAGTCACCATGCAACCGCTGCGGCGCTTTGACCTCGATGCCGCGATCGTGTTCTCCGATATTCTGACGATACCGGACGTGATGGGGATGAACCTGTATTTCGAGGAAGGCAAAGGCCCGAAATTTGCGAATCCCATTACCTCATCCGCGGATATTCGTAATCTGCCCAGGCCGGATGTCGGAGAATCCCTGGCCTACGTAATGGATGCCGTGTCCATGGTGCGCCGGGAACTGGATGGCGAGATACCGCTGATCGGCTTCAGTGGCAGTCCCTGGACCTTGTTCACCTACATGATCGAAGGGGGTTCCAGCAAGACCTTCTCAAAGTCCAAAAAACTGATCTACCAGGAACCGGCACTGGCCCATTTGCTGCTGGAGAAGCTTGCCGACACCGTGACGGATTATCTGAATCTGCAGATTGAAAGCGGGGCGCAGATTATCCAGATTTTCGACACCTGGGGTGGTGTACTTTCCGACCAGGCCTTCAAGGATTTCTCCCTGCGCTACCTGAGCAGAATCGTCTCGGGTCTAAAGCGTGAGAATGAAGGCCGGCGCGTACCGCTTATTCTTTTCTGCAAAGCCTGTAATACTCAACTGGAAGCCCTGGCCGACACCGGTTGTGACGCGCTGGGTGTGGACTGGACCATATCCTTGCAAGAAGCACGTGAGAGGGTCGGCGGCCGGGTAGCCCTGCAAGGCAACCTGGATCCGGCAATTCTGCTCGCTGACCCCGAGACAATCCACCGCGAAGTCAACCACACGCTAGCCAGCTTTGGCCAGGCAGAAGGGCATGTCTTCAACCTGGGGCACGGCATCACACCGGATGTCAAACCGGAGCACCTGGGCGTATTGATCAAATCAGTCCGGGAACTCAGCCCGGCGTTTCACTGATGCATATTAAATCTCCGTTCCAGGGCCATTTCCATCAGTAAGGGCCCGAGGGTTGATGCCAGGAACGGTGGCTGCATTCGCCTGATGCCTGGCAACGGCCCGGCGTTTGACCGAACTGAACCAGGTGTAAAAAGCAGGCAATGATCCATCGGTACTTCGTGACCGCACGGATCCACCAGGGTGATTTCCACCCGGAAATCACCGTCTGTGCAGAGCTTTCCTCCATCCGGGCCGGGTTCAACCGTTATTCCCATCCGTTGCAAAAGAGACTCGAGTGAACGGCCTAACTCGTCCTGAACTGAAACATGGCAAGTCATGGAAGAAAACAGGCCGGAGCTAATTTGGCACTCTTCGCGATGTCCCTGTTCAATCGCATCCGGCAAAAAGACACGAAAGCTACTGCCCGATCCGGGCTTGCTGACACAGTCGAGTTGACCCTTCAGACGGGAAACGATTCTGCGGCAAATATGGAGGCCCAGACCGGTACCGCCGTGGACGCGGCCGATGTCAGGACCAGCCTGTACGAATGGTTTGAAAATGCGCCGGGACGCGGCCTGGTTGAAACCAATCCCGGTATCGGTAACCAGTAATTCAAGTCTGGTATCCTTGCCCTGTCCTGCCGGCGCCCGCCTGGCCTCGATCACCACCAGCCCCGATTGGGTGAATTTGATCGCATTTCCAAGCAGGTTGTCGATAATCTGCCGTAACAGGCGAGCATCACCAAACCAACGTTGTGGCAGATGCGGGTCAATGACCAACAACAGCAGGTTGTTCTTTATCATTGCCGCCCTGGTATGACATCGAACGGCTTGCTCCAGCAATCCAGGACCATCGAGCACACCGGGTTCAGGAGAAAACGGGAACGCCGTACCGTGCCGCTGCGAATCGACTCCGCCGATGAGCCATTGCATCTGCCGTATTGACAGCTTCACTGCCTCCACGAACTGTTTCTGCTCGCCATTCAGCCTTGTGCGATCCAGCAACTCCGTCATGCCCTGTATTCCATTTAGCACGGAGCATAGTTCATGACCCAGCATGGCCAGATTCTGTTCAGATTGGTTGGATCCCCTATTACCCTGCATTACATTTCCCCTGGACACCGCATGTCGGCTGATAAAAAAAGACGATTACAGGGTGTGCGGTACCCAGAAACTCAATCTACACCCCACGCGCCATTAAGGCAATTTGATTTCAAAAAATCTTCTTCCGCTCCGGTTCAGCGAGACCAAAAAGAATGTGCAGTTCCAGGGGCGTCACGAACGAACTGTCTTTGTCCGTCACGACCGGCTTATTGACGGTTCCCGTGACAGTGTAAGTCAATGCAATTATTCCCTTGCCGTCATCTCCTACAGCGATTTCATCCAGCAAGGGTATTTTGCTGATCGCTCTGCTAATTCTCCAGAGTGGAATCACACGCCCCTTCAGATCAAGAATTCCCCGGTCAAAGTCATGGCTTCCTTCGAGGGTGAAGCCAATTAATCCTCCGTGGGCCCGCATCAGTGAAGTCGACAGCTTCTTGTCAAAGAATGTCAGATCACCGAAAAAGGTCTCAACCGGTAGTCCCTTTGTATTCATTGTGTTCAGCAGCTGTTTCAAGAAACCAACACTGAGGATTTGCGCAAACAGCGGTGCATGGACCACGGTGAACTGGTCCAGGCTCAGCGACGCAGTGATTGGCGCTTGCAACATCGCGGCGGAACTTGTTCCAATAATAGCCAGGTAACCACCGGCAATTTCATTACTGTCCAGCACGGTGGACAACAGAGACCCCAGGTTCTCCACCTCGATTGATAATTGATAGTTCTTTTTACCGGTTGGACCGTAGCGGAATTCAAATTCGCCGGAAGCCAGTTGAGAGGCACTGTTTTTTACATGGGCTGTCGAGTGATATTCTTTCGCGAACGGGTCGTGCCCCATGACATGGATGGATTGCCAGCCGGCGTCGTCAGCCTTAAGTTCGATACGGACATTTTCCAGGTACCGGTCCTGTTTGAAAAACACTTTATCCAGTTTGACGACATCGATTCTCAAGCCGCCAGGTGCAGAATCATCATCAATGAGCAAGGCGCTGACCTCGCTCCCAATCACGTCACCGGCGTTATCAGGCTGGCTGGCGTCATGGACAATGAACGCCTCCAGATCCAGGTGGCCGCCGGCCACTCTGATTTGCGTACCGTGTTCCCTGTCACGTGACACACTGACCTCATTGAGCAAGGTGTTGGCAATCCCCGCTGAACCCAAATCAAGCGTAAATTCAGCGGTAGCCGGGTCGAAATCCGCTTCACCGCGGGCAGATAAGGTACCGGCATCGATTTTTATATCAGCAATCTTTACCCGCCCGTTTTCGGCGATCCTGATAGAAGCTGCGGCTTTCCCTTCTACCCCGGCAAGCTTGTTCCATCGAAACACAGGTATTGAAAGCCCGCTTTTTGTCAAATCGGCAACAATCGAAGCGTCGATGACACCTCCGGGCCCGGGTATTGCCTCCAGTTCAGCGCTAAAACTTCCGGTAAGAAAGTCATCGACAGGATAACCCAGCCTGCTGAAATCGGTTGCTGTGATTGCGGCGGCACTGGCCTTGACTTTTGTCTCAAGCACGCCATTTCCGGCACGCATGCCTTCCACGTCCAGCGTAATTGGAACACCAGCGAATTCCATTGATCCGGTGATGTGTTTGCGATTGAAACTATCATGGATTTTAATGGATCCCTTCCCCACGCTGTAGCCGCCTAAAATGTTCTGAACAGAGACCTGGGTCAGCGTGGCGTCTACCTGGTAGTCGATTTCCTCTGGCTTCAGGCCTGATTTCAGTGGCAGCGCGATATGGAATTCCGCCGTCATTTGCCCCCTGGTATCCGCTGAGTCAAAACCGATCACTTTATCCAGATTCAACGGAGGCAGTGAAACTGCAGCCAGCGCATCTGCAACCGGGCCAGCCAGATCTGTTTTCACATCCAGCGCCACATCTTTGGCATCCAGTCCGGTGATCAGCACCTTGCCCGATTTTATCGCCACCCCGTTTACCGTACCGCTTGTAACAAGCAGGTCGAAACCATGCCGGTCAAAGGTACCGGATCCGGTAACCCCGGTAGCCGGAGGCAAAGGGCGCAAATAGAAAACGGAGAGATCAGAATACGCGAGCTGTCCTTCCAGCTTTGTCAGGCTAACCGCGCTGACATCACCTGTCGGCAGAGTCATGTTGAGGCTCATGTTCACATCATCTACCGTGCCAACCTTGATGTTCTCAGTCAGCCAGTTCCGTACGCCGGGGACCAGGCCGGCAGGCCAAATGCTGCCCAAATCATCGATTTTGAGATGCTTGATGCCGGTTTCCACATCAACGGTGACACTGTTGCCTCGCGCCAGAAGAGAAATCTCAAGACCGAGTCCGGCGAGGGCAGCCGGGCCGTCAATCGACAGGGAAAGTTTACCCGCGACTCCATTTTGCTGCTTCTGGAAAGTGAAATTGATGTCGCTGGCGCGCCAATCCATATTCAGCTTCCGATCCTGAGCGGTGAAATCCCCCTCCAGCTTGATCGTTTTCAGGTAGCTCAGTGGGTGTTGCTTGTCCGCCTCTGATTCAAGCACGGTATATGCGTGCGAGATCACTTCGGTTAAATCTTGAAAGCCACCGGTTTCACCTGGTTTCACGTCCGTGGATTGGGTCTGAGCAGTTTTTTTTCCGAGCTGAAATGACCCGTCCTGATTGCGAATCAGGTGGATGCTCACACCGCTGAGTTCTATCGCTGAAAGCGCAACAACCCGGCTCATCAGTGCAGCGATGCTAATCGAAATGTTAACTGCAGGCGCCGCGGCAATGCGCACTCCGTTGTGATCGGCCAGGCTAACATTGGTGGCCCGGAACTGGACTTCTTTGTCATGCCTGTCCCAGAAAAGCTCGATCCCATCAAGCTGGACATTAAACTCCCCGGGCAAACTTGCAACAGCCTTCTGGATCGAGGGGGTCAGCATGTCGAGCCGGATGGGACCGGTGGAGAGGCGCCAGAAGAGCAGGGCTGATGAAATGACAAGCACACCGATCAAACCAGAAACCGCCCAGGCGGTTAATCTCAATACCCGGCTTTTTGAATTTGGCGCTTTGCTTTTCATTCAAACAGAATACAGCGGAATGATTCTACTTTGAGTAACCATCAGCGGGCAGCCCCCCCGGCAAGGCCGGGCAGTTCGCCAGGTAACCGTCTGAGGGCGCCGGATGAATAGCTACTGCTTGTGTTTGAATAAATAAGCATGGTAAAGGACGTGAAATTGATGGTAATCGAATACTTTATTATGCATGAGAAAATGCAATGGTGTCACAGACGGTGGGAATTGATATCCTTCGGTCATGCCTGTTCGCCTGCTCGTTACTGCCTTCATCCTGATTGTCCTCTTCCTGGTGCTTTTCCTGGTCCTGCTGGCAACGGACACGGCCCTGTCCGTGTGGCACTACCTCAAAGATGCCCCTGCCTGGATTCAGTTGAGCTATGCCGTCATCCTGGCCGGATTGCCCTTGTTGACCCTGGTCCTGTTCTGGAACTGGTTTCGCCCCCGGCGGCGGAAAAATGCCGGGCGGGAACGCCCTGAGATCACCACGGAGGCACTTCAGGACAATCTGCTGGAGTCTTCCCGTCAGGGTGTCGATGTCAGCGCCGCACTGGAGGAAATCCGGGAGCAAAGGCTTCGCAGGGGCAGTGGCGAAATCTACATTGCAGTTTATGGTGAAGTAAGCAGCGGAAAGAGCAGCCTGGTGCAGGCATTGCTGCCCGATGCCGAAATAGAAACCGACCCCCGGGCCGGGACCACAAGCCAAATTCGTCATTATGCCTGGCAGGCGCCATCCGGAGATCGAATCGTTATTGCAGATCTTCCCGGCTTCAACCTGGATGATGACCATTTGACGCGGGAGGAGACACGGCGGGCCCACCTGGTCATTTTCCTTTGTGACAACGACCTGACCAGCAGCCAGATGGCGCAATTGCAGTACCTGTCAAAGCTGGATAAACCATTACTGCTTGCGCTCAACAAGGCGGACCGGTATTCCCGCGAGGAACTCGAAATCCTGTTGGCCCGGCTGCAGAAAGAGACAGGACTCGATGAAAACGACATCGTAGCCATCAGCGCCGGTGGGCGTGAGCAGGTTGTCCGGCTGCTGGGTGAAGAAATGGAACAACGTGGTGATCGCCCCCGCCGGCCCGAAATTGCAGCTTTACGGGAAGCTGTCCAACGTCAGCTTGACCAGGATCGTGAACTGATGGAGTCATTACGTGAAACGGCTGTTTTGACACTTGCCAGCGAGAAACTCGAAGCCGCACAGGATCAGCACAGGAACCAACAGGCAAGCGACCTGGTCAACAAGTACTCACGGCGTGCCATGATTGGAGCCCTTGCCGCCGTTGCACCGGGTTCCGACATCGTAATCCAGGGCGTACTGGCCACGCGGTTGATACGCGAACTTTCGAAGCTGTATGACATTCCGGTGAAAGAAATTGAAATCGAGTCATTCCTGGAGCAGGCTGGCGGCAAAGTCCGGAACATGACCGCCCTCACACTGGCAATTGCGGGTAACGCCTTCAAAGCGTTCCCTGGTCTGGGAACCGTGACCGGGGGAGTGATTCATGCGGTAGCCTATGGCATGATTTTTGACAGCCTGGGCAATGCGGTGGCAGAAACCATGGCCAGCCGGGGCGCATTGAGACCCTACCCGGCGGCCGAAGCTTTCGAGGATTTATTGCATGACCATCTGGAATCGGGTGCGGTCCGCTTTGCACAACTGGCAATTTCCCGCCCGCAAAGAGAAGGAAACGGGGAAGACTGAGTCCGACCGGTACCTGCTGGAAGCCAACCAGCATCTCCAGGATCTCCTGCTGGATACGGGCATACCTGCTGCAGTCAAGGCTGAACTTTCCGCTGAGTTTGAGGAAATTGAAACCATTTCCAGAAAACTCGAACAGGAAGAAATCCATATCGCTGCTTTTGGCCGGGTCGGTGTCGGCAAGTCTTCACTGCTCAATGCCTTGCTGCAACAGGATGCTTTCACGACCAGTGCTTTGCATGGAGAAACCCGGCATGAAGCGCGTGAATCATGGTGCACGATCAGGGAGGGCCACCTGGTACTGATCGATACTCCGGGTATCGACGAACTGGACGGAGAAACCCGCGAGGAAATGGCGAGAAATATCAGCAGGCGAGCTGACATCATTTTGATGGTGTGCGAAGCCGACCTGACCGATTCGGAATTCAGGGCGCTGCATGAACTGTGCGAAGCCCGGCGGACCGTGCTGCTGATATTGAACAAATCCGACCGCTACACTGCCACCGAACTTGAGCTGCTGATGCAGCGCCTGCGGCAACGTTGTGAAACCATTCTGCTGGCAAACCGCATCATCGCCGCCGCAGCCGAACCCAGGCCGGAAACCGTTATCCGGATTAATGAAGATGGCAGTGAAGAAGAATTCCAGCGTTCCAGGCCGCCGGATATCGCGTCCCTGAAAGAGCATTTATGGGACTTGCTGGAGAAAAATGGAAAATCACTTGCCGCACTCAATGCCGCCATGTTCGCCAGTGAACTGGATCAGAAAGTGGCCAGCCGTATCGTGGCGGCCCGAAAGTCGGTGGCCGAGAAGATCATTCGTAACTACAGCCTCGGAAAGGGACTGGTGGTCGCGTTCAATCCCGTGCCCATAGCCGACCTCCTGGCTGCCGCCGGGACCGACATCGCCATGGTGATTCATCTGGGTGAAGTCTACGGCTTCAGCCTGTCAAAAAGAGAGGCGTCAAAGCTGCTGCTCACGATTTCCGCCCAACTGCTGGCCCTGATGAGTGCATATTGGGGAATGAACCTGGTTTCCAGTGCGCTGAAAACTGTCAGCGCCGGGTTGTCTACCGCGCTCACTGCCGCTGCACAGGGTTCGCTGGCCTGGTATGCCACCTACCTGACCGGCAAAATGGCCGAAACCTGGTTTGCAAAAGGAAAATCATGGGGGAAAACCGGCCCGCGTGACACTGCGCGCGCCATACTCGCCAGCCTGGATCGCGAGTCGTTGATCAGCACGGCCCGAAGCGATATTCTCACCAGGATCAAAAGTTCCCGGGGCTGAAGCTGGCTATTGGCGGCGAATTTGAATGTCTCCGCTGAAACTTTCCAGCCGGATCAAGGTGCCCGTTATTGCCTTCGCGGTACTTCAGTACACTACCCGGCCCCCTGGAAACCCTGGCGGATTCACCAAAATCCGATCGAATATCACCACTATAAGTCTGGATTTCAAATCCGGCCTGCTGGGCCGCAGGGCAATCGCAGAACGAGATCCCCGCTCATGCTTTCACTGGCCAGGCGGCCATTATCGTTGATGGCAAGATCCAGATTCATATCGCCGGATACGGATTCAAACCGTCCCCCGGTCCACTGCTTCAGCGATCAGTGACACATCACCGGAAACCGTGCTGATTTCAATTTCACCATGCACACCACCACTCAGCGAAATATCACCACTTACAGTCTCGACCGAGGAACGGGAAATTGAACCCACGAATTCAACTTCACCACTGACCGTTTGAATCTCAAGCCGCTGCGGTGAAGCTTGTGCTTCCACATCGCCACTTACCGTATTGAGCACAATACTCTCACCCGCGCTGCCATCCATATCGATGTCGGCACTGACTGTCTCCACTTCGATACTGGCGGCAAGCGGCACCCGAAGATACAGGTCGGTGCCATCAATATTACGCACATTCCGCTTGTTTTTAACCCGTATCTGAATTCCATTGCCGGTTGCAGAAATTTCAACTTTCTCTACATCGTCTCCCAACTCACCCTTTATTTCGATTTCCGCCTTGTTCCAAACGGTCACTTCAACGCTGCCCGCCAGGTTTTCAACCAGCACATGGCCATCGGCTGCCAGGTCGCGCGTCTCATCCAGATTCTCGCCTGATAATCCGGTCAAAGGAAACAACAGGGCGAGGGCTGGCCAGGCTAACACTGACCGAGTGGGTAATTTGGTGAAAAGTTTCATATTGTCGTTCTCCTGCTGTTTTGGTCAAGGGAAGCAACCTGCTTCAAAAAATCAAGCTGCCGGGACCGCAGTTCCAGCATTTTCGCACTCAGGAAAGAATTGCCGGGATTTTCCCGCATTGCGTTAGTCAGTGCGGTCTCAGCTCCATTCAGGTCAGCCCAGCCTGCAATCAGATGCTCAACATCCTGTTGCGGCAGGTATACCCGGGATTCCCCGACTGAAATAAACTCCCGAAATGCTGCCTGGTATTCGAGTTCACTGGCGGTCAGGGCGCCAACCCACACAGCTTGCACCTGGTTCACCTGGTCGAATCCCTGGCTGCACCATGCCCGGGCGCGGTGTCCCATTGCCGTCCAATCAGAAACCCGGCAACAAAGACCACTGCGACAGAGGCAGCTACAGCGTTTATCCACCAGCGACCCGATGACTGCTGCCGGTAGGGTGTGTCCTCCTGCCCTATCCTTTGTGCAATGGCCGGCCAGACGTCTCCATCCGGCTTGATCTCACGGGGCAGAGCACCCAGCCTTTCCAGCAATTCCTGTTCGCTTAAACCTCGTTTCATGAATCCAATACCTCGCGAATCAATTTCCTTGCACGGTGTAATTGAGCCTTGGAAGAACCAACAGCCATTCCGGTCATTTCCGCGATTTCTGCATGCCGGTAACCTTCGATGTCATACAGAATTAACACGGTCCGGGCTCGTTCCGGCAGCCGGGCGATGGCCTTTTCAAGGTCCATCCGTTTATCGGCGAAAACATCCCGGTCACCGATTGCCGTCCTTTCGGCCACCTCATCCATCGGAACTTCGCGCCTGACCCGGCGTAGCCGGATGCGCCTGTCGCTCAGTGCCACGTTTACCGAAAGCCGATGCAACCAGGTTCCAAAGCGGCTTTCTCCGCGGAAGCTGTCCAACTTTTGCCAGGCTCTGATGAAAGCTTCCTGTAAGAGGTCTTCAGCCAGCGTGGCGTCACCGCCACAAATCCGCCATAACAAACCGTAGATACGATCCCTGTTGTTCCGGTAAAGCTTTTCGAAGGCAGCGCTATCCCCATTCCTGGCCGACTCGACCAGTATGGATTCATCATCGTGTTGTGCAGAACCTGCTTGCCACGATGCCACCGCGCTTGCTCCTCCCATAATGATTGGACTGACTACCCCGGCAAAGGGTTTAAATACATTTAACCCGCATATTGCACGAGTTTCTCTGGACGTTACTTTATTTTTTAACAATATCAAAAATAGGTAAGGGTAATTCAGGTTTGATAGGAAGTACAAAGTGTGCCGCTGCCGGTTTGTCGCCTGATTTCACGGCACTTCCCGGCTGATCCCGCTTGAACCATAGCTATGGCTATGCTTCTGCACCCGATCAACCAGGCTGCACTCGTGAAATCAACCGACAATTCCGGCAACTCGTGCAATATGCGGGTTAACCACGTAGGAGTCCATCGGCGAAGTCATTGATTTTTTATAATAACGACGATGACCCCAGACAATCTGACCCCAGACAATCATCAAACCGCCGATCAGACCGGCCACGTGTGACCAGGCATAGGGTGGCCAGCTAATGTGCGTCACGATGGATGCTCCCAGGGACACCTCGATCACTGCTTTGGCGATACTGCCGAAGGTAATGACGATGATCAGCCAGGATCGGGTACGCCGCCATTCCAGCCAGAGCGCGACCACGAGCAATGTATTGAGCACACCTGACAGGCCACAGTAGTATTCCAGTTGCGAAAATGGAGTCAGCAGCAAGGCGCTGATGGAAGCAATGCCAGCGCCAAGCGCGGCCCACAACATGATCCGCGAGTGGTGCTCGATCAGCATGCCCAGCACTGCAAGGCCCAGGCAGTTCCACAACAGGTGCTCAGAGTCGGCGTGCATAAAGTGCCCGGTAATGATGCGCCAGGTTTCACCCCGGGCGATGTCCGCGGCACTAAAATAGAGAAATGTTTTGTCCTGTACCAGCCAGTGCAGACCGATAAGTATTATTACCAGGCTAAAGCTAAGAACTGGAATTCGTCGTGGTGCCATGGCGTTTTCCCCGCAAGAAGGGCAGCCCGAAGGCTGCCCTAATGGTCGTTATTGAGGGTGCTTAGCTGCTCTGAGGTGCTGCATCAGCAAGGGAAACAGTAACAGCAGCATCCAGGGTCCAAATGCACCACCGCCATTGCCGTGGCCCGCCCGATCACTTGAATACATCGGCTGATTGCTGTCCACACGATTGTCCCGCAGGCCCTGCACCGCTCGCTCTTGTCTTGCCAGCTGTTCTTTCTCGACGCGCTTCTTGTTGAAACGGTTGATACCGAGTTCTTCGAACCGTTCTTCGCGCAGAACAATCATCGAGGTATAGTCGGTGACGAGGCCATTCTCCACCGCGACATCGACGATCGCCTGCTCGATATCGGCGTCCTCACCGAAATAATCAATCCGATTTTGCAGGTCCTCAATCTTCGCAAAAGCCCACAGCCGTTCGATTTCCGGATGCAGCTCCGCGATTTCAGGAAACTCAAAAGTGGTTGAATAATTCTTGTACTCACCCGATACCTTGCCGTCTACGGTGACGCTTGCCTCACCATCACCCCGGTAATGGCCGAACACGATCAACTGCTGGCCGCGGTACAGGCTGCCGATACGTTCCGGGGTCAGATCGCTGACCCTGACGCCCGAAAACCGGACATCGACATCATGTAATGCCTCGTGTGTCAGCCTGGATGTGGCCTCAAGCAACTTGCCGACTATGTCGTCGCTGTTGGAAACATTCATCGCAAACCCGTTGGAAACCTTTGCCATGCTCTCCAGCAGGGGCCGGTTTGCGCTGTTGCCCATTACAAAGGTGAACAGCCTGACGTCCTTGTCCTCGAGCAGCTCCAGGAAATCCTTCCTTTCGGTGTAGCCCACGTTGGCGACACCATCGGTCACCAGGATCAGGGCATTGCTGCGATCAGCGTCCAGCGACTTCATGCCGAGTTTGAGACCGGCATACAGGTTCGTGCCATGGTCCGGATGATTGCCCTCAAGCACCCGCATGTACCGTTGTACATTTTCAGGTATCGCGTATTCAAAACCCGGGGTGATTTCCCGGGCCCGGTTATTGAACAGGATGATCCGGAACCGGTCGTTGGGATTTAAGCTGGCAAGGCCCTGGTTGACTCCCTCGATCAGGCTTTGAAACTTGCCGTTCATCGAACCGGATATATCGAGCACGAATACCCAGTCCCTGCCTTCGGTGATCGGCGCAAGGTCATCACCCGGTGTGATCGTCATCATGAAAGTACCGCGGTCACCGGCGGATTCCTTGTAGGCGATCATTTCAACCGAACCGGGCAGCCCTTGCACCTGGCGCCAGTAGACGACGATATCCTCGTCAAGCCGGTGCACGACAACGGGTGCGGACCCAATGACCATGCCTTCCTCGACGGCAGCGGCTTCGCTGACCAGCGACACTTCCCATTCCCTGGCCGACAACTTTTGTATATTTGCCTGCGGATGATGCGGCAGCCTGAAATCGTCTATCGGCCAGGAGGAGCGAAATGTCAGTTTAAAGCTAAAACGCTCTTCGATCGCTTCGTTGTAGGTCCAGAAAGCCAGCTTCTGCTCGTCCACCCCGCCTTCTTCCAGCGGATAGACATAGCGGCCGATGGACGAATCCACGTGCGCAGGCTGGATATAGGTCAACCTGATGCGCACGTCCTGCCCGGCGCGGACCGGGTAGACGGAAATATCAAAAGTCCTGTAGCCGTCCTGCTCAGTCAGGGCGCTCTCCCGGCCGGCCTGCTTTTCCTCCTCGTATATCTCGCGAGCCTGCACCTTTTCGAGCACTTCGCCCGTCACGGGCTGCCCGTCGATCCAGTACGTGAATTCACCGACTGCGGCCTTTTCCGGAACCGGAAAGGAATAGATCGCCTCCAGGTCGGCGCTATGGGGATTGGCGAACACCTGCTCGACGCTGGTGATCGCATACCCGTCTTCGATCACGACGTTGACATGGTGCTCCCTGATGTCAAGTTGCGGCAGGTTCGACCCCGTCGGGATCATCAGCCCGGCAGCATGATTCGCCGTGCTCCACAAAGTAGTAATACACAGTGCCGCCAAACTCAGGACGATAAGATTGAGGGTTTTCATGATCTGTTCTCCATGCTATTGGTTGAGAAAAGGCACCCGGTCAGGGATACCAAGCTTGCTGAACCAATAGTGGGGAGAGATCACAAATAACGCAACCAATATAGAAATAGTTGCATTAAATAGGTAGATAAGTATTAATATTTACTACTTTTTGTTCTTGAGCTGTCAGATATTGCTTTGACGAATGGCCGGAACAGACCGTACTGCCAGCCTCGCATCGCCAGAACCAGGGTAACGCCGCGGCGCTGTTCCAGGCCAAGCGCGGCATCGTCATTATTCAAAAGATCGAATTCCCTGGCCAGGCGTTTCAGCTTGCGCTGAAACTCGGCATTACTTTGGGACGATAGCATGCCGTTGAGTACGACCAGGCATTCGTCATCACGGCTGAAGCGCGTATTAAAAAACTCCTGGCTGATTTTCTTCTGGAAGAATAACTGGATCGGTCCATTTTCGCGCCAGCTGAAATTGGGCGCCACCAATAACCTGATTCGATTTTTTGGCAGCAACTCAATGACCTTCAGGCGGTCAAGCTTCGCGAGATGCTGCACACACTCGGTCTCGCTAATGTGGTAATACAACAGGATGTCATCCATGGTCCACCTGTTGAGGATGCATACCGTGAGCAGCGTCAGGGTGACATCGGCGGTAATTTCCTTTTCCTGCTCGACGGTAAGCTGCTGCAAGCGCTGCTGTTGCTCGTTCATCAGCTGCACCAGGTCGGCAATTTCCATGTCGAGCAGGTTACAGACCTGGTCCAGGCGATCGAGGGAGAAGCGCTGTTGCGAGAAAAGACGTTTCACGCTGGCCTCGGTCAGTCCGAGTTCAACGGCGACATCGGCATAGGTTTTACCCTGTGCCTTCAGGGCCGTCTTCAGCGTCTTGATGAGCTCGCGGGTCTGGGCCATGACATAGCCCCTCAGGAAGGGATCAGGGTGTTGATAACGTGTTCGATATAGGCTTCAAATTCTTCACTGCTCAGGCTGGGTGTCTGCCGCTGTCTCTGGAGCTGCAAAAATCCAAGGTAAACCGAGTAGATCAGCCTCGCCTGGTGCCGTGCAAGATCTGGCTTCATGCCCATATCCTCAAACGCAAGCGACAGGTGCTCCATTCTTCTATCCGCGACACGCTCCAATACGGGCTCGACTCCAGGATGGCCCGCCGAAGCACATAACTCACTGAACACTTCATGGGTGAGCTTCTCTTTGCCCACCCGGCGAAAAAAGGAGATCAGCCGGTCGCGGGGATGGTCGATCTCGCCCAGCGATGCATTGAGGTTCCGGAGATCGTGCTTTTCCCACCTGAGCAGGGCCCGCTCCAGCAGGGACTCGCGGCTCGAAAAATGCCAGTAGAAGCTGCCCTTGGTGATCCCCATGCGTCGCGCCAGGGGCTCAATCGCCATCGCCTGGACACCCTGCTCTGCAATCAAATCCAGTGCCGCGCGTTCCCAATCGGCCGCTGACAGCGTTCACTGAACACTTCATGGGTGAGCTTCTCTTTGCCCACCCGGCGAAAAAAGGAGATCAGCCGGTCGCGGGGATGATTGATCTCACCCAGCGATGCATTGAGGTTCCGGAGATCGTGCTTTTCCCACCTGAGCAGAGCCTGTTCCAGCAGGGACTCGCGGCTCGAAAAATGCCAGTAGAAGCTGCCCTTGGTGATCCCCATGCGTCGCGCCAGGGGCTCAATTGCCATCGCCTGGACCCCCTGCTCTGCGATCAGATCCAGCGCCGCGCGTTCCCAATCGGCCGCTGTCAGCGTCGTCTTTTCACCTTTTTGCGCTGGTTTCATTACGACTTTGTTCCCTGAACCCGCATGTTGCATGAGTTTTGCTGAACCTGATTTGATTATTTAAGAATTTCAATGGAATGCAAGCATAATTCAGGGTTAGTAAAAAATACAACTATACCATTGCCGCAAGTATTGACTTGAATCAAAATGCTCACCATACTCCGGCGTATGGTAATAGAAAGATGTCCGGGCTTATTGACATACAAACAGACCTGAATGGTTGTTTTGAGGCGTGTTTTCAGCAAAACCTGACCACTCAGTGGAAAACAGTTCGGGAGGAATGAAATGACCTGGTTAATGTTATTGACGCTCTTGGGTATCTCACTTGTCTGTGCTTTTTACGGCACCAGCCTGTTGTTGTGGACAGTTGCAATGGCCGTGGGTATTTTTATTTTCGGTGTGACCGGTTCAATTCCCGTGCTGAGCCTGGTTTTAATAGCCGCCATTTTCGCTTTCATTGCTGTTCCACTCAACTTCCGGCCCTGGCGCCAGCAATTGATCAGCGCGCCATTTCTTAAACAATTCCGTCGTATGTTGCCTACCATGTCCGAAACAGAACAGGTTGCGCTTGATGCCGGAACCGTGGGCTGGGAGGGTGAGTTATTTGCCGGCAAGCCCAATTGGCAACTGCTCAAAAAGCAACCCTATCTCGAACTGACCGTCGAAGAAAAAGCTTTTATCGACGGCCCGGTAGAAGAGCTGTGCGACATGCTGAACCCGTGGGAAATCACGCATAATGATGCAGACCTGAACCCCGAAACCTGGGACTTCCTGAAACGTAATCGTTTCCTGGGAATGATCATCCCCAAGGAATACGGAGGCCTGGGTTTTTCAGCCATGGCCCACCGTGCTGTTTTGCAGAAAATTTCGTCCGTCTGTTCCGTCGCCGGATCACATGTCGCCGTTCCCAATTCCCTGGGCCCAGGCGAACTGCTGTTGCACTACGGAACGGAAGAGCAAAAGAATAAATACCTGCCAAGACTGGCCCGTGGCGATGAGATTCCCTGTTTCTGCCTGACCGGACCGACCGCCGGATCCGATGCGACTTCAATTCCGGATTACGGGATTGTCTGCAAGGGCAAGTACAAGGGTAAGGAAGTTTGGGTATGCGGCTTAATTTCGATAAGCGTTATATTACGCTTGCGCCAACCGCCACCCTGGTAGGTGTCGCTTTCCGCCTCTACGATCCCGACGGTTTATTGGGTGACGAGAAGACATGGGTATCAGCCTTGCGCTGATTCCAAGAGCTACCAAGGGCCTGGAAATCGGCAAGCGCCACCTGCCGCTGAACGTGCCTTTCCAGAACGGGCCAGTGCGCGGCAAGGATGTGTTTGTCCCGCTGGATGCCTTGATCGGTGGTACAGAAATGGCCGGACAGGGCTGGAAGATGCTGATCGAGTGCCTGTCTGTAGGGCGGGCTATCTCATTGCCGGCCTGCTCCACCGTGGGGTCAAGATGGGTGCCTGGCCACAGGCGCCTATGCAAGAATTCGTAAGCAGTTCAACCTTCCATCGGGCGATCGAGGGCATCGAAGCGGCACTGGCCAGGATTGGCGCCAATGCCTACGCCACTTCGGCACTCTCTCGCATGACCGCCACCGCAGTAGACCTCGGCGAGAAGCCAGCGGTCCTTCAGCAATAGGCAAATACCATGCTACCGAGATGGCCAGGAGAGTCATTATTGATGCAATGGACGTGCATGGCGGAAAAGGCATCATTCTCGGTCCCCGGAATTACCTGGGGCGTGGCTGGCAGTTCATGCCGGTCGGGATCACGGTGGAAGGCGCCAATATCCTCACGCGGAACCTGATGATCTTCGGCCAGGGCGCCATCCGCTGCCATCCTACGTGATCAAAGAA
>PVMK01143060.1_pt1 | contig 42934 bp, 46 predicted proteins | sample 1853481 | NCBI WGS metagenome assembly PVMK01 (sample SAMN08533507, study PRJNA380276) | Marine sediment metagenome, whole genome shotgun sequencing project.
ATTGTGCCGGAGGTTGAGGAAGAGGCCGATTCAGGGGCCATTGAATACGGAGCGGTTGATGATGGAGACTCGGACATCAAGGCCAATCTTGATATCGACCTGTCTTCAGAACAGGTTCAGGAAGAAATAACGCTTGGTGGGGACGGGGACACGCTGGATTCGCTGGAGTTTGATCTCAAGGAGGATTTGGCAGTGGCTGAGGCTGCAGACAAGGATATCGATCCGGATCCGGGCGCGGCGGACGCGCCGGCGAGGAGACAGAACTGGATTCAGTTGCAGACCAGGTAACGGCCGTAATGAATTCACTGGATTTTGACGACGACAGCGAGAAGTGGTCGATGAAGATGCCTCCTCGTCTGTTGATGAGCCGGATGCTGATCAAAATATCGAGGCGGAGGAGGAGTCCGTCGATTCCGGTAGCGGTGATACCAGGGTAGCATTGGAAACCGGCGTTCCTGTCGGTCATGGCAGTGAGCGTAGCGAGGTAATTGAATTTACCCCTGAGCTTACCGCGCGCAGAGAGCAGCGAAATGGAAGGGGACAGGGTGGTAGCAGGGCTGCAGCATCCCCGTCTGCTTCGAACGAAACCAAGAGTGAATTTGAGACTCAGATTGAGTTGGCGAAGGTTTTTATTGAGCTCGGCGACAAGGATGGCGCCAGGAAGATCCTCTCTGAGGTCCTTACAGATGGTGAGAGTGATCACCGTCGCATGGCCGAAGAACTGATGTCTGCGATGAACGAGTAAATAAAAGGAAGCCTGGCGCGGGCCACCACTGTCTCCGGGTTTAATACCGGTGTATCCTCCAGCCCTTATCCTCCCGGGTTAATTCAAATCAAGGACCGGAGACGCTATGCGCATTGCGCTGGGCATCGAGTATAACGGCGCATTATTCAAGGGTTGGCAATCGCAGATCGGTGTACGCACCGTTCAGGATGTCCTGGAGAAAGCCCTGGCTAAAGTTGCGGATCACCCGGTAAGGGTTATCACCGCCGGTCGAACCGATACCGGTGTGCATGCGGTGGGCCAGGTAGTTCATTTTGAATCAGACAGCGCGCGCGATGATTATGCCTGGCGTCGTGGCACGAATTCTTACTTGCCTCATGATGTCAGGGTAACCTGGGCTGCCGGGGTCATCGACGAGTTTCACGCCCGGTTCTCGGCAATATCGAGGTCGTACCGGTACATCGTGTATTGCAGCCGTGTGGGTAGTGCTATCTACTACCATCATGCCTGTGTTGATTACCGGGATTTACGGCTTGACCCCATGAGGAAGGCCGCCCTGCATCTCGTCGGGAAACATGATTTCAGTTCTTTTCGCGCCTCAGGCTGCCAGGCGAAGAGCCCGGTAAGATCTGTCATGAGTATAGAGGTCGGCCAGTCAGGAAACTGGTACTGGATCGATGTGCAAGCCAATGCGTTTCTTCAGCACATGGTACGGAACTTCGCCGGGGTACTTTTGAGTATAGGCGCAGGTGAGCAACCCGTGGACTGGACGCGTACACTCCTCGACAGTGTGGACAGGACCAGGGGTGGTGTTACCGGGCCACCGCAGGGGCTGTATCTGACATCCGTCGGTTACCCCGAAAGTTTCGATTTACCAACCCCATCTCTTACGGTACGGTTCTGGGATTAGAGGACAAGCCTGGGGCCTGTTAACAGGCCCTACTACCAGAGATGACAAGGATTAAGATCTGTGGGATTACCCGGCTCGAGGATGCAGATCTGTGTGCAGAACTGAAGCTCGATGCCGTCGGGCTTGTTTTTCATGCAGCCAGCCCGAGGTCTGTCACTATTGAGCGGGCCCGGGCCATACGGGCGAGTCTACCCCCGGAAATATCCCTGGTTGGGGTATTTGTCGACGAAAACGAAGAAGTGATCAGGGACGTGTATGAAAGTTGCGGCCTGGATTTGGTTCAGCTGCATGGTCGTGAAGACGCCTCGTTCTGCTCAGATCTGGGTTTGCCTTACATCAAGGCCCTGCCGTTTTCGACCGACCTGGATATATTGGCGATGTTGGCTGATTATCCCCGGGCCGACGCGTTTTTGCTGGATTCCGTTGCCAACGGGCAGTTTGGGGGGACGGGCCGTAGTATCAACTTCAGTGCTTTTCCGAAAGACACGAATCGCAAGTTGTTCCTCGCAGGGGGCTTGGTGTGAGAAATATACGAGAGGCAGTGATGGTCGCCTCCCCTGACGGTGTGGATGCAAGCAGCAAGCTGGAATCTGCCCCGGGCATAAAGGATCATGCCCTTGTAAGTAACTTTGTACGGATTGTCAGAGAGACAGACCAGGATGCCAGGCACGTCAATTCCCGATAAAAACGCCTCAATTGAGGATTGGATGGCTTATATCCAGTCGGTCCATCACCGATCCATTGATATGGGCCTGGAGCGTGTTTGTGAGGTCTACCGGCGACTGGCTCCAGGGGGGCCGGCATTCGACATCATCCATGTAGGCGGCACGAACGGAAAAGGGAGCTGCGTTGCGATGCTTGCTTCCATCCTGGAGTCCGGCGGATACCGCACAGGGGCATATACATCCCCGCACATTGTCAACTTTACCGAGCGCTTCCGCGTGAATTATGAAGAGCAGTCGGAGTCACAGGTGACCGCGGCATTGCTGCGTGTTGAGGTGGCCCGGCAGGACGTGCCGCTGACCTATTTCGAATTTGCCACGTTGGCCGCCTTTGTTATCTTCGAGGAAGAGAATATTGATATTGCCGTCATGGAAGTCGGAATGGGCGGGCGGCTGGACGCCGTCAATATCGTTCCGGCAATTGCGACACTGATCACCAACATTTCCCTTGATCATATTGCCTGGCTGGGAGAGAGCAGGGACGAGATAGCCGTAGAAAAAGCAGGGTTGATACACCGGGGCGTGCCCGTAGTCATTGGCGATACCGATCCGCCTTCGGTGCTTGAGACAAGTGCGGATCGACTCGGTGCGGACTGCTACCTGGCAGGGAAGGCATTCGGCTATCGTCAAGGCGAAGCGGGGAATTGGAGCTGGTGGGGTCAGGGGGGTAATCGCGAGTTGCGCTATGAGAATTTACCGCCCCCGCTTGGAGGTCGGCAGGAGCAACTCAGTAATGCCGCGTGCGTTTTACAGGTCCTCACCTGTATTGCCGGGGAATTTTCTCTCGAAGAAAAGGATTACCAGGCAGGGCTTTCCCGGGCCAGGATTTTGGGGCGTTCACAGTTGATTAGCCGTAATCCACACATCCTGATTGATGTTGGGCACAATCCGGCCGCACTCCATGCGCTGTGCGGGCACATAGAGTCGTTCGGGCTAAGTGGACGCGTTTATGGCATTTTTTCAATGCTTGCAGACAAGGACGTAGAGGGATGTGTTCGGGAAATGGGTGGCATCGTAGATTCATGGTATATCACCCGCACAGGCCAGGAAAGGGGAATGCCACTGCCAGAGCTATTTGATCGTGTATCCGGTGTTCTCGAGGATATTACCGATCTGGCCGGGCGGGATCGTGAACTCTTGACCGTCGAGAACCCCGGGGATGCGGTTGAGCAGGCAATGGCACGATTGACGGAACAAGATTGTTTAGTAGTTTTTGGTTCGTTTTATATCGTGGGTGATATAATCCCGCGTTTCTTGCAGACTGAAAGACTCATCGCGTATGGCAGACAATAATAAAATAGCAAATCCGGACTTTGATCCCAGACATCGTATCGTCGGTGCAGCAATCCTGATCGGGTTCGCCGTGCTCGCGTTTTCGCTATTACTTGATGGAAACGGCGACAGGCGAGAGGCAACACAAGACGTGCGTGTTACCGTCGAGCCTGCCCCGCCTGAGTATGTCTCATCCGAAGAAGAAACCAGGACGTTTGTGTCCAAGATCACTCCCATCGGTGGTGCGACCCCCAAGGCGCCCCCGGACACTGCGGACAGCAGTAGCGCGCCACCACCACAGAAGCGGGCTGAACCGGTTTCATTGGCGAATGCCGGTTCAGGCAAGCCGGCTACCCGGGAAAAACCAAAGGCACCGGAAGCACCTCCGGCAAATGTTGCATCAGCGGGGGATCCGTCAGTGGAGCGTGGATGGATGGTACGCGTGGGTACGTTTACCGACAATTCCAATGTCGAACGGGTGATGAAAGATCTTCGGGAGAAGGGGATTTACACCTTCCTCGACGCCGACAAAGACGGCCAGTGGTTCGGCAACGAGGGTATGGCTCGGACCCTACGCCCTGCGCGTTGAGGCAGCCCGCGAGAGAAGCCGGCTTGAACAGAGCACCGGCGAACCCGGTTTGATTACCGCCTATCCCTGATGACAGGCCTGGATTTTGCCATTATCGGTGTCTTGCTGATTTCTGTTCTGATTGGCATTGTCAGAGGATTCATACGTGAGTCCCTTTCAATCGTATCCTGGATCGCGGCGATTTGGCTTGGCCTGGCGTTTTGCGAGCCCGTGGGGGACCTTTTTTCGTCCTGGTTGGAAAATGATGCATTGCGACTTGGCGCCGGCTTTAGCGTAATTTTTGTCGTCAGCTTGTTGATATTTTCAGGTCTGAGTTACCTGATTTACAAAATGGTGGCGGTGAAGGCAATCAAAGGTACTGACCGGGCTCTGGGGGCATTATTTGGAGTGGCTCGCGCCACCCTGCTAATCGGGGCCTTTCTGCTTGTCGCACGCGGGCTGGATGTTCATGTTGAGCCATGGTGGCAGGGCTCCTTCCTGGTCGGGTATTTTGAGCCCGTGGCGGACGTATTAAATGAATTATTGCCAACGGGACTGGGTGCATAGTTCGTCCGGCCTGTTAAACTACTGTAGTTGCTGTGTGTTGGGCGATGGTAATAACGGGGACTAAGGGCTTATGTGTGGCATCATCGGTATAGTCGGAAAGACGCATGTCAACCAGTCACTCTACGACGGCCTGGCGATTCTCCAGCACCGCGGTCAGGATGCCGCGGGAATTCTGACGGTCGAAGGATCGCGTCTTCATCTGCGTAAGGATAATGGCCTGGTCAGGGACGTTTTTCGTGAGCGGCACATGCACCGCCTGCTCGGGAATACGGGTATCGGCCACTGCCGTTATCCTACTGCGGGAAGTAATGCGGCCGCTGAATCCCAGCCGTTTTATGTCAATTCACCCTTTGGCCTTGCGTTGGCCCACAACGGAAATCTCACCAATGCGGATGCCCTGAGAGAGGCAATCGCCATTGATGACCTGCGTCACCTGAATACCAACTCTGACTCGGAAATTCTGTTGAACGTTTTCGCGCACGAATTGTACCGTGTGTTTGGAAGGGGTAAACAGGAGATCAATGTCGAGGATGTGTTCTCGGCACTGCGTGGTGTCTATGACAGGTGCAACGGGGGATACGCCGTCGTCGCAATGATAGTTGGATTTGGAATTGTCGCATTCCGTGACCGTTTTGGGATACGGCCTCTTGTCCACGGGGTACGCGAGACCCCGCAGGGAGCTGAACACATGGTTGCCTCGGAGAGCGTGGCTCTTGACGGGCTGGATTTTGAATTCGTCGACGATATTCAGCCAGGCGAGGCGATATTGATCGAAAATGACGGCACGGTACATCGGCAGAGGTGTGTAGATGAGTGGGCCTATACGCCTTGTATCTTTGAGCATGTTTACCTCGCGAGACCGGATTCCATGATCGACGGGATATCGGTTTACAAGACACGTCTGCGCATGGGCGAAAAACTGGCGGCAAAGATACAACGGGAATGGCCGGATAATGATATTGACGTGGTGATCCCCATACCCGATACAAGCCGTACCGCCGCATTACAAATGTCCTATCATCTCGGGCTTCGGTATCGGGAGGGATTTATCAAGAACCGGTACATCGGCCGCACATTTATCATGCCGGGACAGGAGGAGCGAAGTCGCTCGGTTCGGCAGAAGCTCAATGCCATCGAACTGGAATTCCGCGGGCGGAATGTACTGCTGGTAGATGATTCGATTGTGCGTGGGACGACTTCTCAGCAGATCGTTCAGATGGCCCGCGACTCCGGCGCAAAGCGGGTGTACTTCGCCTCGGCAGCGCCTCCGGTCCGCTACCCCAATGTGTATGGGATAGACATGCCGGCGGCGAGCGAACTGGTCGCTAACGATCGAACTATCGAAGAGATCAGGGTAAAGATTGGCGCCGACAAGCTGATCTACCAGGACCTGGAGGACTTGATAGAATCTGCCAGCGAAGGAAACCCGGCTATCACGGAGTTTGATACATCCTGTTTCAGCAAATATTATGTCACGGGTGATATAACCGATGAATATCTGGATCACCTTGAGTCGATGAGGAATGATACGGCCAGGCAGGAATCATCGAATGATGTCGAATGGGCCGACGTGAACGGCATCGCGGCGGCAGAATAGAGCGCTGGCAGAGAGATATGTCGAAGTATAATGACGTGGACTGGACCAGGTACCGTCCTGCCACACGCGCGGTGAGGGCGGGCCAGAAACGGGGCCGGGAGTCGGAACACTCAGAACCGATTTACGCGACCTCGAGCTTTGTATTTGAAAGTGCGGCCCAGGCGGCTGCCCGCTTCTGCGGGGACGAGCCGGGAAATATCTATTCAAGATTTACCAATCCGACCGTTCAGGCCTTCGAACAGCGTCTCGCCGCCATGGAGGGAGGAGAGAGCTGTGTAGCGACGTCCTCGGGTATGGCGGCAATTACGGCGCTTTGCCTCGCGGTGTTGAATGCCGGCGATCACGTGGTGGTCTCACGTGGCGTATTTGGTTCCACCATAATGTTATTCAACAATATCTTCCGGAGATTCGGGATCGAGATTGACTATGTTACGCTCACCGATCTGGATGCATGGCGATCCTGCCTCAAGCCGAATACCCGGATGTTTTTTTTCGAGACGCCCGGTAACCCGTTAACCGAGGTCGGAGATATTGCGGGTATCAGCCGGATTGCGCATGAGCATAATCCGGAAACGATAGTCGTCGTTGACAACTGCTTTTGCACACCTGTTCTGCAGAGGCCTCTGGATCATGGGGCCGATGTCGTTATGCACTCGGCTACAAAATATATCGATGGTCAGGGACGGTGCGTGGGAGGTGCGCTTGTCGGCGATGCCGGGATCGTTGGAGAAAAAATATTTGGAGTTCTGCGCACAGCAGGTCCGTCAATGAGTCCTTTTAATGCCTGGGTGTTTCTGAAGGGACTCGAGACCTGGACATTCGTATGCAGCATATGAGTAAGGGTGCGCTGCAGCTTGCAAGATGGCTGGAAGAGGACTGCCCCAGGGTAGAAAGGGTTTACTACCCGGGCCTGGAGAGCCATCCGCAAAAGGGGCTGGCCGATCGACAGCAATCCGGTGCCGGTGCCGTGGTTTCCTTCGATGTAAAAGGCGGAAGGGACGCGGCATGGGCGCTGACAGACCGGACCGAGTTGCTGTCTATTACGGCCAACCTCGGTGACACGCGGTCTACCATCACGCACCCGGCCTCAACTACTCATGGACGTCTCAGCGAAGAGGAATTGAAATTAGCCGGAATCGGGCAGGGTTTGCTCCGTATCGCGGTCGGGCTCGAAGACATAGAAGATATTAAGGAGGATTTGCACTTTTAATTTCACCAGAGGCCTGTCCGGCACAAAAAAAGCCGGCATACGTACCGGCTTTCTTCCTTCGATGGATGAGGGCCTTCGCCTAAAAGAGCGCCATTGCATTCACGCTCAGCAAGCCCACATCATTATCGCTGGTGTCCTGGCTGTATTCGACCTCGAGCCTGGCCCAATCTGCTAACTTGATACCCAGACCAACGCCAAAGGCAAACGCCACCTCATCATTGTCGACGCTATCGCCGGTAATCTTGATAGTCTGCTTTGTGCGCTGTCCACCGAGCTTGGCCTTAAAATAAATCTTGCCGGGTGTGCGATAGGCAAAGAATATGTTGGTCATCTCCGCCGACCAGAATCCGGCCTCACCCTCTGGCAGAAAACTACTCCCGGCCCCGATGTCGCCGTCTGAACTGCTTACAAATTCAAACTCTATGGACGCCTTTCCATCGTAGCCGACCGGTCGGGCAAATTCATAGCCAATAATTATTCCCGCCGCGTTCGCATCATCAAATTCGTCTTTTCCGGTTCGCATCTGGCTCACCTTGCCGCCGATGATCCACTTGCCGTTGGCCTCCTGTCCAAAAAAGGTACCTTCTTCCTGTGAGAAGGTGGTAGGCATACTCAATGCCATAAACAGCGTTACTGTTACCAGGGGGGTGGCGTTGCGTAGTAAAAACGGGTTGATAGAAAGCATGGCCTCTCTCACTCTTCAATGATTTACAGGCCTTAAAAAACCTGCAAAACTATAAAAATCAATAGGATAAGTAAAGTACCTTTGGTAGATTCTAATATTATTTACGCGTCGGGTCTACGTCTTTTTGCTTGTGGATGGCTAAATTACTGTTGTTAATGCCCGATATACAGGAAAAATCACCAAATCAGGGCCTTACTTGATGTGGTTGCGTGCAGGCTGTATAAATCGAATGGATGTGAAAATTCTTGCTTATATCCTGGTCATTGTGCTCATCCTGCTGCAGATACAGTTGTGGTTCGGCAGACATGGATCCCTGCGCCTCTGGTCCATGAAGCGCGAGGTTGTGGAGGAGCAGGAACACAATGACAATCTGCGTCAACGCAACGAGAGCCTTTCCGCAGAGGTGAACGAACTGAAGAACGGGACCGAGGCATTGGAGGAGAGGGCAAGAAGTACGCTCGGTATGATCAAGGAAGGTGAGGAGTTCTACCAGACAGTGCCGCGACGAGACGAGTCGCAAGACACCTCACCCTGAATCAGGCTTCTGTCAGGGCCTCGTCAATCGGATAGGGCGTATCGGTGATGGTGATTTCCGGACCCGCCGAATCGTTAATGAGGCAAGCGCCTGACTCCGAGGCCTGGATTTTAAGCGATACGAGCAACTCGTGATTCTTCCCCGTATCGTATACGGAAACGACGCTTCCACAACTTTGTCCACTTGCTCCGGGCAGGAATAGCCTGGCGCCCGGTGCAGGGGACTCCGTACCCGGTTCGGTTTGCTCTGTTTTGGCCAGGAACATGCGTTGCTTTGGCTTTCCCAGGTAGTGTGTGCGTGCGACGATTTCCTGACCGACGTAGCATCCCTTGCCAAAGTTAACGGCGCCGAGGATATCCAGGTTCAGGCTCTGCGGGATGAACTGCTCCCGGGTACCGGGCCAGATCTCCGGAATACCGGAGTGAATATCCATGCTAATCCAAGCGTCGGCGGCATACACGGGAACTGAGTCGGGTAATGAGCCCAGCAAATCATTGATTGCAGGGACTTTCCCGTTTACCTGGTAGCGAAGGACGGATACGGCATCGGCATTGACAACAATTCCCTGCTTTTCCAGGGATTTTCCCTGTCCGGGGAGTTCGCCAAGTTCCCTTGTAAGCCAATTTACTGCCTCGGTTCCAATAATACCAATCGTGTCATATGCATCGCTGCGATCCTGGATGGTGACGTCGCTTCTCAGGATATACATCCTCATTCTGGGGACGACCTCTTCAACGAGAGATCGTGGAAACTGCATCCAGATGCCTTCATCCGTCTGCCAGAGTTTCAGGAGGGCAATGACTCGTCCTTTCGGGTTGCACCAGGCGCCAAGCTGGTAGTTATCGGAAATCGCTTCGACGTCGCTGGTCAGCTGGCCTTGAAGAAATGTCCCTGCATCCGTCCCGCTTACAAGTATCGTAGCGAGGTAGTCAGGGCGGCAGATGAAACTACTTTGATCGTCTGGTTTTGAGAGCATGGACAGGGTACTGGTAATCAAGTTCAATCTGACTTACTTTGAGCGTGATACAATCGATCAAAACATGGTTGAGCACGTCGCGGCGCAGATCACGGACAGGATTTTAACCGATAACCGGGGGTTCAGTGAGCGAGAATATAAAAAAAAATACCGTTTCGAAAGACGGTGTGGTGAAAACGCAGGCGGCTATTCAAGCCAATATAGAAACGGCGGTGTTCACGAAACCCGCTGCGCCGGAAATGGAAAAGGAGACAGGCGGTGTTTCCGGGCCGGAGCCAACGCGCTACGGCGACTGGGAGCACAAGGGACGCTGCTATGATTTCTAGACCACTGTCTCCTCACCTGGGCATATACAAGTATCAGATTACCATGGTGCTGTCGGTGCTTCATCGAGGCACCGGTATATTCCTGGCAATGGGGACGCCGCTGCTTATTTACTGGCTCTACACGTTACAGGCCGGAGAGGCAGTCTATGCTCAGGGCCAGGGCTTTTTCAGCCACTGGTTTATCCATCTTGCACTGGTGGGGTGGACCTTTTCGATGTTCTATCACCTGTGCAACGGAATTCGACACCTCGCCTGGGATATCGGCAAGGGATACGAAATTTCAACCTTGTACAGGACCGGATTTATCGTCATTGCTGCTTCCTTTGTGCTGACTCTTGCGACACTGCTCCTCGCATGGCGCGCCGGAGGCCTGGTATGAACCTGCGCAGCCCTCTGAACAATGCGATTGGCCTGGGATCTGCCCGACACGGCTTGTCGCATTGGTGGTGGCAGCGATTGTCAGCTGTTGCGTTAATACCCTTGTCAGTCTGGTTTGTCTGGTCCGTTGTGTGCCTGGTGGGAGCCGACTATCAGGTGGCTGTAGACTGGCTGCAGTCCCCGGTGCAGACCTCTCTGCTGTTGTTGTTTATTCTTGTGTCGTTATTTCACGCACAGACCGGAATCCAGGTCGTCATAGAGGACTATGTGCACACCGGGTGGCTTAATATGACGATAATCCTTTTGGTCAAGGGCGCCTCCCTGGTAATGGCCGCTGTGGCGCTGGTGTCAATACTGAAGATATTCATTGGGAGTGGGAGTTAGGTAATGCAGGGTGATTACAAGATTATTGACCACACCTACGATGTTGTCGTGGTGGGTGCGGGCGGGGCTGGTTTGCGAGCGACATTTGGTATGGCGTCTGCCGACCTGTCTACTGCCTGTATAACCAAGGTTTTCCCGACACGGAGTCATACGGTCGCTGCCCAGGGCGGAATGAGCGCGGCGCTGGGAAACATGGGTGAAGACGACTGGCGCTGGCATATGTACGACACCGTTAAGGGGTCGGACTGGCTGGGCGACCAGGATGCCATTGAATATATGTGCCGTAATGCCAGCGCATCCGTTTACGAACTGGAACACTACGGGGTACCGTTTTCCCGTACCGAAGAAGGCAAGATCTATCAGCGGGCATTTGGCGGAATGACCACCAATTATGGCGAGGGTCCCCCGGCACTGAGGACCTGTGCCGCCGCCGATAGAACCGGGCATGCCATTCTGCATACCCTTTATCAGCAGTCACTGAAATATGATGCGACTTTTTTTATCGAGTATTTCGCCCTGGATCTCATCATGGAAGATGGTGTATGTCGCGGAATTATTGCGATGTGCATGGAAGACGGCAGCATACACAGATTTCGGGCGAAGATCGTGGTGCTTGCCACCGGTGGGTATGGGCGCACGTATTTCTCTTGTACCTCGGCTCATACCTGCACGGGTGACGGCGGGGGCATGGTGTTACGCGCCGGGTTACCGTTGGAGGATATGGAGTTTGTACAGTTTCATCCAACGGGGATATACGGGGCAGGTTGCCTGATAACCGAAGGTTCCCGGGGAGAAGGAGGCTATTTGACCAACTCGGAAGGTGAAAGGTTCATGGAGCGTTATGCACCCAATGCCAAGGACCTGGCGTCGCGTGACGTAGTTTCACGCTCGATGACGATCGAAATACAAGAGGGCCGTGGTGTCGGAGATGAGAAGGACCATATCTATCTGCATCTCGAGCACCTGGGGCCGGAATTACTGGCGGAACGCCTGCCGGGCATCTCGGAATCTGCCAAAATATTCGCTGGCGTGGATGTCAACCGGGAGCCTATTCCTGTGCTGCCTACCGTGCACTACAACATGGGTGGTATACCCACCAACTATCATGGAGAGGTCCGCGCTCTACGCGGAGGTGATCCCGACACCTTCGTTCCGGGTCTGATGGCCATCGGTGAAGCGGCCTCGGTTTCCGTACATGGCGCCAACCGGCTTGGTTCCAACTCGCTACTCGATATCATCGTGTTTGGTCGCGCCGCCGCGCTGCGGGCAGCAGAACTGATCGATCAGTCCGAGACGATACCCGATTTACCTGTCAATTCCGCGGAAGCGGCCCTTGATCGCCTTGATCGCCTGCGATTTGCATCAGGTTCCAGCAGTACCGCGGATATCAGGCTCGATATGCAGAAAACCATGCAGAGCCACTGCGCGGTATTTCGCACGGAGGAGGTACTGCAAGCCGGCGTAGAGAAACTGACCGGTGTGTGGAAGCGTTTCAGCGATGTTCATGTGACAGATCGTGGCCTGGCCTGGAACACCGACCTGATTGAAACCATGGAACTGCAAAACCTGCTCGGTCAGGCCATGGTTACCATACACTCCGCGCTTAACAGGCACGAGACCCGGGGTGCACATGCGCGCGAGGATTACCCGGATCGGGATGACGAAAACTGGATGAAGCATACGCTAGCCCGGTTTGATGACGAGTCTGCTCCGGAGTTGCAGTACCGAAAAGTGAACACTTATACGCTTACCGATGACGTCGAATACATCGAGCCCAGGGCTCGTGTGTATTAGTCTCTATCGGATCGACAGGGCACTAGCCCGGATTGCTAATAATTATTGCAGAGGACCAAGATGGCTGAGTTTACGCTTCCTGCCAATTCAAAAATTCACAAGGGTAAGCACTTCCCTGCACCCGATGGCGCCAGGAATACCAGGGCCTTCCAGGTATATCGCTGGTCTCCCGACGACGAGGAGAATCCAACCATGGATACCTACGAGATTGACATGGATACCTGTGGGCCCATGGTGCTCGATGCCCTGATCAAGATAAAGAATGAGATCGATCCGACACTGACCTTCAGACGATCCTGCCGTGAGGGTATCTGCGGTTCCTGCTCCATGAATATCGACGGTATCAATACGCTCGCTTGTACGAAGGCGATCGAAGATATCAAGGATAAGGTCAAGGTATATCCGCTGCCGCATATGGCGGTCGTCAAGGACCTGGTGCCGGACATGACCCATTTCTACGCGCAATATGCCTCGGTTGAACCGTGGTTGAAGACCAGGACGCCCGCATCGCCGGACGCGGAGCGCCTTCAGTCGCGTGAAGACCGGAAGAAACTTGACGGTTTGTACGAGTGCATACTCTGTGCATGCTGTTCAACGAGTTGTCCGAGCTATTGGTGGAATAGTGATCGTTACCTCGGTCCGGCCGTGTTGCTACAGGCCTATCGATGGATTGTGGACAGTCGGGATGAAGCAACCGGGGAACGGCTTGATCAACTCGAAGACCCGTTCAAGTTGTACCGGTGCCACACCATCATGAACTGCACCAATACATGCCCCAAGGATTTGAATCCGGGCAAGGCGATTGGCGAGGTAAAGAAACTCATTGCGAAACGTACACAGTAGCGAGGCCGCCCCGGATGGAAAATTACGGTGGAGATGCCGCCGGGGAGTGCGTGAACTGGATATCTTGCTTACCGCGTTTCTGCAGTGTCATTACGATGACTTGAGCTCAGGTGAGAGAGCGGATTTCGAACGCCTGCTTGATAGCTCCCGATCCCGTCATCATGGAATGGATGTATGGCTATAATCAGGCTCCGGACGAGGGGATGGCGCGGTTACTTGGTAAGATACGGAATTCCGTGATAGCTTAAGGGTAGTTAACTCCCGTCCGAAATGGCCCCCGAATTGAAGGGCGGGTATAGTCACAACGGCCACGCATGGCAACAGGGAGGTTGCATGAATAGCGCAAAACCAGTGATTCAGGTCGGGCTCGTGGTGGAAAACGAAGTGCTGATATTTCTCTTCGCCCTTCACCTGTTCACGTTTCTCCTTATTATTTTTTCAGCTATCCGGCTGGTGACCGTGTTGCTGTTATTACCATTATTGATGTTCAGCATCGTCCGGGCATGGAAGCAACATGTCTTGCAGACGCATCCAATGTCGATATTGGAAATTTGCCTGGATTCCCGGGATCAATTCAGCGTTGTACTTGGATCCGGCGTGAGGAAAGCAGCCCGGCTCTATGCCTACCGTAACTGCCACAGTATTGTCCTGCTTTGCATTTCTGTAGACGGTCTTCTATTGGCCCGTACAGTCGTCATCGGCCGGCGATCTGCGACACCAAATCAACTCCGCTACTGGAAAGTCCGGCTTAGACAGATTGATGGAAGGGGCGCCGAACTGCCTGGCCAGGTCGGTTAAGTATCTAGCCCGGATTATTCATGAAGGCGGACAAGCACATTAAATATTCTTTATCATTACAAAGAGATACAGTTAATATTGGAGTATTCTGGAGGTGACAGTCTGTCCTATCCGATATTGCAATGCATCTGACTTCACATTTCGCCCGATCCTTCTCAAACCATAGCTACAGCTATGCTTTTTCGAACGATCGACCGAACTGTTTTGCCAGCTACATCGCGATATCGAATCCTTCATGAATAATCCGGGCTAGCGGAGCCTGTTCTTCGCGAAACCACTTTGAGGCTCCGCATGCGTTGTTAGCAACCCACGCCGGATCAATTCACTGCCGGCCAGCCACGGACGCTGATGCGATTCATGATGCGGGGATCAATGCCGCCGCCGGCAGGTTCCAGGCGCGGGCCGGTATGGAGAGTCAAAGCGTTGTCCCAGATCACAACGTCGTTGTCTTGATACTGGTGGTAGTACTGGACGCCCTCGGCCAATGCATAGTCCTGGTATTGGCTCAGCACTTCCTCCGCCGAGACGTCATCCATGTCCTTGACGCCGATGCACGTGCTGTTGGCGCCATAGAGGGCTTTGCGCCCGGTTACCGGATGGGTACGCACCAGAGGGTGATAGACGGTGGGGAATGACCTGTCGCGCCGGCCCTCGTAGCAGTGGGCGACCGTGATGTTCTCTGCTTGCTCACGCAGCCTATCCGGTAGCGCGTCATAGGCCGCGCATTGGTCCGCAAATCCGGTTTCGCCGCCCACCTTTGGCACCGCAACTGCGTTCAACATGGTGAAGCTGGCGGGCGTTTCGGTGAAGACCAGGTCGGTATGCCAGTGGTTACCGCCGTTGCGCTGGCGCTCGGAGCGGCCGTCGGCGTTCGACAACGTCATCACCTCTGGCACGCCGTCGACCAAAAGGTCCTTCTCCACGTGGATTAATGGGTCGCCCAGCCGGCGGCCGAACACGGCAAACTCCGCCGGAGTCAGGGTCTGTTCGCGGATGCACACCATCAGATGGTCATAGAGCGCCCGGACAATAGTGCTGACGGTGTCATCGCTGAGCGGCCTGGTCAGGTCCAGGCCGGTAATCTCCGCGCCGAATGCGCCAGGAAGCAGCTGCAATTCCATCTCAAATCACTCCGCGGCCTCTTGGCCACCAGCCGGCGCATTGTTCGCCCATGCCGATCAAGTCGACCTGCACCACCACGGTGGTCATCGTGGCGTCCATATCCCGCTTGGCAAATTCTTGGAAGCAATGCATGTCCCAGAGCTGCGCCAGGTCATAGAGTATAGAAGAGTATAAAGCATATCAGTGCTGTCCCGTTAAATCCTTAATCGTCATACTGGCGCAGGCCGGTATCCAGAAAGTCGTTGAAATCACTGGATTTGCATCCTTCGCTCCGTGGACGGTGCATCCCTGCACCACTTCTCGGCCTACGCCGGAATGACGGGAAGAGGTTGCCCATGTTCATGCCTCCAATACCACTAAATACTCTATACACCAAGTGTGTTGCCAGTTGCAGCAGAACAAGATTCAAGTTAACGGGACGGCACTGAAAGCATATGTTTATGTAATTGAGAGGGATCTATCGGTCGATGCAGAAGTTGTGAATCCCTAAATAAAGTCCAGTGGCTCCAATACATTGTCAGGCAAACCATCCATTACTATAATCGATATTACTCTAGTTTACTCATGACTAAAATAGAGTTAACATTACGATTATCATGGAAAAGGAAAAACTTACGCGCTATTTGTCCGCATCAATTAAGGCTGACCTTAGAGAAAAAATGGTATTCCTGGGAGGTCCGAGACAAGTAGGGAAGACAACGATTGGGTTGTCGTTGCTTCGCGCCAGGGGATTGCGTCACCCAGGGTACTTAAATTGGGACGATCCGGTGATCCGATCTGATTTGTTAAAAGGAGAACTACCAGGCGGTCAGGAACTTATAGTTTTGGATGAGATCCACAAATACACCAGGTGGAGAAACCTGGTTAAAGGGTTTTATGATACGAGAGGAGACCAAATTTCGATCCTGGTCACCGGGTCAGCTCGTCTGGACTACTATCGAAAAGGCGGTGATTCATTACAGGGCAGATATCATTACTATCGCTTACACCCGTTTTCTCTATGTGAAATAAATCCCAGTCCAACTCGGGAAGATCTTGCTTTACTAATGAAATTTGGGGGTTTTCCAGAGCCATTACTTTCATCAAATACCAGATTGTGGAGACGATGGCAAAAAGAACGCCTGTCAAGAGTACTGTATGAAGATTTACGTAATCTCGAAAATGTTAGAGAAATTGGACTTGTGGAACTATTGGTTGAAGCGCTTCCAGATCGTGTTGGTGCTCCACTATCAGTTAAAAACCTGCGGGAGGACCTTGACGTTGCTCATGAAACTGCAGAGCGATGGATAAGCATCCTGGAGAATATGTATGTTTGTTTTCGTATTCCACCGTACGGTGCACCGAAAATCAGGGCGGTTAAAAAGGAAAAGAAACTCTACATGTGGGATTGGTCTCAGGTTTCGGGTGAGGGGGAACGTTTTGAAAATCTTGTTGCCTGTCAACTACTTAAATATTGTCACTTTCTGGAAGATACCGAAGGCCATAAAATGGAATTGAGATTCATACGAGATACAGATCTACGAGAAGTGGATTTTGTAGTCATGCAGGATCGGAAGCCGATATTTGCGGTGGAGTGTAAATCGGGAGAAAAGAAAATTAATCCCTCTATCCGGTATTTCAGGGAACGGACCGGGATTCCAGCATTTTACCAGGTACACATGGGTAGTAAAGATTATCTATCCCGGGGTACTCGTGTACTTCCATTCCATACGTTTTGTGCTGAACTCAAGCTACCTTAACTGGTCCTTTGGTGCCCTCGATAGAATCCGGGGCTGTGGCCTTCCGTCTTAAGACTCATTCCCTGTTGGACGAGCTGGAGACTGAGACTATCCGCGATCCGGCCATTTTGGGAGGGTGTGCCGCTGCACGTAGTTGTCAGGGACAAGTACCGTGTCGTTTGCCCGGGCCGAGGTCTCCGGATGATCGAGGGTGTAGTGAAGTCCCCGGCTCTCGCTTCTTTCCCGCGCGCATTTGACTGTCAGGTCTGCAACGGTCACCAGGTTTCTCAGTTCAATGAGGTCACTGCTTATGCGGAAATTGCTGTAGTAATCGCGTATTTCTTCCTGCAGTAGCAGGATGCGGTGCGCCGCTCGCTGTAGCCGCTTACTCGATCTCACTATGCCGACGTAGTCCCACATAAATCGGCGTAATTCATCCCAGTTGTGTGAAACGACAATACGTTCGTCAGGATCGGTTACACGGCTCTCGTCCCATTCAGGCAGTTGCCCCGGTTGTTCCGGAGAGTCCTCGAGACGAGTCGAAATAGCTGCAGCGGCTGACTCGGCGACAACCAGGCACTCAAGCAGCGAATTGCTGGCCAGGCGATTTGCGCCATGCAGACCGGTGCATCCGGTCTCACCGACGGCGTACAACTCCACCAGGTCGGTTTTGCCACTCAGATCGGTAAGTATGCCACCACAGGTGTAATGGGCGGCGGGGACGACCGGGAGCGGTTCACGTGTCATGTCATACCCGTAGGCAAGGCAATTACGGTAGATATTGGGGAAGTGTTCCGTGATAAATTTTGCCGGCTTGTGACTGATATCCAGAAATACGGAGTCGAGGCCGAGCCGCTTCATCTCGTAGTCGATGGCCCGGGCGACGATGTCGCGCGGTGCGAGTTCGAGCATCTCGCTGTGTTTCTCCATGAAACGGGTGCCGTCGGGGAGGAGGAGTTGGCCTCCTTCTCCCCGCACCGCTTCGGATATCAGTGAAGACTTCGCATGGGGATGGTACAGGCACGTGGGATGAAACTGGACGAACTCCATGTTGGCGACACGACATCCGACCCGCCATGCCATGGCGATACCATCGCCGGTGGACGTGTCCGGGTTGCTTGTATAGAGATAGGCCTTTGATGCGCCGCCGGTGGCGAGCACCACGGTCTTCGCAGGGCAGGTCATTACCTTGTGGTTACCGGGAGACGTGTCGAGGGCATAGGCGCCCAGGCAGCGTGGTCTTGTCTTCAAGCCCAGCCGCGACGACGTAATCAGGTCTACCGCAATGTGGTTATCCAGGACACGGATATTTCGATGACTGCCGACCTTCGATTCCAGTGTCGTGGTAACTGCTCGGCCCGTCGCGTCCTCGGCATGAATCACGCGGCGATGAGTATGGCCTCCCTCCCGCGTGAGGTGGTAGTCGCCGTCAACCCCGTCATATTCAGCGCCTTCCAGGATACTGAACCTGACACCCTGCTCGACAAGCCAGTCAATAACGCGTGGTGCGCTTCGCACGATATGCTCAACCGCAGCGCGATTGCATAGTCCTGCGCCCGCATCCAGCGTGTCTTGTATATGTGAGTCAAAGGAATCTTCTTTGTCCAGAACAGCGGCAATACCCCCCTGGGCATAAAGGCTGCTCCCCTCGGTGAGGGAGCCCTTGGCCAGCAGGGAAATAGTAGCGCCGGATTCTGCGAGTCTCAATGCGAGGCTGAGTCCCGCTACACCGGCGCCGATAATAAGTACATCACTTTCAGCGTTAGTGTTCACATGGAAAACCACGGGAGAAAGCGGATAAACTATTTATAGCATATTTTGTTAGAATGCGACCCCTCCAAGGTGCGCGGGCGCCTTTCTTTTTTACTTTGAGGCCCGGCCCCGGCTGCTGCAGGTCTTGATAGACGAACGTGCATCGACAGGGTTGGGACCACCGTGCAAGACCATCACCTATCTCGAATCCGTAATTTTGCGATTATCGCTCATATCGACCATGGGAAATCGACCCTGGCGGATCGGTTCATTCAGATGTGCGGCGGGTTATCAGAACGGGAAATGGAAGAGCAGGTACTCGATTCCATGGAACTTGAGCGTGAGCGTGGAATCACGATAAAGGCGCAAAGTGTCAGCCTGCAATACCAGGCAAATGACGGAATCTGCTACAACCTGAACCTGATTGATACCCCGGGCCACGTTGATTTCTCCTACGAGGTATCCCGTTCCCTGAGTGCCTGTGAGGGGGCCATACTGGTGGTAGACGCATCGCAGGGTGTGGAAGCCCAGACAGTAGCAAACTGTTATACCGCTGTAGATCTGGGGCTGGAGGTCCTGCCGGTCCTGAACAAGATAGATCTGCCTGCCGCAGATCCGGACAGGGTAAGGGGCGAGATCGAAGAGGTTGTCGGAATCGATTGCTCCGATGCCGTGGTGGTCAGCGCTAAAACCGGTGAGGGAATTGCGGAACTGCTTGAAGCCATTGTCCATGTGCTGCCGTCGCCCGGTGGTGATTCCGAGCGCCCGTTGAAAGCGCTCATCCTGGATTCGTGGTTTGACAATTACCTGGGGACGGTCGCGCTGGTACGTGTGATGGACGGCCAGGTCGCGCGAAAGGACAAGATTCGCATGATGGCAACGGGAAGGGAATCACAAGTGGAGGATGTGGGTGTGTTTTCACCCAAAAGGACTTCGCTCCCGAGGCTCCGGGTTGGTGAGGTCGGTTACCTGATTTCGGGGGTGAAAGACATTACCGGGGCGCGAGTGGGTGACACCATTACCAGTGCACACAACCCCGTGGACGAACCTCTGGAGGGTTTCCAGGAGATACAACCCCGCGTATTCGCCGGATTATACCCGGTTAGTTCCTCTGATTTTGAATCCTTCCGGGATGCGCTTGCGAAACTGAAACTCAATGATGCCTCCCTTCACTACGAACCCGAATCATCAGATGCGCTCGGGTTTGGTTTTCGCTGCGGGTTTCTGGGTATGCTGCACATGGAGATAGTGCAGGAGAGGCTGGAGAGAGAATACGACCTCGAACTCATCACTACGGCGCCAACAGTCGTCTACGAGGTTTTGCTCAACAACGGCGAGGTATTGAAAATCGATAATCCGTCGAAATTACCCGATGCCTCCAGGATAGAAGAGATACGTGAACCCATCATCCGGGCAAATATGTTGATGCCGCTGGAATATATTGGTGCAGTGATGAAGCTTTGTATTGAAAAGCGGGGGGTACAGAGAGATATACAGTACCTTGGACACCAGGCACTTTTGACGTTTGACCTGCCACTGAATGAGGTTGTACTCGATTTTTTTGATAAACTTAAATCCGTAAGCCGTGGATATGCCTCTCTTGACTACGAGATTCTCGAGTATCAGGCCGCCAACATGGTCAAGGTGGATGTGTTGATCAATGGAGACAAGGTTGACCCGCTGGCAGTACTGATTCACCGTGAGCAGTCTCAGTTCAGAGGCCGGGAACTGGTAAAACGGATGCGTGAGTTGATTCCGAGGCAAATGTTTGATGTTGCAATCCAGGCCTCAATCGGATCGAAAGTGATCGCCCGGGAAACGGTAAAGGCGCTTCGAAAAAATGTGACTGCAAAGTGCTATGGTGGTGACATTACGCGAAAAAAGAAATTGCTGGAAAAACAAAAGGCAGGCAAGAAAAGGATGAAACAAATAGGATCTGTTGAAATACCCCAGGAGGCATTCCTGGCGGTGTTGAAGGTGAAGGGAGAGTGATATGTTTGAGATAGTGTTATTTGGACTTTCGGTGTTGACGGGCCTGGTCGTGGCCTGGAACAAGTATTTGCGGCCCGTACCGGTCACCGATGCGGGTGGTGCGTCGGTGCCGGTCCCGGTGGCGCAGCGTCACGAGCCCTGGTACGTTGAATATTCACGTTCCTTCTTCCCCGTTCTCCTGATTGTTTTCCTGTTGCGGTCGTTCATTGTGGAGCCGTTCCGGATTCCATCCGGCTCCATGTTGCCTACTCTGCAAGTGGGTGACTTTATCCTGGTAAGCAAGTTCCACTACGGGATCCGGTTGCCGATAGTTCATCAGAAAGTCATTGATATTGGCGCCCCGAATCGCGGTGACGTGATGGTCTTTCGATTTCCCGGGGATAACAAGACCAACTACATAAAGCGGGTAGTCGGGTTGCCGGGTGACAGGATTGAATATCGTGACAAGCGTATCTTTGTTAACGGCGTCCAGGTCGCAGTTGAGAAGAACGGGGTATACGATTTCAAGTCGGGGCGGGGGCAGTCAATTACTGCGGACAGGTTTACCGAGCAACTCGGTGATGTTGAGCACGAGATGATGATAAACAACGGTTCCAGGTCACGGAATCTTGCAACCGTGGTACCGGAGGGTGAATACTTTGTGATGGGTGACAATCGTGATCACAGCAATGACAGCCGATATTGGGGTTTCGTGCCGGGCGCCAATATTGTTGGCAAGGCCTTCCTGATTTGGCTGAGCTGGGACTCGGCAAATGGGGGCGGGGTGGCATTCGATCGAATTGGAAATTCCTTATGATTACACCACACTAGTTTGACCCGGAGACGCTCTCTATGAACAGGAAACAAGAAGGCTGGACCTTGCTCGGATTACTGATCGTTCTTGGAGTGATCATGTTTTTTGCCTATATCGTCATGAAGTTGGTGCCGGTGTATATGGATAATGAAGAGGTAAAACACGCAATGGAGGTGGGTATTGCCCAGGGCAATCCCACTACCATGTCACGAAACGTGATAATCAAGAACATGTATAACCAGATGGTGGTCGATGATACCGATACTCTAACAGACTGGAAAAAGGCTGTTACCTACAAAAAGACCCGGGATAGGATCGTTTTTTCGATTAAATATAGCCGTGTGGTACCGCTTTTTAACAATATCAGCCTGCTGATAGATTTCAATAACGTGATGGAAATTCCGACCAAGTGATGGGCAAATTGCCGGCGCTCACTCGTAGCCTGGGTTACGAATTTGCGGATCAGGCCCTGCTCGAACTTGCCCTGACGCACAAGAGCCTCGGTTCACGAAACTATGAGCGTCTGGAATTTCTCGGTGACAGCCTCCTCGGGTTCAGCGTCGCGGACTACCTGTACCGCAGGTTTAATACTTCCTCAGAGGGCAAACTCAGTAGAATGCGTTCCAGCGTCGTTCGCCGCGAGACGCTGGCCGAGGTCGCGCGCAGACTCGAACTGGGGAAATATATACAGATGGGGGAGGGTGAATTGAAGAGTGGGGGATACCAGCGCGATTCCATCCTCGCGGACACACTCGAGGCTCTGATTGGCGCCGTCTACCTGGACGGGGGTACTGTCCCGGCTACCAAACTGATACATCGACACTTTGAGCCGGTGCTGGAAGCGCTAAATACCGGCACAAACTACAAGGATGCCAAGAGCCTTCTGCAGGAGGCGCTACAGGCGAAGGGACTGGCATTGCCCCGGTACGAGGTGGTGGAGACCGAGGGGAGTGCGCACCGGCAAACCTTTGTTGTTGAATGCACAATAGATGAGACTGGCAAGAGCGCGCGAGCAGCCGGCACGAGCAGGCGTGAGGCGGAGCAGTCTGCTGCGTTAGCCCTGCTGGGATTACTGGCGTGACGGATCAACCTGGTTACAAGTTCGGTTTTGCAACTCTTGCCGGCAGACCAAATGTTGGAAAATCTACGCTGCTCAATCGCATCATTGGCAGGAAGGTGAGTATTACGTCCCACCGGCCACAGACGACGAGGCACAGAATCCTGGGAATTCGCTCTGATCCTCATCGGCAAATCGTATTTGTGGATACGCCGGGCATGCATCGGGGTCGTAAAGCCATTAACCGGATTATCAATCGTACGGCCGTCGCAAGCACAGCAGGCGTCGACGTCGTCGTGATGATGATCACGGCGCGGGGCTGGTGCGCGGAAGATGATATGCCTTTGAGAGTCCTTGCCGGGCGAGACGTTCCCGTAATACTGGCGATAAACAAGACAGACACCATAAAGGACAAAAATCAGTTGCTCCCTCTTATTGCCGAATGCAGCGAACGCTTTGATTTTCGTGAGATCGTGCCGGTTTCCGCAACTCGCGGAACCAACGTCGACAGGCTTGTCGACGTCGTTGGCGCACTCCTCCCGGAGGAACTTCCGGGATTCGATGAGAGCCAGTTTACCGATCGTGGCGCCCGGTTTATGGTCTCGGAGCTGGTGCGGGAGCAGCTGTTTCGCCAGTTGGGAGAAGAACTTCCCTACGCCACGGCGGTAGAGGTACGGACTTGGGAGGATGACGGCAAGGTGCTCCATATCGGGGCCGATATCTGGGTCGAGAAGACCTCGCACAAGTCCATAGTCATAGGGAAGAAGGGTGATCGACTAAAGAAAATTGGCAGCCGTGCGCGCAAGCAGATCGAGCTCTATCTTGAACGGAAGGTCTTTCTGGAACTGTGGGTGAAAGTGCGCCGTGGCTGGGCCGATAGTCGCCGCGATATCTATACACTTGGTTATGACGAGTTGGTCTGAGCCCACTGGATGAAAATTACCGATGCGCATCTTACAGCAGCCTGCATTCGTACTGCATAATCGCCCGTACAGCGAGTCCAGCTGGATTGTTGAAGCCTTCACGAGGGACTATGGACGTACGGCGCTGCTTGCCAAGGGAGCACGCAGACTCAAGTCGCGGGTCCGGGGGATATTACAGCCATTTCAGCCCCTCTTGTTAAGCTGGTCCGGCAAGGGCGAGTTACCTACCCTGACAAATGCTGAACCGCTCGACAGTATTGTAGAGTTGAGAGGAAGGGACCTCGTCTGTGGGTTCTACTGCAACGAACTCCTGATGAGGCTCTTTCATCGCTACGACCCCCACCAGGGCCTGTTTGATAAATACCGGGATGTTGTCATTGAGCTTTACCATGGGGATGATTCCGAGCGCGCCCTCAGGATATTCGAAAAGGCCTTGCTGAGAGAACTGGGTTATGCCGTGGTACTGGATCGTGAGGCGGGGACTGACCGTTCCATCAATGCAGACGATTATTATCGTTACGAGCCGAATACGGGGCCAGTGGTCGCGGACAGGCAGGCCCCGGGTGCGGTCCGTGGCAAGGTGTTGCTGGACATTGGCGCCGATAATTACACGGATTCTGTTACGATGCGTGAAGCGAAAATATTGATGCGAAACGTCATACGACGACTTCTTGGTGAGCGCAGGCTAATTAGCCGGGACATGTTTTACCCCGTCACAAGCCACGGTGAAACCGATAAAGTGACTACATTGTAAGAAATATTCCATCCATTATGAGTAAACCTTACACCGACGCGACTGTTCTGCTTGGAGTGAACGTAGACCATGTCGCCACCTTGCGCGAGGCGAGGGGCACGGTATATCCGGATCCACTGCTGGCGGCAGAGATCGCACAGGATGCGGGTGCCGACGGCATAACCATTCATCTGCGGGAGGACCGGCGGCATATACAGGACAGCGATGTCACGAATATATGCAGTGAAATTGAGTTGCCCATCAACCTGGAGATGGCGGCGACTGACGAGATGGTGGCCATAGCCGGCAAGCTGGTTCCGGCGGAGTGCTGCATCGTACCGGAGAAACGCGAGGAGTTGACCACCGAAGGAGGGCTTGACGTGGCTTCGCAAATCGACGCTCTTGGTGAGGTGGTAAAAAGTCTGTCCGGCGCCGGCATTGCGGTATCGATGTTTATCGATCCCGACGAAGTGCAGATAGATGCCAGCGCCAAAATCGGGGCCTCGATTATCGAGCTCCATACCGGTAATTTTGCGGATGCCGCCGACAAGAAGGAGCAGGCCCGGGAGCTGGAGAGGCTCCTGCGGGCAGTGAAGCATGGTTTACAGGTGGGCCTCCAGGTGAATGCCGGTCATGGGCTGCACTATCAGAATGTAGGAGAGATTGCCGCCATGGAAGGTGTTACCGCTCTCAATATCGGGCATGCCATTATTGCTCGCGCGGTATTGACCGGCTTGCATGAAGCCGTGCGAACCATGAAGCTGCTGATTAATCAGGCCAGGGCGCCGGCCCCGGAATAGCGTAATCCAAAACTGTGGTTCAGCAGTGCGCAACCCTGATATCAGGGCAGGGCGGCCTTGTAGAGGGTGTAAAGTTTCATGACGCGGTCGACGTAATTCCGGGTCTCAGTGTAAGGCGGAATACCCCGATGCTCTTTCACGGCGCCGGCACCGGCGTTATAGCCGGCCAGCGCATATCTTACGTTGCCGTCGAACTGGAGGACCAGGTCACTCAGGTGGCTGACCCCGGCAGTAATATTACGTCGCGGGTCAAACTGGTTGCGACTGAGTTCATACCTGGCAGCCGTTTCCGGCATCAGCTGCATCAGGCCCATCGCACCTGTCTTTGAAATTGCATATGGATCAAAGGCGGATTCGACATGCATCACGGCCTTGATTAACGCAGGCTCAAGGCGATATGCCGCTGCAACCTCGCTGATCAATCCGTCAAATCGGGATTCAACCGGGCGGGCGGTCCATGGTGCAGGGTCGGCAGGCGCATTTCTATACGGCGTAGTGCTGTATTCCTTGATAAGGCGATAATCATCACCCGTACGCTGAACATCGGTAATCAGCCTGCTGCCATTTGGCATTTCGTATACATACACGCTCCCTGCAAGCACGGGTGTGCCTTGGAAGATTGTCATGCATAGAATAATGCCGCTTATCCTGACCGCATTCTGTCGGACAGGGTTAAGGCGCTGGCGACGACGATGCGGGCCAAGGATCGACGGAAGGCAAATGAAATCACTCAACCCGGTTAACAAGCAATTTGGCATACGTTATAGTCAATTCGGGGACAGTTTACTTTTAATTTCGGGGACAGTTTACTTATTTCGAAACTTACACTTTTTTCATAAAGCAGGCCATAACCGAATTAAGTAAACTGTCCCCGAAATTAATTCTAATTGTATAAGAGGATATTTTCATGCCATCTTTTGATGTTGTATCAGAGGTCGACAAGCAGGAACTGGTGAATGCTGTCGACCAGGCAAACCGTGAGATCAGCAATCGTTATGATTTTAAGGGTACTGATGCCCGTATCGAGCATGTGGACTCGCGCCTGGCGGTCTATGCGGACAATGAGTTCCAGGTGGGCCAGGCGGTAGACGTGGTGCGTAACAAGCTGGCGAAAAGAAGTATCGACCTGTCTTGCCTTGAGTACGGTGAAACAGAGGAAATTGGTGGCGGCAAGGCGCGCCAGTATATTACGATTTGCGAGGGTATTGATCGTGAACTGGCGAAGAAGATCACCCGCCTCGTCAAGGATCAGAAGCTGAAGGTCCAGGTGTCTATCCAGGGCGAGCAGCTACGGGTGACCGGGAAAAAACGTGATAATTTACAGGAGGTTATTTCACTTTTACGCGGGGATGATTTTGGAATTCCCCTACAATATGTTAATTTTCGCGACTAGGCGCCCGGAATTGGGTGTATAGTTTGGATTTTCTTGGTTTCGATTTTCCTGGTTTTGATAGTTGTTGTAACTTTTGGATGAAATGGAATGCATATATTAAGAATCCTGGCCGGTGTGCTTGCGGGTGTGCTTGTTGTCTTTCCTCTGTACGCGGCAGATAGCGGTGCCGACGCGGAGCACGAATTAGTCAGGCAAAAGATTGCCAGCCTGGTAGAAGACGCGCCGTTCGAGATACAGGATGGCCCAATCAATGGCGTCTACGAGGTGTTGCTCGGCGGACAGATTGTCTATGTGTATCAGCAAGGTGACCACCTGCTGATCGGTGAGTTATACGATACGGTTAATCGGGTCAACTATGCCGAGGCCGCTGAGCAGGAGCGTGTCGCAGGCATACTGGCAGCAATCCCGACGGAAGATATGATCGTGTTTGGTCCCGCGAATGCTGAACGCCATATTACCGTTTTTACAGACGTTTCCTGTCCCTATTGCCGCAAGCTGCAGGAAGAGGTGCCCACATTGACCGAGGCCGGATTGCAGGTACGCTATCTTGCTTTTCCGCGTGCAGGCATCGGGTCCAAGGACTACAACTCGATGGTTTCCGTGTGGTGTTCGGAAGATCAGCAGGCAGCGATGAGTAAAGCCATGCAGGGTGCTTACCCGGCGACGCTGACTTGCGATAACCCGGTGGCTGAGCAGTATGAACTCGGTGGCCTGGCGGGTGTTCGTGGTACGCCTACGATTATTGTTGATGACGGTACCATCATCCCCGGCTACATGCCGGCAGCCGAGATGCTTGAGCGCGTGGGGCTGAATTAGATTCTCAGGGGATTCCCAGGGGAGGAAGGGGGTTGCTGCCCTGGCGTGTCTACCGTTCCAGGTATTGCAATTTTCCTTCCGTGGTTACCCATTTATCTGCGTCTTCCGGAGCGGGTTGTTTCTCGTTTATCACCGGCCACCTGGTCGAAAGTTCGGCATTTAATTCAAGGAAATGTAACTCCTCATCGGCAATATCATCATCGGACATGATGGCGTCGACCGGACACTCCGGTTCGCACAGGCTGCAATCGATACACTCCTCGGGGTCGATGACAAGGTAGTTGGGTCCTTCGTGGAAGCAGTCGACAGGGCACACCTCGACGCAGTCCGTATATTTACACTTGATGCAGGACTCTACTATTACATAAGTCATTACGATGCTCCTGAAGGGGGGCGTTTTACCGGTGTTCGGTAATCAGCGCTCAGTCGGCCTGTTTCCTGAGAGCTTCCTGCAGCTCATAAATCAACGCATGCGCCTCCCGGGGTGTCAATTCATCCGGATTAATATCGACGATTAGTTCGCGAACCCGGTCCACGAAGAAATCGGGGTGGGTCTGTTCAAAGATACCGAGTTGCTTAGCGCCATGGTCGGTGTCCAGCTGATTTTCCGGTGCCGAAGCCTCAAGCTGGCCGAGCTTGTTCCGGGCCTGTTCCAGTACGGGCTGCGGAATTCCAGCCAGCCTGGCCACCTGGATACCGTAGCTTTGGCTGGCCGGTCCGTCCCTGGCCGTGTACATAAAAACGATTTCGTGCCCATGCTCAACCGCATTCATGTGTACGTTACGGACATTATCGAGCTGTTTTGCAAGTGCGGTTATCTCGAAGTAGTGTGTCGAGAACAGGGTATAGGCCCCGATACGATCTGCCAGGTCCAGGGCGCAGGCCCAGGCAAGGGACAGGCCGTCGAACGTGCTCGTGCCGCGTCCGATCTCATCGACCAGCACGAGGCTCTCACTGCTGGCGTAACGCAGAATCTGGGCCATTTCGGTCATCTCGACCATGAACGTGGACCGGCCCCCGGCGAGATCATCCGCGGCGCCTATGCGGGTGAAGATTCTGTCAATCGGGCCTACGGAAGCGGCCTCGGCCGGCACGTAGCTGCCCGTGTAGGCAAGCAATGTAATCAAGGCTGCCTGTCTCATGTAGGTGCTCTTTCCTCCCATGTTGGGTCCCGTCACAATCAACATGTTTCTGTCCTGCTCAAGATCCAGGTCATTGGCGATGAATGCCCGTTGCAGAGTCGACTCGACCACCGGGTGGCGCCCTGCCCTTATATGTATTCCCGGTTCGTCCTTGATTACGGGTTCACACAGGTCGAGTGAAATGGCCCGCTCGGCAAAGTTGTTTAACACATCCAGTTCGGCCACTGCCCGGGCACAGTCCTGAAACTCAGCCAGTACGGGTTTGAGGTCAAGCAACAGCTTGTTATAAAGTTTCTTTTCACGTGCCAGGGACTTCTCCCTGGCACTCAGGACCTTGTCCTCGTGCTCTTTCAGTTCTGTCGTTATATAGCGTTCTGCATTCTTGAGCGTTTGTCGACGAACGTAATGGGCGGGAATCGCGTCGACCCGGCTTCGGCTTACCTCGATATAGAAACCGTGTACCCGGTTATATTTCACCTTGAGATTCGTAATCCCCGTGGCCTCTCGCTCACGAGCCTCTAGCTGAACCAGGAAATCCCCGGTGTTTTCGCGTAACTCTATGAGTTCATCCAACTCCGGATCAAAGCCCTTTCGAATAATGCCGCCATCGCGAATGGTCGCGGCGGGCTCATCCATGATGGCCTTTTCCAGCAGTTGCTGTATAGCAGGCCAGGGTCCGAGCCTCGTGAGCGTAGTTAGAAGCAGGGGGGATTCGAATCGGCCCAACTTGTCTATCAGCACCGGCAGAACACCCAGTGCATGCCTCAGCCGCACCAGGTCTCGCGGCCTGGCGCTGAGCAAGGCGATGCGGGTCAGTATCCGCTCGATGTCGCCCATCTCCTTCAGGAGGTCGTGAATTGCGGGGAATTCACGCGATTCGAGCAGGGTTCTCACCGCGTGCAGCCTGATCCGTACTATTTCGTGGTCCCTTATCGGCCCGTGAACCCACTCCCGCAATAGTCGTCCACCCATGGGGTTGGCACAGCGGTCCAGCAGACGGATGAGTGTATGTTCCTTACCCCCGGACAGGTTTACTTCCAGTTCGAGGTTGCGACGACTCGCAGCGTCGATAACAATGAATTCATCATCGTGACGTACCTGGAATCCGGTTACGTGCGGCAATTCCGCGTACTGCATATCCTTTATATATTGCAGCAGTGCTCCGGCGGCAGACACGGCTGCCGGGCTGTCGCTCGCCCCAAATGCTGTCAAGTCGGCTGTGCCGAATTGCGTCGATAAAAGGTCCGTTGCTACATCGAGGTCGAAATACCAGCCGGGGACTGTGTGGACGGCGGTTGACCCGGGGCGCCCCGTATTATCTTCGGCAGATTCGGTCACGAGCAGTTCAGCGGGTTGCAGACGTTCCAGTTCAGCCAGCAGTTCCTCGTTCGTGGTAATTTCACGTCCCCAGAATTTACCACTGGAGAGTTCGAGTACTGCCAGCCCATGGCCACCCCGTGAATCGACACATGTCGCGGCTAGCAAGTTGGCAATTCGGTCATCAAGCAGCCCTTCCTCGGTCAGGGTCCCGGCAGTGACGACGCGGACGACTTTTCGCTCGACGGGCCCCTTGCTGGTCGCCGGATCTCCTGTCTGTTCACAAATGGCAACGGATATGCCGAGTTTTACCAGTTTTGTCAGGTACTGATCGATGCTGTGCACAGGAACACCGGCCATGGGGATCGGTTCTCCGGCAGACTTGCCTCGCTGCGTCAGGGTAATGTCAAGCAGCTCAGATGCTGTGCGGGCATCCTCGTAAAATACCTCGTAAAAATCTCCCATACGATACAGGAGCAGCATCTCCTGGTATTCTGACTTGATGCGCAGGTATTGCTGCATCATCGGTGTATGGGGATTCCTGGCCGGCATCAGGGATCAAGTTCGGGTCTCAAGGTTGCCTGTCCTGCACTATGGCAAGCATCTTCTCGTAAATCACGGGTGTCCCGCATATGATGTTTCCGCTTTCGAGGAAGGATTGTTTTCCGTCTACATCTGAGACCAGGCCCCCTGCTTCCTGCACCAGTAGCACTCCCGCTGCGATATCCCACTGGTGCAACCCCCATTCCCAGTAACCATCGTACCTGCCGGCCGCAACCCAGGCGAGATCGAGCGCCGCCGATCCGGCACGCCGTATCCCCCGTGTGCGGGGTAGCAGGGTACCAAAGGATCTCATCCACGCCCTGTAATTTGTGAAGTCACGAAACGGAAATCCGGTGGCCAGCAATGTTTCCTCAAGACGAGTTGTGCCGGTCACCCTGATTCTTCGTCCATCCAGTTGGGCGCCTCTGCCACGCGATGCATTAAACAGTTCGTTGCGGTTGGGGTCGAAGATAACCGCATGTTCGAGAACAGCGTTAACCATGACGGCTATGGATACGGCGTAATGGGGAATACCGTGCAGGAAGTTGGTGGTTCCATCCAGCGGGTCAACGATCCAGGTGACATTGGTTTCATTTCCTACGCCCTCGTGGGTACCGCTTTCCTCGGCCAGTATGGCGTGGTTGGGATAGGCTGACCTGATTGTCTCAAGGATAACATCCTCGGCCATGCGATCTACTTCTGACACCAGGTCGTTGCGCGACTTGGTGCTTATCTTTAAGCGGTCTATCTTGTCCGAATACCGTACAATTATGTTGCCGGCTTCGCGTGCTGCCGAAATGGCAACGTTGAGCATGGGGTGCATACAAACGCTCTCAGGGCGGCCAGGTTGTTAAGGCGGGGCGCGTTGGATACATCCACGCGGACCCGGTGGGGTTATGATGCAGTTGCGCGCGCATTGTATATGTGCCGCTGTGAATATGAAAGCTAACTGAACTCGTTATTATTACATGTGTAGGAGCCTGTCGAACTTAGGATGAATCTACTGCGGAAAAGCCGGATTTGGCCATATTCAGGTCTCTTTCTCGTTAAATGGAACCACCATTCGCCTCGAAAGAGTCCTGAATCTGACTCAAACCGGACTTTCCCTCGCGACGATCACCTAAGTCCGGCAGGCTCCTGAGTGCTGGCATTTTGAACACTGACTTGATCAGATTTGTGCTGGTGGAACCCACGCATCCCGGTAATATTGGAGGCGTGGCACGAGCTATGAAGACCATGGGCGTGGGGCCGCTCTATCTGGTCAATCCAAAGCGCTATCCTGATCACGAGGCGGTTCGGCGAGCGGCAGGTGCAGAGGATCTCCTCGCCAGGGCTACGGTTTGCGCTACCCTGGAGGAGGCATTGGCCGGATGCGAGCTGGTTTATGGCACCTCGGTACGTGAAAGGAGCATTAGCTGGCCGGTAGAGACACCTGAGCAGGCGGCACGGAAAATCTGCAGGATAACGGCAAGGGGTGCAGAGGTGGCAGTCTTGTTCGGCCGGGAGCGTAGCGGCCTCCGAAATCGGGAGCTGGACCGGGCGGTCTGCCAGATCAGGATTCCTGCGAACCCGGATTACAATTCGTTAAACCTCGCCAGTGCGGCACAGATTATAGCTTACGAGATCCGCAAACAAGGCGCCGAAGGAGCCGGGCCGGATGAGGCGGAAAGGGGAGAGCCGATGGCGACTGCTGAAGACCTGGAACTTATGTACAAGCACATAGAAGAGACCCTGGAGTACATTGACTTTATCAAGTATCGACCGCCCACAAAGTTGATGCGCAAGATCATTCGCCTCTACAATAGGGCTGAATTGAGTATGGATGAGTTGCAGATAATTCGTGGAATGATGACGGCAATGCAGGAACACACGGCGCATCGTGGTTGACAAGCCTGCTATCCTGTTGGGAACCCCTGACTTTACGCATAAACCATGTTTGCCAGAATTAAAGAAGATATCCGTGTTGTTTTTGAACGCGATCCGGCGGCGAGGTCGACATTCGAGATATTGACTGCTTACCCCGGCGTGCACGCGGTTCTGATGCACCGGGTTTCCCACCGGATCTGGAACGCAGGTCTGAAGTGGCTGGCACGTTTTTTTTCTCACATTTCCCGTTGGCTTACAGGGATTGAGATTCATCCGGGAGCTCAGCTGGGTCGACGAATATTCATTGATCATGGAATGGGTGTGGTCATCGGGGAGACAGCGTCCGTTGGCGATGATTGCACGCTGTACCACGGTGTTACTCTTGGCGGTACCAGTTGGGAAGCAGGTAAGCGACACCCGACGCTTGGAAATAACGTGGTGGTCGGGGCCGGCGCCAAGGTCCTTGGACCCATCGACATTGGTGACGATGTCAGAATTGGCTCGAACTCTGTCGTCGTTAAACCGGTGCCGGCGGGTTCGACGGTCGTTGGTATTCCGGCCCATATCGTCGGCAGCGGTACCGCCGAGGATGGAGGAGGTTTTGATGCGTATGGACAGAGGCCTGGCGCCGATGACCCCGTGGCACAGGCCATTCTGCGATTATGTGAGCGGATCGGTGAAATGGAAGATCATAGTCGGGCCCTCATTGAGCGTCTGGCAGCAAGTGGGGCAGATGTGGGAGACCTTGAAATCAAGGAGTTTGATACCACATGCATAGACCTGGAAAAATTGGATTCCAGTCGTGACCGTAAATAGATGGTTCTCGCAATAAATCTATTAAAGTTATATAATACAAATAGATATATAATTATTTTAATGCAAATAATTATATTGAACTCGCAATTATCACATTGAAAGAGCACTATATAGTGACGTAGCAGGAGTAATATCATGGCGATAACATTGACCCAATCCGCCGCACGGCGCGTGGGGCAGGTATTGAAGCGACGCGGCAGCGGTGTTGGCCTGAGATTCGGGGTCAAGGAATCGGGTTGTTCCGGCTATTCCTATGTCGTGGAATATGCCGACGAAATCTCCGCAGATGACAGAATATTTGAAAGCCATGGCATCAAGGTAATCGTTGACGATCAGAGCCTGCGGGTCATCGACGGAACCGAGATAGATTATGTCAAGGAAGGGCTGAACGAATCATTCCGTTTCTCCAACCCGCAAGTTGCAGATGCCTGTGGCTGTGGAGAAAGCTTTGCCGTAGGCACCTGACGTTGCATCGGATCCGAATCGCCGGGAACCATGCAAGACATCGAATTCCCACTTGCCTTGCTGCGTACCGGCGGAATACCCGCTGACGCACTCCGTGTAGGTATTGCTACCCTCGGTTGCAAGGTCAACGCCTACGAATCAGAGTTCATTGCAGAGACGCTAAAAACTGATCGGTGGCGCGTGGTTCCGGCGAGCGAAACGGCGGACCTGTATATCGTCAATACCTGCACTGTCACGCGTGAGGCAGATCGCCAGGCCAGACAAGAGGTAAGGCGGGCCATCAGGCGTAATCCCGACGCAATGATTGTAGTCACAGGCTGCTACGCACAAATGGACCCCGGGGCCTGTGCAGACATTCCTGGTGTTGACCTCGTCCTTGGCAATGACCGTAAACTGGACATTCATGGGCTGCTGCCGGAATTGGTCAATGGCAAGCTTCCCCGGGTGATGGTGGGAGATCTCGACGAGAATATCAGTCTCCCTGACCAACTCCTCGAGGGATACGACGGAAGGGCCCGGGCCTATGTGCAGATTCAACAGGGCTGTAACCAGGGCTGCACGTTTTGCATCATTCATCGTGCCCGCGGGCCAAGCCGGTCTTTGCCTCTCTCACTGATCCGGCGCCAGGTTCAACGGCTGGCGCTGAATGGATATCAGGAGATCGTCCTGTGTGGTGTCGATCTGGGTGCGTGGGGCGAAGACCTGGATGTCAGCGATTCTCCTGGCTATCGCTTGACAGACTTGATACTCGAGCTACTTCAGATCGAAGATTGTGGCCCCTTTCGAATACGGCTCAGTTCGATCGATCCGGCGCATATCAACGAACGCCTTGTAGACCTGCTGGCCGCAGAGGAGCGCTTGTGTCCTCATCTCCATGTCTCGCTGCAAAGCGGGAACACGCTTATTCTGAAGAGGATGAAACGACGCTATACGGCAGAGTACGTCTACGAGCGGATTGGCCTCCTTCGTAGCAAGGTTCCGAACCTGGTTTTGAGTGCGGATGTCATGGTCGGGTTTCCGACTGAAACCGATGAGCAGTTTGAAGATACGCGGACCATGCTGGTCAATCTGGATATAGCCTATCCACACGTGTTTGTATACTCGGAGCGCTCGGGCACACCCGCGGCCCGAATCCCGCGGGAAAGGCAGGTGCCGGTCGTAATTCGAAAGCGGCGCGCTGCGCAACTCAGGGACCTTGCACATGATCTGCAGGATGAACTTCGGCGACGTACGCTCGGGAAGGAATCCTGGGTGTTGCCGGAGAGTGCGGCCCCGGGGCGCCACGGATATTTCCGGGCGCGGGCTGAAAATTACCTCTCATCCCTGTTGCCTGTCGAAGGCCTGGTACCGGGGCAGTGGGTTCGGGTCAGGTACACAGACGACAAAAATGGAACTCTGTATGCCCATCCGATAAGCTGATTTAAACCCTAGGGAAAGCCAAACTTCCGGTTAGATTCAGGTTAGAATAGCGCGCCGGATTATCCGTCACCCCTGCCGACCATTTTTGGAGTTTCTCATGTCACTGCAGCGTACCCTTTCCATTATTAAGCCTGATGCCGTCGCCAGGAACGTGTATTGGTGAAATATACAGCCGTTTCGAGCAGGCAGGATTGCAGATCGTTGCGGCACGCATGATCCAGTTGACCGAAGAGAGGGCCGGCGAGTTCTACGCGGTACACCGGGAGCGCCCGTTTTACCAGGACCTGATTTCCTTCATGGTATCGGGACCCATCATGGTCCAGGTCCTGGAAGGCGACAATGCGATAAGCAAAAACAGGGAAATAATGGGGGCAACGAATCCGGCTGAAGCCGCGCCTGGAACGATACGGGCAGATTTTGCCAGTACGCTCGATGAGAATGCCGTTCATGGTTCGGATGCCCCGGAGACCGCCGCGCAGGAAATTGACTTTTTCTTTTTTGATGACGGCATTTGCCCGCGTCTTAGACAGGCCCCCTGAAGTCATTCCCGTTATGGAAGCGTCAACAGTAAACCTGATGGGCCTGGACAGGGGAGGGATGACCCGCTTCTTTGAAGATCTGGGCGAAAAACCATTTCGCGCCAACCAGGTATTGAAGTGGATACATCAGTCTGGCGTAGTGGACTTCCGGGACATGACGAACCTGAGTAAATCGCTGCGGGCGACTCTAAAGGACAAGGCTGAAGTCCTGTTGCCGGAGATTATTTCCGACCAGCTGTCAGCGGATGGAACCCGCAAATGGCTGTTGAAGGTGGGTGGGGGGCCGGGTTCGGGAGGTCCGGCCAATGCGGTGGAAATGGTGTTTATACCAGAGGAATCGCGGGGGACACTGTGTGTTTCGTCACAGGCGGGTTGTTCCCTCAACTGTTCTTTCTGTGCAACCGGCCGCCAGGGGTTTAATCGGGACCTGTCGAGCGCCGAAATTGTCGGGCAGCTTTGGCTTGCCAGGTTTCTGATGGCTGAACAGTACCAGACCGACGAGCGTATCGTCAGTAACGTTGTTATGATGGGGATGGGGGAGCCGTTGCTGAATTTCGACAACGTGGTGGCGAGCATGAGTATTATGCAGGATGATTTTTGTTTTGGACTGTCCAGGCGCCGCATCACATTGAGCACCGCCGGTGTGGTTCCGGGAATCGATCGTTTGCGTGAAGAATGCCCGGTAAGCCTGGCGGTATCCCTTCATGCCCCCAACGACTCACTGCGGAACGATCTCGTCCCGTTGAACAGGAAATACCCGATCGCTACGCTGTTGGATGCCTGTCGCCGATATGTTATGGATTCACCAAGGTCCAGGATTACTTTTGAATATATTATGCTGGACGGAGTCAATGACTCCCTTGATCATGCTCGGCAATTGGTCGAAATTCTGAAAGATGTGCCATCCAAGGTAAACCTCATCCCGTTCAATTCGGTCCCCGGAATCAACTATAATCGATCCTCGACCAACCGGATCAGGCGCTTCCAGGACGAAATTATGAAGGCCGGACTGATGACGACGACCCGCAAGACGCGGGGGGACGATATCGAGGCCGCTTGCGGACAACTTGCGGGGCAGATCATCGACAGAACGAGGCGTACCGAACGCATTCGTCGGGCTTTAGATCATGGTTCGGAGCAGGATTCGGATCAGGGAATCACGTCCCGTTGAACAGGAAATACCCGATCGCTACGCTGTTGGATGCCTGTCGCCGATATGTTATGGATTCACCAAGGTCCAGGATTACTTTTGAATATATTATGCTGGACGGAGTCAATGACTCCCTTGATCATGCTCGGCAATTGGTCGAAATTCTGAAAGATGTGCCATCCAAGGTAAACCTCATTCCGTTCAATTCGGTCCCCGGGATCAACTATAATCGATCCTCGACCAACCGGATCAGGCGCTTCCAGGACGAAATTATGAAGGCCGGACTGATGACGACGACCCGCAAGACGCGGGGGGACGATATCGAGGCCGCTTGCGGACAACTTGCGGGGCAGATCATCGACAGAACGAGGCGTACCGAACGCCTTCGCCGGGCTTTGGATCATGGTTCGGAGCAGAATTCGGATCAGGGAATTCGCCCGGTCCCGGGAATGGGACAGTCAGGACCATGAGCGACAGGGACTGGGATATATCTCGTTTTGTGCTGCTGTTAGCCCTGGCATTTCTGTCGGCCTGTACGGCGACATCCACGTCGGGAGTCAAGCCGAATCAGGGGGACGCCACCTCGGAACATACCCAGCTTGCGGCGGCGTATCTCGATGCCGGCAATCTTGCTGTCGCCCAGGAGGAAATCGATCTGGCGCTGGCTTCTGATCGGAATAATTCGGATGCTAATTACGTTTATGCCTTGCTGATGTTGCAGCTCCGCAAGACGTCCGACGCCGATGAATATTTTCGGCGGGCATTGCGGTCCGACCCCGACAATGCCGCGGCGGCACATGACTATGGCGTGTATCTTTGCCGCCTCGGGCGTACTTCCGATTCCATCCGGTATTTCGAAATGGCAGGCCAAAACCCGCTGTTTGACAGGAAAGAGCTGAGCCTTATGCGCGCCGGAGAGTGTATGGTGGATCAGGATCCTGAGGCGGCCGAAAGATTTCTGCGGGCGGCACTGGCGATTAACCCGAGATTGCAAGCGGCATTGATACAGATGTCCAGCCTGAGTTTCGATAACGGAAAATACTTGCAGGCGCGCGCCTATATAGAGAGATACCTGGGTGTTAGTGGTGAATCGGCCGAGGGTCTGTTTTTGGCTTACCGGATTGAAACAAAGCTCGGGGCGGAAACCGTGGCCAGTGGATACCGGGAACTGCTGATCAAAGAGTTTGGTGACTCCAGCGAAGCGGCGATGCTTCGTGATGAGGCCAGGAGCAGTCGGGAAAATGAGTGACAAGACTGAAAACGAGTCCAGCCCGGCCCCGGTTAATGAGCCCGGTTCGGCACGGGACGAGACCCCGCGCAAGACCCCGGGTCAGATATTGCTGGCGGCGCGGAACGAAAGCAATATCACGCTGGAATATATCGCCTCGGAACTCCGATTGTCACAGAAGTTGATCGAATCCATAGAGGCTGATCAGACAGAGGCGTTACCGGAAAGTACCTATGTTCGGGGTTACATACGTTCCTACGCGCGCTTGCTGGGGTTGGATGAAGAAATGGTGCTGGAAAACTATAGCGCTGACACGGAGGGTGAGGATGAGTGGGCCTCGAGGATTCCGGGCAAGGCCGGTAAGGGTTTGGTGAAACAACGAAAACGGATGGGCATTGCCAGTCCCTTCACGTTTGCAGCCCTCGCCGTCATTACCGGATTCCTGGCATGGTTTGCGTGGGACCAGGACTGGTTTCAGCTTCGCGGGGGGGTGATCAGTCTCCCAGTCACCGAAATTGAAGAGGAAAATACCAGCAATATTGCAGAAACCGAGGCCGCAAGAGCAGCCCAGGTCGAAGTAATCGCGACAGGCGAGCTTGCGGCGCCACTTTTGCCGACACCTGGTTCGTCGGCTGTTACACGGGAGCCCTCGATATCGACATCTGCCCCGGCTCCGGCCGAGGAGGTGGAGTTAACGTTCGATTTTACAGGTACTTCGTGGGTGGATGTCCGCGATGGCACGGATCGCCGCCTCATGTTCAAGAGCTATACAGCGGGTGAGTATGAGAGCGTAAGCGGGCTGCGGCCGTTCCGGGTTTTTATAGGGAACGCCATGGCGGTACGTATGACCTATGCCGGACGTGACTATGATGTGTTAGCTCATCGAAATGGTATTTATGCCAAGTTTGAGATTGGCCAGATGGAAGGGAATCTGACTGAATGAACGCTATTCAGGCCATCCGCGGCATGAACGATATCCTCCCGGAGGATACCGACATGTGGCTGCACGTGGAATCGACGTGCAGATCTGTTCTTGAGGCCTACCGCTACAGGCAGATAAGGACACCGCTCCTTGAGAGCACGGAACTGTTTGCAAGGTCGATCGGGGAGGAAACCGATATCGTCTCGAAGGAGATGTATACCTTTTTGGATCGGAACGGGGACAGCCTTACATTACGCCCGGAAGGCACGGCCAGTTGCGCCCGGGCAGGTATTCAAAACGGTTTATTCTACAATCAGCAGCAACGCCTGTGGTACCTCGGGCCGATGTTCAGACACGAGAGACCCCAAAAAGGGCGATTTCGTCAATTTCATCAATTTGGTGCTGAGGCCTACGGCTGGCCCGGCCCCGATATAGATGCGGAACTGATCGCGATAACCGCGAGGGTTTGGAGAGAACTTGGGCTCACGAGACCCAGGCTGGAGATAAATTCCCTTGGTACCCGGGAAACCCGCCGCCGGTACCAGGCAGAACTCGTGGGCTACCTCGAGTCATGTATTGATAAACTGGATGATGACAGCGTTCGGCGACTGAAAACAAATCCGCTGAGAATACTCGATAGCAAGAACCCCGGGGTGCAGGATGTCCTGGTGGATGCGCCTTCAATCCTCTCGTTTCTCGATCCCGAGTGCGATGATGAGCTTGCCCTTCTGAAAGGAAACCTGGACAGTATGGGGATCGAGTATCGCATCAACCAACGACTGGTTCGTGGACTCGATTACTATTCCAAAATAGTGTTTGAGTGGGTGGTCGATGGTATTGGCGCCCAGTCAGCAATCTGCGCTGGTGGGCGATATGATGACCTTGTTGCCGGGATTGGAGGGCGTCCGACACCCGCGGTCGGTTTCGCAGCCGGATTGGAAAGAATTGTTGACCTTATTATCGAGGAAGGCGGAGGCGTGGCGGCCACGAATCCCGATATTTTTATCGTTTCTGAGGGCAGCGAGGGTCGTGCCCGTGCCCTGGTTCTCGGTGAGGAATTGCGTGACGCAAGCCTGCGGGTCCAGGTACATTTCGGTGAGGGAGGGATCAAAAATCAGTTCAAAAAAGCCGATAAAAGTGGGGCCGAACTGGCAGTGGTTATTGCCGGGCAGGAACTCTCTGAGGGGAAGGTGACAGTCAAAAAGCTCAGAAATGGCGGAGAACAGCGGATGGTAGATAACGGTGAGACGCTGAAAACCGTGCAGGAATTGCTAAACTCATTATAATAGCGCCCGCACATTCTGTGCTGAGGCGCGAAATAAACATCAGCGTTTCATTTGTATGGACAGGATATGGCTAAAGATATTTTATTGACCCAAGAGGAACAGGCGGAACGCATCAAGGAATGGTGGAAGCGCAATGGTAGTTCAGTTGTGACCGGCTGCGTACTGGGCGTCGCCATGGTTATCGGCATTAACTACTGGCGGGAGAGCCGGAATGCCGCATCCGAGGAGGCGTCTGAAATCTACACTTCCCTGACTGCGGCGCAAAATGCAGGAGCGTATCCCGATATCCTGTCGCTGGTCGCGACCCTGAAAGGCGAGTATTCCTCTACGCCTTATGCAAGCAAGGGTGCGTTAATCGAGGCGAGGGAGTACGTTGAGCAGGGCAAACTGGAAGATGCCGTCGTGAGTCTGCACTGGGCCATGGAAAATACCGAGGAATCCGGGGTAGAAAATGCTGCCCGCTTGCGACTTGCCCGGATCATGATCGAGCAGGGACAACTGGATAGTGCGGCGGCTATGCTGGATATCGAGGATTATCAGGGTTTTGATTCCCAATACTATGAATTGCTCGGTGACCTGGCCCTTGTTCGTGGTGACCACGAGGGAGCAGCCCTCAATTACACCTGGGCGCTTGATAATATCGGTGAGGACGTAGGATACGCGACAATCATCACTATCAAGAAAGATTCGCTGAAGGTGGAGGAGGAATAATGCTACTGCCGGTCCGGACAATAGCGGTCTGTTGTGCTTTGTCAATGCTTGCAGCCTGTAGCAGTACCAAGGATTCGGTCTTGCCTGAGCTGGAACCGGCCGAGAGGCCCAAGATTAGAAACAAGATGGATGTGGACCGCAATTGGTCGGTGAACCTTGGTGACGACTTTAAGGACGCACGTTACGGCCTGACTCCGCAGATAGTCGGTGACCGTATGTATGGTGCGGCGTCCGACGGCAAGGTGCTTGCCATCTCGTTGGAGACGGGAAAGATACTCTGGAGAACAGACCTGAAGGATGATCTTTCAGGTGGTGTCGGGGCAGGGCTGGGGCTGATCCTTGTCGGTTCACACGAGGGGATCGTTTATGCACTGAATGGTGCGGATGGAACGGTACGCTGGCAAGCACAGTTATCCAGTGAGGTGCTGGCAGCACCGGTCGCCGGGTTTGGGCGTGTCATAGCGAGATCCATAGACGGGAAAATGGTTGGCCTGGATGCCGATAGCGGCGCGGAGCGATGGAATATTGTACGGCCGGTTCCGCCGCTCAGCCTGCGTGGTGACTCAACACCGTTATTGATTGAGGGCGTGATCGTTGCAGGATTTCCCAATGGCAAGTTGTTAGCCATTGATGCCGAGTTGGGGAGGGTATTGTGGGAGATTCCGGTTGCTTTGCCGAGGGGGCGAAACGAGCTTGAACGGTTGGTAGATGTGGATGGCAAACCGTTGCTGATCGGGGAAGTCATGTATGTTGCATCGTACCAGGGGGCACTGATGGCGCTCAACCTGGCGGAAAGAACAGCCGTGTGGAATCAGGAAATTCCGGTATACCATCCGCTCGCCAACGACAGTAATAGCCTCTTTGTAGTCGACAGGGATGGGCAGGTCTTTGGCATTGACAGGAATACCGGAGAAACCAGGTGGAGCCAGGACCGGTTGAAGCTGCGGGGTGTCAGTGCGCCGGCAGTGATCGGACCCTATGTTGTTGTTTCCGGCTTTGATGGTGTCCTGTATTTTCTCGACAAGCTGACGGGAGAATTTGTTGGTGTTTACAGCCTCGGTGGCGAAGGGCTTGCCGCTCAACCTATCGTGGAGTTCGACACCATATACGTTCTTAACAGCAAGGGCGTCCTGCAGTCACTCAGTATCAATAACTAGTTGGCCTCCCTCTGATCCGGGGCTGGTACTCTATCACCTTGAAAGAGCACTAATCCTCCATGGAACCTGCTTCTCCAGATACCCGCGAAGGTGACAGCCTGGTCCGGCCGATCATTTCTATCGTCGGGCGTCCCAATGTCGGAAAATCAACACTCTTTAATCGCCTGACGCGGAGCCGGGACGCGATCGTAGACGGTCGCCCCGGGGTGACGCGTGACCGTATCTTCGGTGTTGGCAGGGTGGGCGGTTCACCATACTGGATCGTAGATACGGGCGGCATCGAGGCAGACGGCGAAGAAATTCATGACCTGATGGGCTTGCAGGTAAATGCGGCGCTTGCCGACAGCGATGCCGTTATTTTCCTGGTCGACGGCAGAGAGGCGCCGGTCAGTGTGGATATGGATATTACTTCACAACTCAGGAAAACCACGGGTAAAAATATATACCTGGCCGTAAACAAGGCAGAAGGCCTGGACAAAAGCCTGGTCAGCGCCGAATTCTATTCTTTGGGCCTGGGTGACCCAGCCGTGATCTCGGCAAAAAATGGTGACGGGGTCCGGCAATTACTCGAGCGAATACTTGGTTCAGTCTCTGCGGGGCAGACCGATTACGATCTCCCTGCGGGTGTTCCGGCGATAGTTGTGGCTGGCAGGCCCAATGTTGGCAAATCGACCCTGGTCAATGCGTTGGTGGGCGAAGAGCGAGTTGTGGTCTATGATGATCCGGGCACTACCCGCGACAGTATATATGTTCCATTCCGCTCTGATGAGAAAGACTATATTCTGATCGATACGGCGGGTGTGAGGCGAAAGTCACGTATCGATGACAAGATTGAAATTTACGCCGTAATGAAGGCATTGCGGGCGCTCGATCATGCCCACGTAGCTCTCGTCGTGCTTGATGCACATACCGGGATCGTCGAACAGGATGCAAGGCTGGTTAATATTATTCGCGATCGCGGTCGCTCCCTTGTGATACTGGTCAA
>PVMK01152574.1_pt1 | contig 42932 bp, 43 predicted proteins | sample 1853481 | NCBI WGS metagenome assembly PVMK01 (sample SAMN08533507, study PRJNA380276) | Marine sediment metagenome, whole genome shotgun sequencing project.
TAATCAACGGCAATGAATTTAGCGGCAAGGGTACAGTGCACTGGCGCGATGGTGAACTGTCAGCAGTCGACGGTGTTGTTCTGGCGGGCACGAACCGGCTATCGGCCGATGTAAAACTGGGGCACCAATTAGCGGGTGCGATTAATGCGGACCTGCCTGATCTGGCGCTGCTGTGGCCAGGTCTGCAGGGGAGTATGGATACCGCCGTTACACTTAGCGGTAGTTTGGCAAAGCCGCAAATCAGTTTTGATGGCACGGCAGATTCGCTGTCATACGGGTCACAATCACTTGATACCCTCGTGTTGTCTGGTGGCTTGCATGCCAGTAGTAAGCTAAGTGGAAAGCTGGTTGCAACGGGGCTGGCTACAGGTCAGCAGCAGCTCGGTAAGCTTGAATTTTCACTCGCCGGCACGCTCGCCGCACATCAGGCGCAGTTGAATATGGCGGGTGGCATTGTTGAACTGGAGCTGCGTACCACGGGTGGTTGGGATGGTGAGCAGCTAACGCAGCGTTTTAAGTCCGGTTGGGTGCGACCTGACGGCTTTGATGCCTGGCAACTGGATCAATCTCCAGAATTAAAATTCTCTGCCAGCGGTGGGCGAGTCGATGCGCACTGCTGGAAACAAGCTGCCGCAGGTATTTGCATAGATGCAGGTAGCTGGGATACAGAGGCCTTTCAGGGCGCGGTGCTGGTTGACGGCTTTGCCCTTGCAGCTTTGCAGCCGTTGCTTGCAGCGGGCTACAAATTAGACGGTACAGTCGATGCCAATCTGAAATTCAGGGGTGATAGTGCCGGTCTGCGTGGTGAACTGCATTGGCGGCAGTCGCACACAGTACTCGGCTATGCCGATGACATTGATGAATTTTATACCGAGCTGGACGAGGTGCAGATTGATCTTGTTTCGACGGATGAGCAAACAGATTTCTCTGCCACCATTAGTGGTGAAGCCGGATTAACCCTGGTTGCGACTGCAAAGGTGAATGGGCCGTTGCTGGAGGGAAGTCCAATTGTGGCTGCTGCCAACGGCCGTGTGCCCAGCATCGGACTGTTGCGGCCACTGTTGCAGCGAGTAATTCATCCGGGTGAATTACAGGGCAAGTTAACTATAGATCTTGATGTGGGCGGTACGCTGGGTGATCCCGTCTTTAGCGGCGGTGCCAATCTTGCTGATGGTGCACTTGGTTTGGTGGGGGCCGGTATCACGTTAACTGATATCAATATTGTTGCTAAGAGCGCGACGTCGGACAGGCTGCAGCTAACGGGCCAATTGCGTTCGGGTGAAGGCAGCGCAGAGATTAAGGGTGATATACACAGCGAGGTTAATGCGGAAGGCATCCCGGGGCTGGTAGCGGATATCAGTATCAAGGGTGAAAACCTGGCGAGTGTGCGTACCCCCGATCTGACCGTCGACACTTCGCCGAATCTCAGCCTGAAAATTGGCAGAGGTATGTTTGATATAAGCGGTGTACTGAATATTCCAAATGCACGAGCACAGATCCATGACCTGCCCAGGAATGCCATTGCGAGATCCGATGACGTTATTGTGCATATACCCGAACGTGAAGTGGACGAGCAGGGCGGAACCCTTGTTACCGGTGATGTTGTAGTGGAGTTGGGTGATGATGTGCGCTTCAACGGTTTTGGTCTGGATAGTCGGCTGGAAGGTTCTCTAAAGCTAACGCAGAATCGCGGTGGTTACCTGCTTAGTAATGGTACGGTGAGGGTGCTTGATGGTTTCCTTATAGGCTATGGCAAAGAGTTGCGGGTTGACCGCGGCACACTTACCTTCATCGGGCCACTGGATGACCCGTTAATAAATATTCAGGTAAGCCGGGAGTCTTTTTATGAGGGACGGCAGTACACAGTCGGCCTCCGTCTGACAGGCTCGGCACAAAATGTAAAAACCGAACCGTTTTCACGACCAGCTATGAGCGACAACGACGTACTTTCATTTCTGTTGATTGACCAGCCAACGGGTTCCGGTGCCGATGCCAGTGGTGCTGCTCTGGCCCTGGGGCTGGGGCAACTGTTCCCGGGGGATGGTGGCATGCTCGGTCTGGACGAGGTGGGTTTCGAGACCAACGATGCGAATGAAGCAGCAATGGTTGCGGGCAAGCGTATTAATGACAAGGTATATGTGCGCTATGTCTTCGGTTCGTTAGGTGAGCCGGGCGCATTCCGGATTCGGTATCGTTTGGGTCGGGGCTTCAGCCTGGAAGCGAGTACCGGAGCCAGACAATCACTGGATATTATCTATTTGCTGGAGCGCTGACCGGCGCGTTGCCAGTGCCTGCACACGGCAACAATAGCCGGCCCAGCAGTCATTTTATTCCGCTTGCGACTCGGCTGATTGCGTCAGTTTCCAGTGAGATAGGTATTTTTCCGTACGGTATTCATATCTCCATTCAGGTAAAAATAGTCAGCATACTGTCAATGCATTAATGCTGCTCGCAGCCATATTTGTAGGAGAAACGTCATGTATATCAATTTTTGGTACCCGGTGGTTCGCAGCGAGGACCTGGGTCCGGATCAGCCTGAAAGAGTAAAAATACTCGGGCTTAATTTTGTGGTTTTCCGCAATGAGGAAGGTGAAGCCTGCGTGTTAAGTGACACCTGCGTACATCGTGGTGCTTCGCTGGGTGGTGCATGGTCTATGGGCAACGTCCCGCGAATTATTAATGGCTGTATTGTGTGTCCCTATCACGGCTGGGAATATAACGGCGAAGGCAAGTGCGTCAATATCCCCTTCTATTGGTTATGGTGAGAAGACCCCGGCACGTGCCAAGGTCGATGCTTATCCGGTACAGGAAAAATACGGCATCGTATTTGCCTTCCTCGGCGATCTTCCTGAAGAGGAACGCCCACCGCTGCTCGATGTTGAAGAGTACGGGCAGGAAGGCTGGCGTGCCAATAGCATACTGGTACTGGATGTCCCGTACTACTATGAGCGCTCCATTGAGAATGGTCTTGACCCGGCCCACAATGAGTTTGTGCATCCTACCCATGGCCACCAGGGCAAGTATCGTGATACTTACCACGTAAACCCGATCGAATATGATGATCACCATCAGGGCTGGGGTTCATGGTTCTGGCACTGGTTTGATGCGCCGCCCATGCCGCAGGGTGATCATGAAACGGCTATTGATGGTGCAACTCCGTATGGCAAAGAAAAAACGAAGCGGGCACCTGCCAAAGTGGGTGGTGGCACCTATGGGCCAAACACCATGCCGACTTACATCAACATTACTGAGAATCAGACCTTCAGGCAGTATTTCTTTGAGCAACCGGTTGATGACAAAAACACGCGTATCTTCTTCCTGAATATGCGCAACTTTATGCTTGAGCCTGAAAAGGACGGACCGATCCATGCACGCAATAAGGTGATAGCCGGGCAGGATATCCAGATTCTGGTAGATCTGGATCCACCCCGCACACCCATCAGCAATACCAAGGAAGTACTGATGCCGGCTGATGGTCCGATCGCGGCTTATCGCGACTGGCTCGCCAAGTTCGACGAAAAGGGCTGGCGAATCGACTGGGATGAATTCCAGAACCGTAGTGGCAAAGATACCGCTTTTGCGATTCCCAGCCCGGGTCGCCGTGAGTCAGGTAACTGGGTATTGGAACCGGTGCCACTTCTTGACAGCAGGGAAGCACGCAAACGGAGTCTTGAGGATAAGGCAGCCTGATTCAGTCGTTACCGGCTAAGCAGGTTAAGGGCATCAATACCTCCTCCAGGTTTCTGCGTACCTGGGGGAGGTGTCTTGTTTTATTGATTGCTGTCCAGGATAACCCGATTATCCTGCGACGGATAATCCGTGTCAGACATCGCAGCCTTAATGTGTCAGACACCGATTTGCGTATGGGATACAGGCAGCACGGGATAGTGTTGCAGTGTTATCGCAGAGCTGTAATTTCTGGTATCGAAAGGGGTAACCAGCTCTCATCAAACAGCATCGGCACTGACCCGGCAGATGGCGATACCACAATTTCCACCGGTAAACAGATCAGCCAATGCGGCAGGCATATTTTCCAGACCTTCGGTCAGATATTCGGTATTGAGTAGCAAGCCATCGTCATACCATTTGGCAAGTTGCGTTTCGGCTTCGTCATATCTGTCCCAGTAATCGAAATAGACAAAGCCCTGCATGCTTGCGCGTTTAAACAAGAGGTTATTGTAATTGGCCGGACCCGTTGCCGGGCCGGGTAAATACTGGGTAGCGATAAAACCAGCTATTGCAACACGTGCATGCATGGCAAGATGTTTCAGCCCGGTATCCAATATCTCGCCGCCAACGCAGTCGAGAAAAACATCAATGCCATCCGGAAATAACTGGCCCAGTTTTTGATCCAGGTTGTCAGTCTTGTAGTTGATGGCGGCGGTATACCCGACTTCATCACACAGCCAGGCACATTTGGCAGCCGAGCCGGTAATGCCAACTACGCTACCGGCTCCCTTTATGCGCGCAATCTGGCCGGCAACTGAGCCGACACCACCGGCAGCTGCCGAAACCAGCACGTTGTCTCCGGGCTTAATATTTGCGCCTTCAAGCATGCCAAAGTAACCGGTGCCGCCAGCCTGGCCCAGTATGCCCAGATGCAGTGATAAAGGTGTGCGCGGGCAGGCTATTTTTCGCGTGCTGAATACAAACTCAGACCCGAGTGGCTTTTGAATGGAGTAGTCCTGCCAGCCCAGTGAGCCGACAAAGATATCGCCTTCACTGTAATGTGGATGCCGCGAGCTTACTATCTCACCAATACCGCGACCGCGCATGACATCACCCATTGGAATGGACTCACCAAAGAATTGCGACTGGCTTTGCTCCAGATAGCCGCGCTGGGCTGGCCCGGGTGCCAGACAAATAGTACGCACCAGGAATTCACCAGTAGCAGGTTCCGGGATGGGCTCTGCTGTCCATGCGAAGTGATTTTCACTAATCAGTTCGTTGGATTTTGGGTAGCATGCGACCCGCCATTGGTGATTGGTATTTTTACTCATACATATAAAAAGTCTGTCTGCTGCTTTACAGTATTTCGGGTCCCGGTACGATCAATGCTTTACCAGGATACAAGTTCGCCAAAGCGATCGATAAAACTGCCTGATTGATCCTGTGTGACCTTTGTCAGTGTATTGATCTGGTCAGCTACGCTTGCGGCCGGATCAATTTCGGCGCCCCTGCCACCTAACTCGGTGCGGCACCAGCCTGGCGCCATTGAAATTGTAATGAACTCCGGGCAGTCGTTTGCGAAGCCCTTGGTTACCATGTTCAACGCTGTCTTACTGCCCCGATAGGAGTACATATTTGCCCATTGTATTCTGTGCCATTGAGCCCAAATCACTCGACATGTTGACCAGCATGCCTTTATCAGCTTTTGCCAGATGGGATCTAAATGCAGTTGCTACCTTGAAAGCGCCCAATAGATTAACTTCCAGTGTCTCACGCCAGATATCGTAGTCCATGTTATCAACGCCACTGTACTCCATGCACTCCGGTGCGCCTTTGGGTCCGGTTGTGCCGGCATTATTTAAAAGTATATCGATCGTGACGTCACTGAGTTCAGCAGCGAGCGCATCAACAGCCGCATGATCGGTTACATCCAGCATGCATATACGTAGCCGCTGTTGATCAAGCTCTCTTAATTTGGGGGCGTCGGGTTTGCGTGTGCAGGCAATAACATTCCAGCCCAGCTTGTTGTATTGGCGCACGTATTCGAGGCCAAGGCCGCGGTTTGCGCCGGTAATTAATACGGTGGACATGCAGTTTCCCTAAATTGAACTTTATAGATGTTGTTGAACTCACTTTATTATAGGGTGTCGATGCAGGGGCGCGTTAGCCATGATTCCCATTGCGGTATAGCTTCATTCTCAACCCAATGAGTATGAGCGCCAATAAACAGGTATAAATAGGCGGCCTATGATCAGCAGAATCGCATATGTTTCCATTGGTGTTACCAGTATGGCAACGGCACTGCAGCTCTGGGTCGAACAACTCGGCCTGCATGTTATTGCGCGACGCGACGGGCCCGACCCGCAGCTGGGCCAGTTGTGGGAGTTGCCGGCAGATCAGTTTATTTGTCAGGTTTTACTTTCAACACCGGGTGCGGTGAGCGGCCGTATTCACCTGGTTCAGTTTCGTGAGCCTGCGGAGCCGGTACGCAAAGGTGCTGTGCCTACGGATCTGGGGGCCAAAAATATTGATGTGAACTGCACGGATATGCCCATGCTGATTGAGCGACTCCGGGAAGCAGGGTTATGCATTTCGTTCTGCAATGGCTGAGTACGAGATTGACGGTATTAAGGCGCGTGAGGTGCAGATGCCGATCCATGACGATATCAATCTTGTGCTGATCGAAGTGCTTAGTAAGGGATTTGAAGTTGGGTATTCGGCCAAAGGCTATGCGGCCCTGACTTCTTTTGTGGTTATTGTTCCGGATGTTGCACGTGAGGTCGACTTCTATAAGCGGCTTTTTGCTATGACACATATCCTGAGTCACAAGCTTTCTGGCCCTGCCATAGAGATGGCTGCCGGTCTTCCCCCGGGAACCGTACTGGATTTGCATCTGCTGGGTGAGCCGGACAATCTGTTTGGCCGAATGGAGCTGATTGAGTATGTGGGTGTAAAGGGCGCCAACTGCTTTGAACGCGCTGTAGTCCCGGCAACCGGAATTTTAAGTTGTGGCTTTATGGTTGAATCGCTGGAAGACTTCGTCAGTGAAGCGGTTGAGTTGAATGTCCCGATCATCCGTATGAAGAAAAAAGATTTGTTATTTGGCAGTGGCGAAGTTGCAAAGCTGATTTCCCCGGCTGGACTCGTGATCTGGTTGCACCAGATCGAGGTTTGAATAATATGTGTAATCGCATACCGGCGAGCGGCTGCTGCAGTTATTATGGAGACATGAAAATACTATGAGTACCGAAAAGCCAGTATTTCCTATATCAGTGACGTGGCATGAAGATTCTGAAACAGAGTCTTTTAAAAATGAAATAGATGCTGCGTGTACCCTTGAGTGGTTTGACTCCAGAGATAAAGACTGCGCAGTTTCAGTTACCGATAGTGGGGGCAGGCCTGTAACGCTGCTGGTCGAAAAATCAGAGGTTAAGCTGTGTCATCTGGATTAGAGTCTTGCAGGTGATGCGCCAAAAGTCATCCAGGAGTTAGCGTGGTCATCACCTATCTGCTGCCAACCCGAAGCACTGTAGACTCACGGTATTCAGTAAGAAATTCCGTGAGTAATCCCTATGGAACTGGACATCGCGCTGGAATCCAAAGTTGGCCCTGAAGCATTCAGGGAACTTGGATTACTGGCTGAACAGTATGGCTTCCGCACCATCTGGGCGCAGAATTATGCGCGGGCACCGGATGCATTTATGACTGCAGTACCGCTGGCGCTGGCTTCGAAAACTATCAGAGTAGGCGTGGCCGTCGTTTGTCCCCATGAAATGCATCCGCTGAAAATTGCCAATGAGTTACTGACCCTGAATGAGTATGCCGGTGGTCGTGCCAGTGTCGTTCTGACCTCTGGCGGTGAATGGCCCGGAGTTCTCAAACAGAAGTCAGGTGAAATTGGGCGCACCCGTGAGGCACTCGAAATTATTAATGCAGCATTGGGTGATGCCGTAGTGAACTATGCGGGCGAAATCTATAACGTGCAGGGATTCAGTACAGCATGGACAACTCAGTCACCACCCCTGCTGTATGCGGGCGCGCATGGGCCGAAGATGATGCGTATGGTGACTGAGCTCGTTGATGCGGTCATGCTTAGTGACGTACAGCCGCCGCTGTTTGACCGGGCCTTAACAATTCTGCGTGAGACTCAGGTGGCAAAGACATATGAGAGAGGTTTCTCGCTTAGCAATTTTGTCGCATGGCATGTAAAAGAAGATCGCGAAGCATCTTTGTGGGAAGCACGCCGCGAATTAATTATTCGCGGCTGGCTCGATCGTGACTGGATAGCCCCTTACCTCAGTCCCGAAGATGCGGACTGGGTGGCCGCAAACCCATGGCCCTTCCTGAAAGCCTTCCGCGAACGTACAGGTGATATTGAGGGAGTGCCTGCACATATCAGTGATGCGCTGGTCGAGGGGTTGACACTGTCCGGTGATTTAACCGATATCGACAGGCATATAGAGCGGCTTAAGGCATTTGAAGCGGCCGGATTTACAGAAATTGTTCTCGGCCTGCAGGATGACCCGGCCGAGTCGATCAGGCTTATCGGTGAACGGGTGCTGCCAGCTATTCGATCATGATGATCACTGCATGATCATTATTAATGGCACTGGCTATTGTTTATAGCCAGCACCATTAATAATTGCCTTCCACAACAAAGCAGTATGCAGTAGCTGGAAGTCAGGCGGCAGAGAAACCAACCATCTTCTTATGGTCTTCGTCCCACAGTGCAAGTGTGAAACAGTTGGGAATATCCTTAAAAGTTCTTTGTGGCACTTCCCGTAATTCCGGAATTGCTTCAAGGCATTCGCGCAGGCGATAAAACGGTACACGGGCATTCAGATGATGAATATGGTGCAGATTAATATTGCTGATTATCCAGCTGGGGAATTTTGAAAACTCAAAATAGGAACTGCCGTTTAAGGCTGTTTCAAAAGGACTCCATTCATCATCTTTGGCCCAGTACATATCTTCATATTGATGATGGATAAAAAACAGCGCAATACCTATCGCGCTTGCAAGCAGACATACAGGCAAGTAAACAAGAAGCAATGCTTCCCAGCCAAACAAGTACACGATGGAAGTTGCAATCACACCAATTCCAAGATTGGTGAACATGATATTTGTCCAGGATTTAACTGAATGAAATGGGTTGTCAAGCGGCAGTCTGTGCTTTAAGCCGAATACAGCGATAGGCCCCACCGTAAGCAAAAATGCCGGGTTACGATATATCCGATACCAGAGCTTCCGGTAAAAAGGCAATGCTGTGTATTCGTTGAGAGTTAATGTGTCGAGATCGCCAATTCCCCGTTTGTCCAGGTTGCCGCAAGCTGCATGGTGATATCGGTGCGTTCTTCTCCAGTAGTGATACGGCGTCAACGTCAGGATCCCCAGCAAAGTGCCAGCCAGGTTGTTGGCCTTGGTCGAGGAGAAATAGGCTAGATGCCCGCAATCATGCTGAACTGTAAATGTGCGTGTCAGCAGTGCGGCAGTCGGAATAAGTAAAAGAGATGTCAGCCAGTAACTGATTCCAAGGCTGTAGATCATCAGGGAAAAAAGCACGAAAAAAGAGCCCAGCGTAAATGCCAGTTCCACGGATGCTCTTCCATTCTTTGCTACACCAAATTTGTTGACACGGCTCAAGAGATCTTTCTCATCACTGGCCGATAGGTCTTGTTTCCTGTTGATGTTAATTACTCCTTGTGGCCTGCCAGAGACAGGACTTGGTTCGTAGATGCTTAACTACTTTCAGTTGGAAGCATTTAGTCGTATTAAAGTTGACCTGATGCTATCTGTATAACTAAGCTCAATCTGTTGATTCTAGTGTATTTGTTCCGGGCTTTCCTGTTCCTGTGAGTGCCCATGGTGACGCTCGTGGTCAGCATTTTCCATACCTTTCGGCAGCATCGGAGCTTGCTCAGGCTCAATCTGCGCAAACCCTGAATTACGCTCGCCCTGCTGTACGTCATGTGGGTTATGGCATTCGGTGCAGACGAACCAGCGTTTCTTGCCATCAACAGCCCATTCACCTATGCGCTTGCCGTGGATACCTTCGCGCCAGTCACGATACACCTGTCCGTGACACTTGCCGCACAGTTGCTGCGGTTGATTGAAATCAATGAGGCTGCCGTCATGCGCCACGAATTTGTTGCGCGTCTTGGCATCATGGCAGTCGAGGCACCACAGTGCGCCTTTACCATGCTGCAGATCCAGAGAATCAGGTACCAGGTCCAGGTGCATGGTGAGCTTGCGCGGTGGGGTATCGGCTTCTACCGGTGCCGGAAAAGCGCCATTGTGGCAGGCGACGCCGCATATTGGATAAAGCGACATCTGGGCCGTACGTGGTTTGACGACGGCTTCACCCTGTGTGTAATCGGCCTCGATGGGCATATCACCCATGGGTACCGTGCCGTCATACGGATCGCCAAACCACAATACAGCGCCGGTCTTTTCCGAACATTTTACGTTCGGCGTATCCTCGTCGATCTGGGTTTGCGTTACCTTTGAAGCATCCTTGCGACTTTCATAGCAGACGACATCTTCTTCCGCCAGGGCTGCAGAGAAGGGAGTCAGCAACAGCACACATAGTGCCGCGGCAAGTTCATGTCGGGTCATGATTATATTCATCGTCTTTGCAAAGCTTGAATTACTCACTGGAATACCTCACTTCGCCCAGCAATATTCCGATAGCCCCCTTTAACAGGAACGTAAGCACGATGAAACCGATCGCCCAGTTGCCCAGGCAGTTCATAATCTCAAGCGTTGTCGGGAAGTATTCGGTGAATTCACCGATGGGTGTCGGGATGGAGCCCGGGATCAGAAGGCCCATGCCTTTCTCGACCCAGATGCCCAGGAACGTAACCGCACAGATGAATGGCAGCAGTGTGTAGTTTTTTCTGATGCGCGGTATCAGCAGCAGCACGAATGTGACCACCATGGCGATTAATGATCCCCAGAACCAGGGTACCAGGCCGGTCAGGCCGTTATGGCCAAACATCAGGTACACCAGGCCCAGTGAATGCTCTGTGGGGTGATACAGCTCGGTGACTGTTTCCGACAACGTCAGGAACAGCGCGATGCCAAGGCACCAGACGACGATCGTTGACAGCATGTCGATCGCTTCATCCTTTATCCAGAGCTTCGTATTATTCCGGATGATCGTGAATACGATAATGATAAGCGCTGGCCCCGCTGCAAAAGCGGTCGTGATGAAGCGGATGGGCATCATGCCCGTGTGCCACAGGGGTCTTGCCGGCATGGTATTGAGCAGGAATGCTGTGATCGTATGGATACTCAATGCCCAGACGATGGCGACAAAGATCACCGTCATATAGAAACCCTTGTGCATCTCTTCATTGGTGTATTTCTTATACAGATAGTAAAAACCACCGACGATATTCAGGATCAGGTAACCGACCAGCACGATTACATCCCAGGTCAGCATGGAGCCCGGCCAGTTATAGATGCCGATGAATGGCAGCATGTGCCACAAACGATCCGGCCGGCCCATATGGTTCATCACAAACAGCATGCACATCACAACCGCGGCGATCGCCAGCATCTCTCCCAGTACGGTTACTTCTTGTAGTGCCTTGTGCTTGTATACATAGGCGGGGAACACGACTGTGACGGCACCGGCGGCAACGCCGACCAGGAACACAAAGTTGGCCAGATACAACCCCCAGCTAACCTGATCGGTTAGCCCGGTGACGATCATGCCTTCTGTCAGCTGCATGTAATTGCCATAGGCCCAGCCAAAAATAAACAGCCCCAGAAAACCTATCCATGCATAAAATTTTGCACTACCGGTAAAAACATAGGACCAGTAATCAACAACAAAACTTGTCAGTTTTTTCATCTCAGCCGACCCTAGTCGATGTAGTAGAAGAATTTTGGATAGGTATTGAGTTCAGCTTTCAGCCTGAATACCCGTTTGGTGTCGAGTATTTTTCTGACCTCACTTTCCGGGTCCAGCAGGTTGCCAAACTTGCGGGCGCCGACCGGGCAGACTTCTACGCAGGCCGGGTAGCGGCCCTTGCGGGTACGCTGCACGCAGAAGGTGCATTTCTCGACCACACCCTTCATGCGGGGGCGATTGCCAAGATAGTGGGTCTTGGGATTCATTTTATCTTTGGGCAGATTTGGCTCGCCCCAGTTGAAGCGTCTCGCCCAGTAGGGGCAGGCGCCGATACACATGCGGCAGCCGATGCACCAGTTGTAATCGATAACAACAATGCCATCCGGTTCCCGGTAGGTCGTTCTGACCGGGCACACCTTTACGCAGGGAGGCTTCTCACACTGCATACAGGCGACGGGCATGTAAAAGGAATCTTCTTCAGGTACTTTTTCAGGTTCATAGTAATGCTCGCCCTCGAGCACGACGCCGGAGGGGGAGTAAGCGTTACCACCGACCTGGATGCCGTAACTGTCCGGATAGCCTGAGGACATTTTGGTGCTGTCGAATTCACCCTTTTCCATTTTAAGGACGCGGATCCATTCGATTTCCTGATCGCCGTCTTCGGTGGCCCGTGACTGATTATTTTCTTCCACACAGGCCTTGGCGCAGCGGCGACAACCGGTGCACTTCTGAATATTCAGTGCATAGCCAAACAGGACACCATCCTGGGCGGGCGTGGCATCGACAGTTACTTTTTTCTCGTACTGGGCAGAATAGCGCCGCTCCAGTCGTTCGACCGCTTGCTTTTTTTCCTTATCGGACATCAGCCGGAAATTGCCCTGAAACCATTCGGCCCATTCTGTCCCCGCCTCGGGATCATCCGAATTGGCCATCAACGCGCCAGTGCCCAGTAGCGATGCTGTGCTGACAACGGCTGTGTCCTTGACGAAACCACGGCGCGACATGGGTTTCAATGGGTATTCCTGGGGGGTCGCCTGGGTGGGTGTTTTCTTGTCTGTCATGTCGCACGTCCCTGAATGGGTTTTAGATGTATGGTCGGCATGCTGTTACCCAAGCGGACCTATTCAGACGGTTTTGCGCCTGATTCAGTTGTCCTCATCTACTGGGAATGTAAAAGGAAAAATCTGGCTCGGGCGCAACTATCCTAGGATTGGCCTCGGCTAGAAATACGTAGAAGTACCGTAGAAATGCTAAAGCCTATTCCGGTGTACTTGCTGCTGCCTGCAGATTCGTAGGAATATCTATGAGTAACTGATTGATATGAATAAAAAGGAAAAAATTTATTTTGGCCCGCCACTCGTCCAGTTAACGGAGGGCGAGAAAAATACGATGCAAATCAGCGGCAAAATCAATCGCACTGCGGAGCGATACCTTGAGCTTATTCGAACGCATGGTGTAGACCTGACCGAAGCAGAGCGTGAGTGCCTGATGAAAGTCTGCGAGGCGGGTTACCTGGCGTGCTATGAGATTTTGGAACTGGCTTACGACGTACGTGACGGCGAATTTGACATAACGGGCCTGGATAAAGAGGCGCTGATTAAGAAGCTGGAAGCTGCCAGCTTTGCGGACCTTGTTGCGGTCGTGGAGAGTCTGGGCTACTAAAGCCAGGCTGGATTACGCATCCGGTGGTGGCATACCAGGCCAGTCTCCTGATTTGGTGCTGCCTGTTGGTTTGATTTCTGTGAAGCCGAGATCGGCTTTCTTGATTTCCTGCACTATCGTGGACTCGTTAAATTCCTTTTTAATCTCATCGAAATTAACTTCATCGTTAATCTGCTGCTGCATACTTGCGACCATGTGTTTGCCCCGGCCAACCCAGCGTCCAAGTGTACGGGCTGCCACCGGCAATCTCTCAGGGCCAAGCACGACCAGTGCTATTCCGGTAGCGAGTAGTATTTCAGGAAATCCTATGCCAAACATAATGAATAAATAGTATCTGCTTTGTGGTTGCTAAGCTTTAGTATCCAGCCTTGCTACCTTATAACAATACGCTTATTCCCTTAATTAGCATGCACCCGCCAGTCGTTTAACTACTGTAGCGCCGGCCAGATCCGTTCACCGATCAGCTTTATAGCGCTCGCAGGTTCATCATGGACGCGTAATGCGATCTCTGTCAGCCCGACATCGGCAAATTGCTTCAGCGTATCGATGGCAGGATCAATCTTGTCTAGCCCACCGACAAAGGAAATATTCTCGATCATTTTATTGACCAGATCATCCGGTACATTTTCAATAACATCTGTGCCGTGAAGAAATGCATTCAAAAAGTCCTGTTCGTGATCGCGCATGAATTGCAGTTCATCGCCATCAAGGAAGGGCGCAAAATATTGTTCACCAAGCCAGCCGCGTAACATCAGTTCGCGGCGCGCCTCGGCGCGGGATGCTTCTGCATCTTCCTTAATATGCCAGGCCCAGAAATTGCTGATCCGAAAATCTGCCGGTGAACGGCCCGCTGCTTTTAATTCGGTATGGGTGTTATCGATGAAATCTTTCATCAACGATACGACAAAATCACTCGTAATCAGGCCATCGGCAAGTTCAGTCGACAGCTTGCGGCTTTGGGGATGATTGGAACCAAAGTAAATCAGCGGTGGTTCGTCGGTATACCATTCGGGTTTATAGCCGTAGACCTTATAAATCTCGCCCGCATAATTCATCATCTTATCGGGCGAAGCGCCTTTCAGTATCTCCAGGCATTCCCGCGTGCGCCGGATCATGCGATCACGTTTTTTGCCGATCGACTGCAATACGGCGCCACCGCCACCTACCATAATCATTGCGCGGCCGTTTGAGAGTTCGTTCAGGCTGAACAACAGGTTGGCCATTTTCAGTGGATGCAGTTCAGCCGGGCTCACGGCCATTGGGCCTAGGCGTATCTTCGATGAGCGGTCGGCCAGCAGTGACAGCGTGAAGAACGGGTCCCGTGACCAGCCATAGTTACTCGCCCAGACACCGCGCAGTCCATAGCTTTCGGCCAGGAGGCCAAGTTCAACCGCCTCATGTGGAGAAGTGAATTCATTGAGGATGATATCGATTTCCATGCTGGGCTCCGGGCCGGATCTGGGAAAAATTAGGCTGGATTATAGGGCCAGTTTTTGGACAGGGTTCATCGGAATGGCCCGCAGCCCATCACGTAGTCAGCGGATACCTATCAGGCTCAACTTCCCGACGTACTTGTTGCCCAAGGCTAACTGAGAAATACTTAGCCCCGATAATACGTGCCTGGGAGAATGATTATGTATTCCGATACTATGCAGGGGTTTTTTGTCATAGCAGTTGAGCAGATCACACGCCCGGAACAGAAACTGATTGGTTTTTGTCTTCTTGTTGATAGCGGGTGTCTTTGTCGATACTGGCTGCAGGCTTATTTTCTTGCTGTATCTGCTCATTGTTCACCCAGATAGCGATTCGTTGTATAAACTACTGTGGGTTCCAATCTTTCAACGCGATCTAAGGTGTTCTAGGCTAATTATTAAAGACTCATTGTTATGCAAAAGATTATCCTGCTCATAGCCATAATTCTGGCATCCCCAGTTATATTTTGTGCGGATGAGTTTAAGCCTTATGAGATAAAAGCCGGTATTTCCTACTATTCTAATGAATACTCGACCAATAATGGCCTGTCGGAGCTTGGCGAAGAAAAAAACCTGGAAGAGGTTTACCAAAATTATAATTACTACGAAGCTATTTTTGATGAGCAGGGGAATATAGTAACTTTCAAAGCATATAAACAGGGTGTTATTGAGTTTTCAGAAACCTACTCTTATGACAACAATGGACGTCCGATCAAAAAAGTGATTAAAAATGCAGATGGTTCGACTTTTGTTGAGACTTTCTGAGCCTGGTCGCTCATTCTTATTAACTGGTAGCAATAGGGCACCGTGCCTGAATTATGGATGGCGCTGCTTGGTGTATCCTGCTGGACAATGACCGTCAGCCGCCGGGTATCGATAAAGAGCAGTAGCTTGTAAATATATGCGCTTGTTTCGGTTTGCCACTAATTTCCGTGGCAAATTTGTATAGGATCAACATCAGGTTGCGGCATAGTTCCCTAAATTTGACTACTATTGTTTCCAGGTGTCGGAATTAATGAAATTACAGATCTGTCAGCTATCCAGTCTGCATAAGGCGTTTGCCACCTGTCTATCCATTAGTGTGCTGTGTATGGTGTCAGCAGAGGTATGGGCCCAGGAAGCAGTATCCGCCGGTCCGCTGCAGGATATCGAAGAAATTATTGTAACCGCTCGTAAGAAAGAAGAGCGGTTGCAGGATGTCCCACTGTCGATATCACCATTTACCGCCGATACAATCGAACAGCTGCGCCTCGTGCGTATGAATGATATAGCACGCTTTACTCCCGGCTTTTCATTTACCTCGGCAACCGGGCGCCAGCCTACCTCCGACCGACCGGTTATCCGTGGCTTAACAACCATTCGTAACGGAATTGCCAACTCTAATGTCGCGGCTACCTTTGTTGATGGTGTTTACCTGGGTGGCTCAACACAAACGGCTGATTTGCTAAACCTTGAACGTGTTGAGGTTATACGTGGTCCACAGCAGGCGCAATATGGCCGGGGTACTTATGCCGGTGCGATCAACTATGTTACCCGCCGACCTGCTGACAAACTGGAAAGTGAGGTTTTTGCCACTGTCGCGGAACATGACACGCATGAACTGCATGGCTGGGTCAGCGGACCGCTGACGGATACGGTGGGTGCCTATATAGGTGCGAGTCACCGCGAATACGGAGGCGAATACAAAAATATTCAGGATGGCAGTACCGTAGGCGGTGAAGAAAGCCAAAACCTGTCAGCCAAGTTGTACTGGACACCGACCGACCAGTGGGATATCAGCCTGAAACTGGGCCTGCAGAATACGGATGACGATCACTATGCAATGTATCTGCAGCCGCGCATGCTAAATAATTGTTGTTTCCGCACGGCAGAAGCACCGCGAGCACGTGAATACTATGTGGGTGAAGCTCAGGTAGCTGATGAAGTTGAGCTGTATACAGATATTCTGGATGAGGCAGGTGATTCCGGTATTCAGCTCGACCGCCGGATGGCAGCACTGGATCTGCGCTGGACATCAGAGTCTGGTTACACACTCAGTAGTGTGACGGGCTATGTCGATGACGATCTCGATCATGGTTTCGATAGTTCGTACGCGGCCTATGACCCATTTTCAGCTTTTCCTTTCCCCTTGCCACAGGGAACTTTCACACGGCTGGAAAGTTTTGAACAGCAGGATTTTTCCCAGGAGTTTCGCCTGAGTTCGCCGGATGAGGCCGTGCTGCGCTGGACAGCGGGCGTGTACTACTACGATGGTGAGGTCAACGAGAAATCAAGCAGTGCTGTTTATCTGGATGCGGACGATAACGTGAAAGTTGATCCCAGCTCGGATTTGGCAGAGGAAAGTGTCGAAAATATTGCCCTGTTCGGGTCCGTGGGATGGGATTTTAGCCGCGACTGGTCCGGTACTGTTGAGCTGCGTTGGGCAGAAGATGAGGTAAGCCTCAAAAGTATTGCAAATGATGGCAGCGGTACAGTAAACGAAAGTTACAGTGAGGTATTTTCCAGTTTTACGCCACGATTTACGCTCGCATACCAGAATAATGACACTACTAACTACTACGTGACGATCGCCAAGGGTATCAACCCGGGTGACTTCAATGAGGATGTGCCTGTATTGCCCGACGGTTCGCCTGATGAAAGTTATCGTGCAGTCGACGAAGAAGAGTTGTGGAGCTATGAACTGGGCATGAAAGGGCAGTGGTGGGAGCAGCGCTTGCAAAGTAACCTCGCAGCTTACTACCTGGATGTCACCGATCAGCAGTTGACCACGCTGGTGGAAACACCGGACGGCACTGCGTCAATAATCCAGAATGTCGGCAAGACGGAGGTCTATGGGCTGGAGGCTGATGTGACGGTATTTGTGACGGATTATTTCAGTGTCGCTGCGACCTACGCCTATACCCATGCAGAAATCACTGAGCACATTGATGAGGATGAGGCGGATTTGCGTGGCAGTGACGGCAGCATTGAAGATGTCCTCTCGCTGGGTGATGTCTCCGGCAATCGTGTACCGCGTGTACCCGAGCATATGGCATCACTGGTCCTTAGCTACAGGCAGCCGGTCACAGATCTCGGGTCGTGGTATCTGATCGGTGATTACACCTACGAATCTTCAAAGTTCGCCCAGATACACAACCTAATCGAGACGGGTGAGCAGAGCCTGGTTGGGTTGCGCACCGGTTTTGATGCCGGGCGCTGGGATGTCAGCTTGTGGGTGAAGAACCTGTTTGATGACGATACACCTGTCGATATACAACGCTTTCTGGACAGCCGTTCCGGATTGCTGGGTTCATTTCCTGATGATCAGGATCCAGATGCCTCCAGGCCGAGCAGCCTTCCCCGTGGCTTCGGCGTAACACTGCCGCGTGGTCGCCAGCTTGGTGCTACTTTCCGCTATCGATTCTAGTCGTATCGTTTTGCATATCGTACGAGGGCATTGTATGGTGATATTGTCTGGGACTCCTGCAGATATTTTCAATATAACAAGCATTTAAAAACTACTGAATTCCATATTTTCAAAAAATATTTGCAGCGTGTTTTGTTGAAACATCACTCTACGTATTACCCCTTATTCAATATTTCGTGTCAAGTCGTAATTGCGCTGATGGTTTGGGTATTGCGTTTTACTATAGTCAATCGCCGCGATAGAAATGTTCGCACCAGTTGTGTGGCCAATAGAGCCAATGGCATTGGCCACCGATTTTAGCCTGGCATTAGTGACTTGATGTCGGGTACGTATTAGCAAGTTTTGAAATGCAGACTGCGGGTATCAGGTTAGGGAGTAATTATTTCTCTTGAATATAAGTAATATGCCTTATATAGATGCATTGATGGTGTATCTCAAAAAGAGTATAAAACTCTCTAGTTGTTGTGGCCGGTAAGAATGCAATTTATGGCCTTCCCGGAATTATGTTGTTCATGGCTTGGTTTGTCTGGCACTGGAGCCGGACCATCGCGTCACAGTCATGGATTTACCGAAAGTTATAGCTATCAATGTGGATAATCCACATGTGCGGAATTCGGGCTAGCGCATTGGCGCCAGCTTAATAAGACAGGAGTATAAATTTATGTCTGCCTATTCCAAGCAGAACCAGTTTCATAAGCATTCTGGTGTCTCTGCCAACAGTCTTGCAGCAGATATTGCAAGAGTACAGTTTTCAAAAATATTTATGAGTGGACTGCTCTCGATGGTGGTTCTGCTCGGTATGTTTGCGAGTCAGGCCAGGGCCGAGGAGGATGGAGCTGCCCTGTATCAGGCCAACTGTGCCGCTTGTCACCAGGCTGATGGTAAAGGGTTGCCCGGCGCCTTTCCGCCGCTGGCCAACTCCGATTACATAGCAGGTGATAAAAGTCTGTTGATGGAAGTTACGGTGAATGGCCTGAGCGGGCCTGTTACGGTGAATGGTGTTGAGTACAACAACACAATGCCGGCAATGAGTTTCCTCAGTGATGAGGAACTCGCAGCAGTTATGAACTATGTTGTAAACAGCTGGGGTAACCCTGGTGGCAAGTTTAAAGCATCAGTAATTGCCGAGTATCGGGCTGAAACGGGGCGTGAAGCCAGGATGGGTGCTGGTGAGCGCCATCCCGATACGCCTGAATCCGAGCAGATATATCAACAGCAACCCCTGACACTGGATGCAGCCGAGCAGGTAATCACCCCTGGTGCACCGACACTAAGCCAGGCAGAGTTTGATACAGCACAGAAACTGTACTTCGAACGTTGTGCTGGTTGTCATGGCGTGCTCCGAAAAGGTGCTACCGGCAAGCCACTGACGCCGGATATTACCCAGGAGAAGGGTACGGAATACCTGAAAGCACTGATCAACTTTGGTTCACCCGCCGGTATGCCCAACTGGGGTTCGTCAGGTGAACTCACTGATACGCAGATCGATATACTGGCCCGCTTCTTGCAGCATGCACCTCCGCAGCCTCCGGAATTTGGCATGGAAGACATGCTGGCTACCTGGGAAGTTATTGTTCCGGTTGAGAAGCGGCCTACCAAGCCACAAAGCAAGATAAACCTGGATAACATCTTTTCAGTAACGCTGCGTGATACAGGTGAGGTGGCGCTTATTGATGGTGATACCAAGGAGATAGTATCAATTATCAAAACCGGTTATGCCGTACACATTTCGCGTATGTCAAACTCGGGTCGATATATATTTACGATTGGTCGCGATGGCAAGATTGACCTGATTGACCTGTGGTTCAAAGAGCCTACCAAGGTCGCGAAGGTTCGTATTGGCCTTGAAGCACGTTCGGTGGAAACTTCGAAATACAAAGGCTACGAGGATAAATATGCAATCGCCGGTGCCTATTGGCCCCCGCAGTACGTGATTATGGATGGTGCGACGCTTGAGCCCAAAAAGATCGTGTCGACTCGTGATATGACAGTCGATACACAGGAATATCATCCTGAGCCACGGGTAGCCGCGATCATTGCATCACATGAGCACCCTGAGTTTATCGTTAACGTTAAGGAGACCGGCCGCATTTTGCTGGTGAACTACAGCGATATCGAAAACCTCCAGGTCACGACAATCAATGCAGCCCGTTATCTGCATGACGGTGGCTGGGACAGCACCAAGCGTTACTTCCTGACTGCGGCCAACAAGTCGGACAAGATCGCTGTGGTTGATTCCAAGGAGCGTAAGCTGGTTGCACTGGTGGATGTGGACAAAATCCCACATCCAGGACGTGGTGCTAACTTCATCCATCCGACCTACGGTCCGGTCTGGGTAACCAGTGCTCTGGGTAACGACAAGATCACCATGATTGGTACCGACCCTGAAGATCATCCGGAACATGCCTGGAAAGTAGTGCAGGTGGTGTCCGGGCAGGGTGGTGGTTCACTGTTTGTGAAAACCCATCCTAAGTCCAAGAACCTGTGGGTTGATACTCCCCTGAACCCTGAAGCACCTATCAGTCAGTCAGTTGCCGTATTCGACATCAACGATCTGGATGCCGGGTATACGGTCCTGCCGATAGCAAAATGGGCCAAATTGGGTGACGATGAAGGTGCCAGACGTGTCGTGCAGCCTGAGTACTCGAAAGATGGAACCGAAGTCTGGTTCTCTGTCTGGAGCGGCAAGGAAGAGCAGTCAGCAATTGTTGTGGTTGATGACAAGACACGTAAACTGAAGCACGTCATCAAGAATGACCGGATTATCACACCAACCGGTAAGTTTAATGTCTATAACACGATGCACGATATTTACTAATTAAGAATAATATCGTTAAGGCCTGAAGGATCAGGCTACTCTTAGAGGCCCGCGCTTTGCGCGGGCTTTTTTTATGGTGATACCGGGATTGCTAACTGACGGGTGAATCGAGGCTATGCCGAGGAAGATGCAGCACACCCACTAATGCCTGTGTGCTTGTGCTACAGGAGGGCCATAAGCCCGGATCAACTGATAGTGCTTTATCCAGGGTTCTTAATAAGCCGGATATCCTGACCGGCCATATGGGTCGGGTGGCTTTCAAGCATGCCTATGGTTTTCTCAATCGCTTCCTGAAAGTCTGCCGACCTGAAAAAACTGGCAAATTCTGCTTTTGTTTTCCAGTCAGAGTAAATCATCATTGAATTGGGCTCCATGACGTCCGCAAAAAGTTTTGTTTCTACGTGACCGTCATAACCTTTCATCGTCTCAATGAGCTGCACTAAAGCGGCTTTAAAATCTTCTACACATTCAGGCTTTACTTGGTAGTTCAGGCCAAATGTCTGCATGGTTGCTCTCCGTTCGGGGCATTAAATAATATTTATTATACCAACTTCAGAATAACTGAATTCCATCTGCGGTAGCGAATAATTTATAATCCGGCATCATGGCTATTTTGACGGCTATCAATAAGAAATTTACGCGATCAGCATTGCATATGCAGTATGGGCATTGCTCAAGCTATGGCCAAAATGGTGTGTGGCAGAAGAGTGACCCGTTAGTGATGGGGTGTGCAGATAATAACGGAACCTGCACAGGGTCATAGCCAGTCTATTTCATCAACAACGACCAGGGTGCGTTTCATACAGTTATTCCATTCATTAAAGAACGGTTTAATGATATCTGTGCGCCATTTTTCATCAGTTTGCCGATCAAGTTCTGTAAGTAGTCCTGTTTCTTCCCTTTCCTGATGATGTTCACATACACCCTTGAATAATTTCTCCATCTCAATAAAAGTAATAATATCTCTTCTTAATGATTTTCCTGACGGTTGGTTCGTGTTGAGAGCCAGCAGGCTATTCTCGACTTTTAGCAATAATTCCTGAATTTTATTGTGCTCATCTGTATAGAGTGATGCGGGCCAGCGTCCCCGATCACCCAGTCCATCAAGTTTGGGAATTAACTGCTCATCTTCAAAGCGCATATGCAGACTGTGCAGTTCCTTGAAGCAATCTAATAGTTGTATAGCATCATCAAATTTCCCAATAAGTACTGCTTCCTGGTGCAGCAGAAAGAGTTCATCGAGTCCCTGATGACACTGGGTAATTATTGCTCTTAAGTGGCATTCTCAGACATGGTTTTGGTATTTCAGGCGACAGCAGTCATGCTGCTATTAGTTTTTTGTATTAAGCAGGAATCCTACTAAACTCTGGTTGCAGGAGGAAGCTATGGAAGCATATGCGTTTGCTCGTATTGTACATGTACTTGGTGTGGTGCTCTGGATCGGAGGTGTCTGGTTTGTCACCACGATCATGATTCCGAGTGTTATCAGGAACAATTGTGATGAAGACAGTATGAAGCTGTTCGAACAGGTGGAGGCTCGATTTTCCTGGCAGGCCAGAGTGGCTGTTTTACTGACCGGTCTGTCAGGGATCTATATGTTGTATGCAGCCAACGCGTGGTCCTTATTCCTCAGCAGCAGCTACTGGTGGTTTTATGCCATGTTGCTGGTGTGGCTTATATTTATGCTCATGCTGTTTGTGATTGAGCCACTGTTTTTGCATCAATGGTTTGCCAGGGCCATAAAGCGGGCGCCACAATCAACATTCCAGCGTATAAACATGATGCATTGGCTACTCTTAACGCTAAGTCTGGTGACTGTTGCAGGGGCTGTCGCGGGCAGTCATGGATGGCTTTGGTTGTGAATGTAGGTGGTTCTATCATTAGTAGTATGCCGGATATCCCGCTATTCCTTTTACACGGATAGAATAGAACATCAATATGTGATGGAAGCTAATCCCAGGCCCGGAAAACTGCGAGCACATTAATAATGCCTTTTGTTGTCACCGAAAATTGTATCAATTGTAAGCATACGAGCTGTGCCGACATCTGCCCGGTTGACTGCTTTTATGAAGGGCCTAATTTTTTGGTGATAAACCCGCTCGAGTGTATTGATTGTTCTCTGTGTCGACAGGCATGCCCGGTAGGTGCTATCAAGGAGGACAAGCATCTTGCCGGGGATCAGCGTGCATTCCTGCAACTGAATGAAGAACTTTCTGCAATCTGGCCAAATATTTCTGAAAAACAATCGCCACCCCCCGATGCTGAAGAATGGGATGGGGTGCCGAATAAGCTGAAATTGCTGGAACGTTAGTCAGCGCCCATAACGAATATCGAGAGCTTTAGCCATGGCAAAATATTATTTAGTTCTGCTTGTTATTATCGGGGTTGTTCTCTTTAATATTTTTATTAAAGACCCGTGCAATAATTTGGCAAGAGCAGATTTTGCTAATAAGCATCCAGGCTATGAAATCCTGGATACTGTTTCCGGAGAAGGGTCTCCGGAAAGTGTCCAGTGTACTGTCTATTATGAAAAGCCGGACAGTAAAGATGTTTATAAGGATATCTGGGTATATCGAAACTCATCTGATGGTTGGAAATTTTCTAACATCCTGTTTACCGGCAGAATTGATCCTAAGACAGGTCAGGTTGAGCTGCCGCCGGAGCCGGCTGTCGCTGACCCTGCACCAGTTGAGGTTGACATTGAGGCCGAGATTGAGAAGTTACCCTTAGTTCAGTAGGTGTATTAGTCGGCACTTGATCTGATCACCAGTGTCAGATTTGGTCGCGTCTGAACGTCTGGAAACCTGCTGATAGCTGTCATTATTACTGTCTTGCATCGACCGGTTGAATCCGCAACCCAAGGCGGACAGTCGCGATGCAGCGGCATAGGCTAGTATTAGGCTGATCCCCGAAGAGAACTTAGCGATGTTTCGCGCACTTGCCTTATTTTTGGTTACTACTCTGTCCATGGCAGTAATTGCCTCTTTGCCGACACCTCTTACCGATCAAGAGAAGAAGTCGATGGGGTTGGGCAGACTCCATTAACGGAAAAAGTATTTGGAAAATAGACGGTTCTAGAGGGGCCGATAAAGCGGTTGCCTCGGTATGTGCTCAGTTGGGAGAATCAGCCGGTGGAACCTGCTTTACCCTAATAGAAATACGATTCGGAGACATAAAAGACGGCGCAGTGGAATAGAGAGAAAGTTTACTAAATGATTTTTGGCAAATTGTGTGGCTGGCCAACCAGAGGAATGGGCGACCATGCGATGAAATGATAGAAAATAAACCTATCAATTTGCGCACTCCGATCGAAGAAAACACCGTTATCCAGCTTAACGAGCAACGTGCATCATTTGTTCCTGAGGCGGTCCCTTTTATATTGTCTGACGCAGAACGCGCCTTGGCGGATGAAACCGATCACTTGCCCAATCCAACCGAATACTTAGTTAGTATTTCACCTGCATTCAAGAATAATCCGGTTCTTAGCGATAATGGACAATCGTCGAACATACCCGACAAACTGGAGAATTTTCGGTTGCGGTCACGGCCGAAGGCTGGGAGTAAGTAAAATCACCGGACAACACCCGGCTGGCTAGTTCCGGATGGTGGTAAAGATACCGTTATACTCTGAAGCCTCTCGACTATGAATATTTATTTTTAGAAAACGTACTACGCACAACATCGTTGGTCTTTTTAATGAAGATATCTAATATTTCAATTCCCAATACGTTGATAGTGGCGGTAATTTTCCTGCTGTTTGCTACACTCATTGCAGCCTTTTCCTATGGCGTGGCTGCGCAACGCTACCGCCTGTTCCCCTTTAAACTGTTCGCAGAGGCAGAAGAGGCGGTGAACTGGACAGTTTTAAAGGGAGCCAACCAGCGCGCCTGGTACTATCATGAAAATCCCCTGATAGAACCGCTACTGTGGCCTGACGCGCCTGCGGACGGCCCCCTGAATCTTGTTACGGGCATGACCAGCAACGATCAGATCAGCATTCTGTTGGTGGATATGGCTGGGCAGATTCGGAACGAGTGGCGCATCGACTGGTTTGATATTTGGCCGGATGTCACTCATGTTCCGGAAAAAGCAAAACCGCGGTCGAAGCCAGGCACGCATATACACGGTATCGCAATGTTGCCTGGTGGAGATGTCGTGTTTAATTTCGAGCAGCTGGGCCTGGTTCGGCTGACACCCTGTGGGGAAGTGGTCTGGAAGCTGCCTTACCGCACGCATCACTCGGTATTTGTAGATGAGGAGGGCTTCCTGTGGGTATCCGGCCAAAGGACTCATGAACAACCGGTAGCTCATTTGCCGGGTCACCAGCCACTGTTTGTTGAACCGACGGTGCTGAAGGTATCAGTGGACGCAGAGATTCTGGAAGAAATCTCGGTATTGGATGTACTCCTCGGCAATGACCTGCGCGCCTACATGTACCTGGTTACTAAAGGCTGGAATGCGGGATTGAGCGTTACGGGGGACACGCTGCATCTGAATGATGTGGAAGTCTTTCAGCCCTCAATGCCTGAGGGGATTTTTCGACATGGTGACATCATGATATCGCTTCGCAATGTAAGCACGGTACTGGTGTTTGACCCGGATACCCTAAAAATACGTTTTATCAAAACCGGCGGCTTCGTTCGCCAACACGACCCGGACTTTATCGATGGCAACACGTTCTCCGTGTTTGACAACAACCATTACACTTCAGAACCTGATAATGAAGGAAAGAGCCGCATACTGATCGTTGATGCACGAACTGGATCGACAGATATCTGGTATGAAGGCACTCTGGAAGAACCTTTTTATTCGAGCATTATGGGCAAACATCAGTGGCTAGATGATGGTCATATGTTGATAACGGCCTCTATCAACGGCCGCGGGTTTGAATTGGATGCAAATAAAAATATCGTATGGGAGTACGTAAATAGTGTAGACGATGGTTGGGTTGGGGAGGTGGAAGAGGTACGGCGTCTTGATCCTGCATTCACGCCATTATTTACCCAGAGTCAGGCGGAACGCTGTGAAAAATAGTAGCGCAACGGGTGAGGCAACGTGAAGACCACCCAGCAAAAGTAAGTGTCGATCAGAACAGCTAAACTAAGGCGGAGAGGGGGGAGGACATGGGTTCTTGGCTGCGCCTGTGCCTTCAAGCCCATCCGCAAATAGATCGTCAATGGCTTACAGGTATCCTGGGTCGCCGCCCTGACCATCGAGTCGTTAAAGATCATGGCCTGAGTCGCCAACATCTCTTCACACCGCTCCAGGTTGTTCGATTGCACCACCCCGTTTTGCAGCTTCTTCAGTTCAAGACGAAGCTCCGCCGGCTCAAGCTGCTTCCGACCCAAAGCGGCCGATCACACGTTGACAAAATTTAGTTTTTGACCGGCAGCAACCGGCCAATAACGGGCCTTTATGACCCCATTTCTGGGGTGGTTTAGGGGCGTCACAAGGCTGTAAATCATGAGAACAAGGCATTCATTATGTAATCTCAATCCTTTAAATCCTGTTTTGCCCAAAAAGTTGGTAGATTCAGAGATATGCATATGAGATACGAATTGCGACAAATAGTTGTACGATACCGCACCAACCGGTGGGATGATTCTAATGCAGTCTGACGAGATCAAAAAAAATATTCCGATTATCCTCATTATCATACTAACAGCCATTATTGGCGTCAGTTTTATAGCGAATCACCCTGTCCAAAAATTAAACCATGACGAAGTAAGGCAACTCCAATTCGCGCATGAGGCAGAAAGCTGGGATCAAAAATTAGTCAAACTTGTGCCGGGATTTATGGGCGTATCCGGACCCTGGCCCCCCTTTTCTTCGGCATTTAACGGATTGTTTTCTACCGCAGAATTGTATGAACGCTATCAGCAGGAAAAAGTCAGTCCCAAGATAAATAACCTAGACTTCGACAACCTTGTAACCAGCGATATCTCAAGGTTTATTAATCGGATAGCGAGCATTAATTTACTGATGCTAATGGTTTCTGGGATTCTGATTTATCAGATTTGTCTGCTGCTTAATGTACGCCCAATTTTTAGCGCTCTTGCCACGTCCCTGGTCGTATTCAATCCCCGAGTCCTGACTTACGTTCAGTCGTTGTGGTGTGAGCTATTGCACCTGGTAATGGTGCTCGGTGCCTTTTATCTCTTGTTGCGGTTTTTTGAGAAAACCGGGCTTCAAAACCTACTGTTTGCATCCTTTTTGATGGGCTACGCAGCATTAACCAAGGGCATAGCGGATAAATTTTTCTGGATTTTGATATGTATTTTTCTGGTGATGTGGGCTGTTAAAATAGCTAAACAAGAAAGGGCTGATTCTCATTTTTTGGTTGTGTTGCTTGCGTTGTGCCTTCCGTTTTTGGCCGTTACTCACGCCCAGAAGATCGGCACCTATCAGCTGACAGGTACTTATACAATTGCAGCCAATACCTGGATTAATATTGAGGTCGGCTTAAAGTCTGCTCAAGGATTTTCTTTTCTCACTATATATAGAAGAAACAGAGAGGCGGGAGTTGATCCTTATGAACGCGAGCTTGCTTCTAAGCGTCGTGTGGTTGAATACTTAAAAGCGGCAGATCCCCTCAAACTTGCCCGCAACCTGACAGTTCGATACAAGGAAACCCAGCTGGACAAATCGTATTTTACGAATAGTGTCAGAAATAATCGCTGGATCAATTCATCTGGATTGGGGGGGCTGACGACCTTAACAAGGGTCTTGAGTTACTTTCTGTTGCTAGTGGGCGGTGTTGGTCTTGTGTTATACGGCCTGCGCGGTCCCCGGCATATTCTGTTGTCGTTTTACCTGGCGTATTACCTGATAGCTTTATTTATAGTGGCACATGTCGCCAGATTCTTTGTACAGGCGATACCGTTTTTGGCAATTTTCGCCGCAATGTTAATCCAGGACGTGAATGACTACCTGTTCGCGAGGTTTGACAGGAACGCCAGCAATTCAGCAAAAGCGGATTGAGCGACCAGCATACGGAGTCAGAATAGTTCCTACCGGTAGAGGAATGGTGGCAGTTCGAAGCATCCAATCGAGCATGCTCAGCTTGATTTATGAATGGCCATTTTCCTGCAGATGGCGGACAAGTCATGCGGGCGTAATCTGATCTGACACTGTCTGAACGATCAAGTTTGAATTTCACAAGTAGGGGTTGATATATCGGCCGCCATCACGGTATAGGCTAAGATCTTGGGCCAGACTATTTTTGTTTTGATGCCCTGATACGGTCCGTATCGAGGTCGTCTAGGCTGGCTTTAGTAGTGGCGTTGTTCTTTTAACTGGCCTTTTTCATCGAAATATTGCCAGAGACCATCCAGCATGCCGTCTTTATAGTTCTCTCTTTTTCCCAGCTGACCGTTCTCGTAGTAGAACTCCCAGATACCATCCTTGCCCCCACTTCTGTAATGCCCGGTTTTCTTTAGTCGGCCATTCTCGTGGTAGGCCTCCAGTAGGCCATCCCGGTAGCCACAGTCGTAGTAGCCTTTTTCCCTTAATCTGCCGTTTTCATAAAAATTTTCAAATACGCCAAACTGCTCCCCATCTTCACAGGTGTATCGTTCTGAAATACGACCATTTTCAAAGAAGCGTTCAAACAGTCCATCGGGTCTCCCATTTTTGGAGCTCCCTCGAACTTTTAGCTGACTACTTGGATAGAACATCTCCCATGGGCCATGGCGCCTGCCATTATTGTAGGTCCCTTTAAATTCGATTTGGCCATCTTCGTAGTACATCTCCCATGGGCCATGTTGTTTTCCGTCTTTATATTCCCCTTTCGATTCCAGTTGACTGGCTTTCAGGCGCCACATCCATGGGCCATCCGGAAGTAAACTAAAAAGCCTGTACCAGAAACGAGATTTATTATTCATAATTAATAAAGATGAGACAACTTATTCAGTTTTCATCTTCCTCTATTGCAGAATGCCATCTTTATATAACTCGACCGGCCCATCCAGTTCCCCGTACTTAAAGGTCCCTCGGGATTTTAATTTGCCATTCTCATCGTAGGATTCGTAAGGGCCATCCTTTTTACCGTTCTTGTAGTTCTCTTTGACTTTTAACTGGCCATTTTCGCTGTATTCTTCAAACGGTCCCTCTGGCTTACTGTTCTCGTAATTCCCTGTGGACTTTAGTTGTCCGTTCGCATGAAAAATCTGCCAAATGGCATCTCGATGCCCATTTTTATAGCCCCCCTTTGTTTTTAACTGGCCATCACCATAGAATTCCTCCCATTCGGCATCCTTTTCCCCTTCTTTATAGTGCCCTTTGGATTCAAGTTGACCGGTTTTAAAGTATGACTCATAGGCCTCGTCACGTTTGTCATTCTTGTGACATCCTTTGGACCTTAGCTGTCCATTGTTATAGTGGACCTCGAACGGGCCTTCACGTTTACCACCTGTGTAGCCGCCCCTGGATTTTAACTGCCCGTTTTCGTAGTGGAATTCCCAAGGGCCTTCATTTTTTCCATCTATATATGTCTGTCTATCCCGTAATTGGCCATTTTTATGAAAGCTCTCATGGAGTCCATCTGGCTTTCCTGCTTTAAATACCCCTTTAAACACCAGTTGGCCCGTATCAGAGTAAGTTTCCCACACGCTATCCTTCAGGCCGTCTTTATAAATGCCTTTAGATTCCAGCTGTCCATTTCATGGTATGACTCATAGGGACCATCATACTCACCATCTTTATAAGTTCCTTTCCTCTTCAATTGGGAGTTTTTGTAGTGCAACTCGAAGGGGCCGTCTTCGCGGACCTCTTTTCTGGAGATTCCAAATAGTGAAAGGATCTTAGATATCATCGTGTGTTCTCAAATTATCCAGTCGTTAGCAAATATGTCAGGCAGGGGTGCTGAGTCTGGATTCCCTGAATATCTGTTGTTGTAGCTGTGTTTTAGCAAGTGCTTGTTCCTTGTCATCGTACCCGGTCATCGCATCCCGTCATCGCGTTCCCGGTATGCCACATATCATGATTCAGCTTCAGCTTGGGTTTACACACATAGTTACAGAGTATTTGTACCTGTCTTTTTTAGTATAGGTAATTCGTAACTACCGAATTAGCCGCAGAACGGCAGGGCAAAGGTATATTGCCTTTTCGTCGAGTAGACTCAGTCCAAGTAACTGCGGCTTCGATATATATTGAGAACGGTTTAAAGTGGTATCGGCCATGCCATATCTGCAGTGCCCCGTATTACTCAATAGTTGAACTCCTGTAAGTACAAATACCTATTTGTGGTATGGCGCACAGCTATACGCGCTATTGCCTATTTACCGGGATTGGTATGTTCTGTAATTTTTATCTTCATACAACTCCTGATGAGGGGATGTGGGATGCAGGTTAGAATGAACGAACGCATCCAGTCATTAGATGAAATTGTCAGCAAACTGAATTAACGGCAAGGTTGTGGCACCGTTAAGTCGTAAGGAGTAAAGCATGAGTACTCAAGCTCAAAGCCCCACGAATCTAGCGTTATGGCTAGTAAATAAGAAAAACTGGTTAACGCACTTTATGATCGTGTCCGCCATCTGTATTGGCGGCCTGATCTATCTTGGAGGTGCGACTTACACTGGTGCTCCACCACTGGAAAGTTATGTGTCTCCTGCTGGAGAAACTGTAGTTTCCCGTGTTGAGATAAAACGCGGACAGGAACTGTTCATGATCAGAGGTTTGATGAGCTACGGTTCTTTCTGGGGTGACGGAGCAGAACGCGGACCCGACTTTACCGCCGAAGCCCTGCACCGAACCGTTGTAGGCATGAGAAATTTTTATGAACAGGAGATCGAGAATAGTGCAGGAATAGTAACCCAGCACGATAAGGACGCGATTGGCGTTCGTGTAATTCGAGAAGTGCATAACAATACTTATGATGAAGAAGCCGGGGTTATTCGTCTTAATGACGCCCAGGTATCGGCATTTGCTGATTTGAATGACCACTACTGGGCCATGTTTAATGATCCTGAGTACGTTGAAGCATTTGAGCCGAGCGGATTTATCTCCGATCCGGCTGATGTACGTGCTTTGACAGCATTCTTCTTCTGGGGTGGTTGGGTTGCTGCAGCAAATCGACCAGGTGAGACATACAGTTATACGCATAACTGGCCTGGTGATAAGGACGCTGGTAATGCTCCTACAGCAGCCACATTCTTCTGGAGTGTGTTCTCGATTTTTGCACTGTTTGTAGGTGTCATGGTCGTCCTGTACGCATACGGTCAGATGAGAGAGCAGGATGTTGATGTGTTCGACTCAAGTGACGAGAGCGAAAATGGCGGACAGTCACTTACGACCTACGATCTTGAAAACGAATATGTTCGTCCCACTCAGAGGTCCACTTACAAGTTTTTTGTTCTGGCCATGCTTGTGTTCGGTGTTCAGATTATCGGTGGTGTCCTTGCTGCGACTGATTTCGTCCGTCCCGGCGGTGTTTCTCTGAATGAGATCATCCCTTTCAGTGTTGCGCGTAGCTACCACACGTTTGCTGCAAATCTTCTGGTTCTTTATGTGCTGGGTTGGTTACACCATCTTCTTCCTGCCAAGGATTTCGAAGGTTCCACCTGGGCAGAAGTTACTGATCAATGCCCTGTTCGTCCTGTGTCTCGTCACGGGTGTAGGCGCAATAGTAGGCATCTACCTGGGTCAGACCGCTATCCTGAGCGACAAGATGGCATACTGGTTCGGTAGTCAGGGTTGGGAGTTCATGGAGCTGGGTCGATTCTTCCAGTTCACGCTGCTGGCAGCATTTGCCCTCTGGATCTGGATCATTTACCGCGCTGTTAAGCCTTGGCTGACCCGCAGGAACCTGTGGTCTGTTCCTTCATGGCTGCTGTATGGCAGTGGCATCATGGTGATGTTCCTGTTCTTCGGTCTGCTGGTGCAACCTGAGATGAACTTTGCTATCTCAGACTACTGGCGCTGGATGGTCGTACATATGTGGGTTGAGGTTACTTTCGAAGTATTCACAACCGTCATCGTCGGCTACATGCTGGTACAGATGGGTCTTATCACCCGGATGATGGCAGAACGGGTTATCTTCCTTGCAGTGATGCTGTTCTTAATCACCGCAACGCTTGGTATTTCCCATAACTTCTACTGGATCGCCAAACCAACCGGCATTATCGCGGTTGGTAGTGTGTTCTCCACCCTGCAAGTATTACCACTGCTTCTGCTTACGCTGGATGCATGGCAAATGCGTCAGGAAGGGCTCACCGCCAACAAGAATCTGTTGGAAGGGAAACAGACAATCGTGATGGAAGGTGTCTGGCTGTTTATCCTGGGTGTTAACTTCTGGAATATTTTCGGAGCCGGTGTATTGGGTTCGGTAATTAACCTGCCGATCGTCAACTACTATGAGCATGCTACTTACCTTACCGGTAACCATGCTCACGCAGCCATGTTTGGTGTGAAAGGTAATATTGCACTGGGCGGAATGCTGTTCTGTTGTCAGCACTTGTTCCATAAATCAGCCTGGAATCCGAAGTTGGTGCGCACATCTTTCTGGTGCCTGAATATCGGCCTGGCATTGATGATGTTCCTCGACTTGTTCCCTGTAGGGTTGTACCAGACCTGGATGGCTTACACTCATGGCACCTGGTATGCCCGTTCAGCAGAGATCGTAACGGGTCCAGTATTCCAGTTCCTGACTTACTGTCGCACAATCGGCGGAATGGTATTCATCTGGGGTGGTTTAATTCCGATGATGTGGTTCATTCTTTCACGAGGCACGAAGCTGCGCCGCAAGGAAGAAGATGTCGAGGAAGGCGAATGGACAGTCTACGAGAAGAACTGGTCAGAGCAAAAAGACCCGGCACTGGGCGGCTAATAGCCTGATAGTACCGGCCCCCCTGGTAGGGGGGTGCTAAACCGGCGGGCCCTGTAGAGGATTATTCAACCGAGTTGAATAACCCGCTGCAGGGCCCGCTTCTTTATGCCCGGATGTGTCATTAGATTACTGACATGGTGACGGGTTTTAGATCCGGGCTGAAAGTGCTACAAAGCCCTCAGAGGAGATTTGAACTATGGGTAAGAACCGACGTTTACTACTGAGTATCATTGCTGGAAGCGCATTATTAGGCTGCTCTATGGCGATGGCATCCGACACTGTGGATGTCGCTGAGAGCATGGCTGCAGAGAATCTGACTGCGTCGATAGATGTGAAGCCTGGCCCGCTCGGCCTGATTGTTAATGGTGCCTCGAGCGGTATTAAAACCGATTATCTGGAGCAGTCTGCTCTTGCGGCAATTGAAGCCAGCGGTATTTTTTCCTCTATCGATAACTCCAAGGCAGCTGAGGTAATAATGCCCATGATTGGTGCCAAGGGTGTATTCCCAGGTGCTGCACTTAGCGGTGATGCGCCGTATGTACTGAAAATCCGGGTTATCAAGGTTGATGCGCCATCGTTTGCCATCCGCATGACTGTCGGTATGAAGGTGGTATGGACGCTATATCGTACGATCGATAAGGCTACCTTGCTGCATGAAGTTATCTCTTCTACCTATACTGGCGCAGCATTCGAGGGTGGTCTGATAGGCGCTAATCGGGTGCGTGCCGGGACAGAGGGTGCTGCACGGGAAAATGTTCGCCTTGGTATGGAATTTCTTGAGGCAATGGATTTTGAGCAAGAGCCACTGGGCTTTGAGCAAGAGGCTTTAGGCACCGAGCAGGAGTCAGGGAATTCGGAGTAAGAATATTAGTCAATGCGAAGAATCCGAAGCTGATCACATCAGTGATCAGGAAAAAGAGCAGGTAGTTATACGTATGTAAGGCATTGTTTCTGAAAGCACTTATATATAATTTTGTAACCCGCTTATAGAATTACTTATATGGTTTAAACAAGAGCATCATTCATGTCCGGATCCAGAAAATCTAAATATACTATTGCCAAAGTCTTGCACTGGGTGGCTGGTTTTTTAATCGCATTCAATGTGCTTTCCGGATGGACGCTTGATGAATTTGAGCCAGAGACCTTGCAAATAGTTATCATGATTCACTCGGGGATAGGCGTTACTATATTTGCCCTGATGCTGTTGCGCTGGTGGTGGCGCAGAAAACATAAACTTTATGTGCCGCCAGGCTGGTTTAAACGGCCCTCAATGGTGCTGCAATGGATTTTCTATCCGTTACTGTTGCTGCAAGTCGTTATTGGTGTGGCGAATGCCGCATTTATTGATTATGAGGTGCGTGCATTCGGGCTCATAAATATTTCCGCCCTGGCTGAAGCCAATGAACGCTGGCACGGGTTCTTTATGGAGTTGCATGGCCTGACAGCTATAACGCTTATCGTGCTTGTGCTTATACACGGCCTGGATCGATCGCGTGGGGCATTTGGTGGTTAATGGTATGCAGATAAACCAGCTAAGAAGGTGTTCAGCGTAATTAAACAGTTGAGCATTTTTTGCTAATCTGAGTTTTCTGCTGGTTTGTTACGACGATGAAAAGTTGCTATTTGTGGATTTCATTCAGTTACTAAGTTCGGTTCATGCCTGGGCAGGCCTGCTGCTTTTTTTACTGGCACTTTTGTCAGTATCGCTATCTGTGATGACAGCCGTCAGGCCAGCCGCTGATCGGCCTAATTCAACACTGGTCAGAAAAGCCAATATAGTAGGCATAGCCGAGAGTAGTGTTGCCGGTACCTTAACCCTGACCGGCCTGATCGTGATGATTATGGGGCCGTGGAAAATAACCGAACTGTGGTTGTGGATGAGTTTAATGATCATGGTGTTTTACAGTGTCGCGCTGGTACGTATCACCAAGCGTGCGCGTCTCGAGGTGGCTGGAGGCGGCGGAAGCAATATCAAAGCAGGTATGCAGGTAATTCTGCAGATTGGTCACGTCCTGTTACTCATCGTGGCATATTTCATGATGCTGGTAAAACCTGCTTAAAGATTGAAAGCGCCGCCAGAGTACGATGCTTAGGGCAACAATATTTTGCCCGGAATATGTATTCTTCTCCTCCGTTATTGCCGGGAGACTCTTTAAACGATATGGCAGCAGAGACTTGACAGCTTACAGCGATAGTCAGGTCTTTCCCCAGAATATACCCTTGTCTTCCCGCCTTAAGGTGCACATTAGTTAGCACTACTTTGATGAGTTTTTGTTCATTGCAGGCCGTGTCAGCGCCTGCTAGGATCAACAGCCTTTCCGGCCTCGGATAGTGGCATGGTTGATACACCTACAAAGCTAGCGGGCAGCAAAAAAGCACTCATCCTTGTATGTGGTGCCGCACGCTCGGGTACAACGATGCTTGACCTGATGCTTGGCAATGATAGTGAAGCATTTTCATGTGGTGAGATTTACGCACTTTTTCGACCCTACCGTACCCATCATTTTGACCCGGTTTGCAGTTGTGGCAACCGGGACTGCGAGGTCTGGAAGGAGTTGCGGCATGTTGCAGAGAGTGATTTTCATGAAGCTGTACTCAATCGGCCCGGGATCAGCTATGCAGTTGATTCTTCCAAAGATTTGCGCTGGGTGTTGGACAGCAATATGTGGGCGCAAGAGCGAGGTTACAGGGTATCTAATGTGGTGACCTGGAAGGAGCCTATAGACCTGGCCTATTCGCATTGGAAACGTGGCTACCCTATCAACTTTTTTCGTAAACAATTTGTTGACTACTATTCACGCTTCCTAGATCTTAATTTACCCTTTATCTCGGTTAGCTATAACAAGCTAGCAGCTAATCCTGATTTTATTTTGTCTGATCTGTGTGTTCGTCTTGGACTCGAATATGAGGCAGGCCGCGAGCAATTCTGGAATAAGAAACACCATCATTTCTTTGGTAGTGCCGGTACGGCAAGTCAGGTAGAGCAGGGAGCGTCGAAGATTCAGCGGGAGCCGGGGTTTCCCTCGGAGTTTATGACTGAATTTGATCGTATTACTCAGAAATCGGGTCCTGACAAACAGTTAGAGGAAATAATTAGCCGACTTAAGGCATGCGAAACAGCTTCAATTAGGGATTTGGATATGACGAAGCAAGTAAGTCCGTCTATACGGCCGCTTTGGTACTACAGGCATACACTAAAAGCGATTATCAGGCGATATTTCCCCGAACGTCAGGCTGTCATCAAATAGAGATAGTGGCAAAGCCTTTTTTACTTTCCTGACCGATATATTTTCAGTTTGACGGGCTAACACTAACCTTCGTATGGCCCGTGCAATTAATTTCTCAATCATGCTGGATAATAATAGAGTCCAAAAAAAACGGTTGGTCAGGGCTATTTCCCCGACCAACCGCTACGCAACAACAGCATTTTTCTGAAGGTCAGCCCTTATTTATTTTGCATCAAATAAGGGCTGCCGCTAATTACATATTAGAGTAAAAGGCAGCGACTTCTTCTATAGTCTTGTCGTCCAATCCTTGTGCAAACGGGGCCATAACAGGGTCCTGTCGGCTACCGCTACGGTAATCCTTCAGGGCTTTAATCAAATACTGATCTTTCTGCCCGGCGAGATTAGGCCAGAGAGGATTCGTGCTGACACCCTCTGGTCCATGACAACCCGCACAAACTGTTTTAGCAATGTTTGCAGGGTTTGGATCGCCGGCCATGGCCGACATGCTTGTAATAGCAATCGCTGCCGCGACCACACAAATTCTAATTCTCACTTTCGCACCTCCAGTGCTAGTCATAATAATTTGGAAGGATGCTGCAGCCTTAGGCTGCAGCATCTGCCTTTTCTGTTTGCGGCAATAACATCGGCCGGGTTTCTGCCTTGCCGATGGTAAGCAGATCCCAGATCAGCAGTACCAGACCGGCGGCGGTCACGTAGCCCCAAATCTGGCGCCAGACCATGCCCTGCACATACCAGTGCGTTTGTTGTGCTTCGAAATAGGCAGCCCAGGTAGCTCCGCCCAGTGCACGCTCGATAAAGGACTGCTCATACCCGGAGATCAGCAAGGCCATAGTCATGCCCGTGACACCCGCACATAGCAGCCCCAGCGCCCATTTCCATTTCCAGCCTTTATCTGGCAGGTCGGCGGACATATAGACATTGCCACGCCACTTCTGGATCCCCATATAGAACATCGCGATGTTTATGGTGGCATAGGCGCCAAAGAATGCGAGGTGACCGTGGGATGAACTCCACTGAGACCCGTGGGTATACAGGTTGATCTGCGGCAATGTATGCATAAACCCGAAGACACCGGCACCAAAGAAGTTACCGAAAGCATGTGCGATAAACCACGCCAGGGCCGGATGGTTGGTGTTCTTGAAGCGATGCACGCCTGAGTCGTAGACTGCGTGTACCACCATGGCAACCAGCGGTACTGGCTCTAGTGCCGAGAAGAACCCACCGATGGTAAACCAGTACTCGGGTGTCCCGATCCAGAAGTAATGGTGACCCAGACCCAGAATGCCGGAGCCCAGCATCAGTGCAACTTCTATATACAGCCAGGTCGTCACGATCTTGCGGCTGGCACCCAGAGGTCTTGATCAGGCCCCAGGCCATGATGCAGCCAACCAGAACTTCCCAGGTTGCCTCAACCCACATGTGGATGACCCACCACCACCAGTACTGATCTACCGAGGCATTGGTGGTGTAGAACATGCCGGCGAGATACAGGCCCTGCAACAGCCACCAGGTCCATAACGAGGACGCCAGATATGCCGCTCCATTTACCCTTCATAAAGGTGGCAGTAATGTTATAGAAGAATATGAGCAGACAAACCACGATACCGATATCGGCCCATCGGGGTGCCTCGATATACTCACGCCCCTCATTGATGAACCAGATTGAGGTCATATCACCCGGACCGATCTGCACGAACAGATAGACGAGCACGACCACGGTAACCGCAGCGGTCAGCACCCAGAAGCCCAGGTTGGCGAGCTTGGCACCCACCAGTTCGACCCCGGACTCTTCTTCAACCAGCCAGAAAATCGAACCCATAAAGCCATAGAGCATCCAGATGATCATGGCATTGACATGCACCATGCGGTTAACGCTGAAGTCCAGAATTTCATAGAGAAAGTCAGGCCGGAGGTACTGCAAGCCTGCCAGTAGCCCAAAGAGAATCTGTGCCGCGAACAGTATGATTGCCACGGAGTAATACTTGATGGCCAATTGCTGACCGGCGGTCAAGTGTGAAAAACTTAGTGTGCCGATGCTCATCGATCACCCTCCTGCTTAATAGGTGTAAAGTTACGTGGCCAACCATTGGTATCAATGGTGGACATCCATTTCAGGTATGCCACGATTCCACGTGCCTCTTCTTCAGTAATATTCAGGTTCGGCATTTTGCGATTGCTGCCATAAGTACGGGCATTGGCCTCCGGGTCCAGCAAAAATTCCACCATCAGCTGTTCACGTACGTCCTCGCTGCCCCAGGCGGGATCCAGCCAGGATTTCGTGAGGTCGGGGGCGAAGTAGGCGCCGTTACCTAAAAAGGTATGACAGCCCATGCAATTCTTGGCCTGGGTCGTGATCTTGCCCTTGTCAACAAGTGCATGTGCCTCTGTTTCATTCAGGGTCTTACCGAACAACGGAGCAGACTCGCCAATAACAGGTACCGCAAAGTTCCTGTCCTTGTCCCATTTATAGTAAACCCGTTGATTGATAACGCTGTAGGCTTTAACTCGCCCGGACTCGCCGCCAGCGGTGATTGCGTTGAGCGAGTCATAGGTCAGAAGAATCAGCACAACAGTCATAAAGGCAGTCACCCAGATGGCTACCTTTTTCCATAAACTCTCGCTAGCCCACCATACAGTTTCCATTCTTTTATACTCCTGCTTTCTTTCTCATTGCTTATTTTGAATCGGAACCTTCGTGAGTCCCGACAGATAATTTCCAAATTGCTTGTGGTGCCAACAGGTATCCAACCAGCATCGTGATAGCCACGATTTGCCAGAAACCTGTCATATTCAGTGACTTGGCCAGCACCAAAACACTAGCAGTCAGTACCGCAAAGCAACCGTATGCGACGATGCTCAGCCGTCGGTCTTTGTTCAGTTTGGCCAAGGCAAAGGCAAAGGCATACGCAGCCCCGGACATAACAACCATGGCGCCAGCCATAGCGGCCATCATCATGTCTTGTACTTCAACGGGTTCGAACATAGTGCCTCTCACGCTGATTCATACGTTGCCACACAATTCTTTTAACTGAACTTTTTGTTCGATAAGATCCTGAATACTGTATTTGTCGAGAACATCAGTAAATGCCTGCAGAGCTTCACCAAGTACAACCTTCAGTCCACATGCCGGAGAAATTCTGCATTGATTGTCAGGTCTGAAGCACTCAACTGGTTGAAAGCTCCCTTCTGTTAGCTGGAGAATTTCTGCGACCGTAATCTCGTCTGCCTTTCTCGACAGTGTCAGCCCACCATTGGGTCCGCGACTTGCCGTAACAATTCCTTCATTTGCCAGTAGGTTTACAACTTTCATCAGATGATTTTTGGAAATGCCATAACCTTCCGCAATATCATTGGTCGTAACCCGGCGTTCCGGGTCAAGTGCCAGATAGATCAGGACCCGAAAGGTGAAATCTGTAAAAACTGTAAAATGCATAAATTTGATATCAGCTATTGATGCATCCCGACGCACAACTATTGATGCATCAGGTGCTCAACAATAAACATGCACACCTAATGCATCAATACGTAAATATATCCATATCATCTGCTCTGATCGGGTGTTCAGCGCCTCAGCCAGTGAGTCAGACAAATGCACAGGCCCACATTTAGTGGGCCTGTGCATATATTGTAGACTATTGATTTATATATAAATAGTATTAACTATTGATTAAGCCCAACAGGCCTCGTTCGTGTCACTCGACAATATCTGCCCGGGTGCTGTCAATAAAATCCAGGACCTGGCTTCTTTCCGGTTCAGGGACCTGGAATTCATCCAGCGTTGCGTTGAGATGCCCGATAAATGCATCCCAGTCACCGGCTGATATGGCCATCCCTTTGTGGGATAACAGCATGTCGCGCCCGGTGTAGTACATAGGGCCGCCCGAGTTGGAAGCCAGGAAATCAACAAGTAACTGCTTTTCCCGTGCAATGCCATCTTCACTACGATTTGCCCAGAAGCGACTCAATTGTGCATCGTCGATAAGACGTGGCAGCAGGTTATCAGCTACGGCTGCAAGGGCATCGTAGCCACCTAATCGTTCATAAAGAGATTTTTCTGACATTATTCGTCTCCAATTGTTATGGGCGGCGTAATTACGCCTTGTGGTATTTCATAAACCAAAATAATCAGGCTAGTGCCTGTCAGCTATAGCTGGATCCGGTGCGCAACAATAAAGATGCATGGCCTATGCATCAATACGTATGTATATCTATACCGATCTGATCGGGTAAATATCGCCCTGGCCCGTGGCTCAGGCAATTCTGCTTATTGGGGGCCTACAAAGTTACGCTGGGTACCTGACCACCTTCACGCAGCGCCTTCTGTGCTTTCAGCGCGTAGGGGAACAGCACCTCATCTTCTTTGTGCACATGCCTGACCGTGTTCTGATCAAACTGGCTGAGCGTTTCCAGCAAATTGCGGTAGGTCATGCAGGCAAACCCCGGTACGGCATAGTCATCCGTTAGCTTGCGCACGCGCAGCAACTCTTCCTTGACGATATTGTGGTCATTTTCCATGCACATAATGGGTCCGGCGACGGCTTGCCCACAACGTGTAGGCTTGATTTCACCCGTATCGATTTCCATATCGCGGACCATGGGGAACAGTGCTTCTTCCTCGTGGAGCATGTGGTTTTCGAAGTCTGCGGCCATCTTATCCAATAATTCGTAGAGTTCACCAAGGCGGCTGTCGCTGTTGCCGTGTGCCTGAACGACCCGTTTGAGCAATGCGCCGATCACGGGCAATGTCTCACGCAGGTAAGCGTGGTGCTCAGTCTCAATATTCTCGACCACCTGGGTCAGTGTCATGCCATTCAGTTCACTGATATCAATAGTGGAGGGCACTTCAGTAGCCCATGCTTTTTCGAGCGGGCCTAATATAAAGAGTGGATTCAGGCCGAAAGTACCGCATAACTCGTCTATGGTTACTTCCGGGTTATCCCCTGCATGAAAAATGCCCGTCGATAGGAGGGCTTTCATCATGGCCTGGCTCTCTGCCTGTATTTCAGCGATCCTGGTTTCTGAAGTTAATTCAAGCAATCCAATCTCCTCGTCGGTCGCCAATGTGCGACATGTGCAGCAATCAGGGTGCCACAGGATGCCCTGATCGAATATACGAATATGTACGAAGATATGATGGGCTTTTGCCGCACTGCGAGATGGCCTGATATCTGTAATCTGGCGCCATTTCCTGTCCCAATTTGCCTTACAAATCCCGGCACTAATCCCGGCACTAATCCTTTATAAATAAGTGTCTTAGGCCCTGCGGCCCAGTATATGAACCGGGGCATGCCGGGTGCCTGATGGGTGAGTATATGCGTCCGGCGCGAGTTGGATGCAGTACGCATTTACCGGGGCAGCAGGCATTACAGCCACCTATATATAATGTGTGTTCTCTATCTGCAGTAGGGAAGCAGGTAGCTCAGGCCGGTAACTCGGCAACCAGTTCTTCTCTGCTGCAACACGAGTGTCAGCCGTGTGTGTGATTTATGCTTCGCTATGTGCACAAATACAATTTCATTGTTTTACACGCAATTTGATGCAGAAAATTCTTTAACCGTAACATTGCCGGCCTGTACCTATTACCGGGAGCAGGTGTTAAGCGGTGACTACCGGGTATATGTCCAGCTATTGATGGAAAAACGTCGCCCCCCGATGGTGGATGCGGGTGACTATTTCTGGGGTAGCACGCAGCAGGCTTTCTCGTTGCCATTCGTGGGCGATACACACACGGGTGATACGCAACCGCTGGAAATTACTTTGTGGCCGGTCATTAATCAGGTGCAACCTTAATGTTTTAGTATCGAGCTCAGATTATTCCATATAGATTATTTCATATAATAAAAAATTAAATTTGGTAGATACTGTAGTGGGCAGACCCTGAGTCCTGAGCGAGCTGCGACTATAGTGCACACCCTGCATCATAAAAAATCCCATCCAAAGGCGAATCATCCTCTCAATGAATAAATCCTTTACAGAAGACAAAGTGCGACTGGATAAATGGCTTTGGGCTGCACGCTTTTTCAAGACGCGCCGCCTGGCCAAAGAAGCGATTGATGGCGGTAAAGTTCACTGCGCAGGTCAGCGTGTTAAGGCGGCTAAAGAAATTGTTGTGGGCGAGATGCTCACAATTCGTCAGGGTATCGATGAAAAAGATGTGCGGGTGACGGCGCTTAGTGATCAGCGTCGTGGGGCGCCTGAGGCGGCACTACTCTATGAGGAAACGGTAGCCAGTAAAGCGCTACGTGACAAGCGCGCAGCAGATCGTAAGGCCGGGTCAGGCGGATTTGTGCCGAGCGACCATAAGCCCAGTAAAAAAGAGCGACGGCAGATTCATAAATTTCAGAACATTAATCAGTCTACTGAAGACTGATCCGGGTTCACGTGGGAATCTGCTTACAGCGTATTCTTATTAATCCTGCCATCGTTCACAGTGTTTTCACTCTCATCTCACGATGTTTTATACTGGATTGGCCCTTGGAATTGCATGGCGACTGCCGATAGCAACACGCATTACAAATATGAATTCCACCCGTTAATGACCAGCATCACATGTGTTAAGCGCACTTATATACAGGGAACAGGTTGCATGATTAGCTCTACAAAGATGGGTGGGCTGAAACATGAGTATTTAGGGCTGCGGTTCCAGGCTCTCGCATTGAGCCTCACTTTGGCGATTGCCAGTCAGGCTGCGATTGCTGATGACCAGGACGATGTTACCAAGGCCCTTGACTCAACGGCAACGCAATGGTCATTCCAGTTTGCTTATCAAAGCATGCCCAGCTATCACAATGACACGTTATCGGATGGCAGCACCCGGACAGATGGTTTTGATAACTACTGGCAGGCACGGATAGTCGCGCCCTTGGTGTTCGATAGCTGGACTATGCTGCCACGTATTACTTTGCGTCATTACGAAAGGCCGGACGGCAAGAGTGGTCTCGGTAATACTGAGGTGTTCGGGTTGATCATTCC
>PVMK01123391.1_pt1 | contig 42913 bp, 39 predicted proteins | sample 1853481 | NCBI WGS metagenome assembly PVMK01 (sample SAMN08533507, study PRJNA380276) | Marine sediment metagenome, whole genome shotgun sequencing project.
TCATTGTCGAGCATCCAGTGCATCTCCGCCGGAACTCCGGGCAGGGCGAACACTTCTGCCCGGTCGATCCGGATGCGGATCCCCGGAGCCGTGCCCTTGGGGTTGAGGATGAAGGCCGCTCCTTCCGGGCGCTCGGCCTGTTGCAGATTCGACTCCGGCATCTCCCGCCCGCTGCGGTGCCACCGCTCACGAAGCCGCTCTGCCTGATCTTCGTCGTAGGCGAGGGGGACGCCGGCCGCCTTCGCCAACGCGTGACGGGTGACGTCGTCTTTGGTCGGGCCGAGTCCCCCGGTGATGATCACCGCGTCGGCACGGGCGGCAGCCTCCAGGATCGCCGCCGTCATCCGCTCTTCGTTGTCGCCGACCACCGACTGGCGGTAGTGATCCAATCCGGCCTCGGCCAGGCGCTCACCGATGTGGGCGGCGTTCGAATTCACGATCTGGCCGAGCAATAGCTCGGTGCCGATGGCGATCACCTCGACGCTCACGCCGGCCCGACCACGATGGCGTTCACATCGGTGCCGTAACCGCCGGTGATCTCAACGGTCAGCCACTCTCCAGGCTCACCGCGATCCAGCAGCACCACACCGTCGATCTCCGGAGCCTCACGGTAAGAGCGGGCCACCGGCTGACCGGCCTCGACCTGATCAACGACCACAGTGAGGGTGCGGCCAACCTGGGCGATGGTTGCCTCGGGGGTGATGTCGTCCTGGAGTGCCTGCAGGTAGCGGAGTCGCTCTGCCTTGACCTCCTCCGGCAACTGGTCGCTCATGGTGGCCGCCGGGGTCCCTTCCTCCGGTGAGTAAGGAAAGAACCCTGCCCAGTCCAAGCGGACGTCCCGAGGAAGGAGGCCAGGTCGTCCACGTCGTCTTCGGTCTCACCGGGGAAGCCGACAATGAAGCTCGACCGCAGCGCCGCGTCTGGAGCGGCGTCGCGGATGGATTCGATGAGGTCGCGGTGATGGTCGCCAGATCCCGGCCGCTTCATTGCCCGCAGCAGGCGGGCAGAGCTGTGCTGAAGCGAGAGGTCGAAGTAGTCGGCGATCCGATCGTTGCTCGACATCTCCTCGATCAGTGCGGGGCGGATCTCCTTCGGGTACAAATAGAAGAGCCGCAGCCGGCGCAGCCCGTCCACGGCCGACACCGATCGGATCAGGCTCACGATGTCGCCGTCTCCGGTGTCACGGCCATAGGCGGCGAGGTCCTGGGCGACGAGCCCGATCTCGGCAACGCCGGCATCCGCCAGCTTCGCGGCCTCGTGGCGAATATTGCTAGGGGCGCGCGACCGTTGTTTGCCGCGGAACTGTGGGATGGCGCAGAACGTGCACATCTTGTCGCAGCCTTCGGCAACCTTGACGTAGGCCCACGGAGTCGAGGGCGTCGGTCGGCGAGTCTCGTACAGGATGTCCATATGCGAGCGCCGGGCGGGCCCGATCGTGAGCGGCGTCCACTTCCGGAGCCCGTCGAGTCGGTCGATGAGCTCCGGGTACCGATCCAGCCCGATGATGGCGTCCGCTTCGGGGAGGGCTTCGGCAAGCTCTGAGTCGTAACGCTGCGCCATGCACCCGACGACGACCAGGCTGGCGTCTTCGCGTTTGTGGTCGGCAAGGTCGAGGATGGTGTCAATGGACTCCTGGCGCGCCGCCTCGATGAAGGCGCACGTATTGACCATGACCACATCTGCCGAGCCCGGCGCCTGCGCCGTCGCGTATCCTGCCGTGGCCAGCATGCCGAGGATCTTGTCGGAGTCGACCTCGTTCTTGGCGCAGCCGAGCGTCGTCAACCAAACGGTGGGGGCTTGAGTTGGTGGAGTCACTGTGGCCGTAGCGTAGGAGTCCGCCTGATTCAGGCCTGTCGATGAGACCGCGGAGAGCGGCCAGATGGTCGACGATGGCCTATATCTGTCGGTAGTGGCCGCGGAAGTAAACCAGCGGATCGTCGAGGGTTTCCGCGTCGACCCCGTCGATGTGTGCGGAGTACAACAGCGAGTATCCCTGCTCCACCGCCTCCGCCCCCGAGCAGTAGGCGCGGCTGGCGACATCAGTCAGCACCGGCCCCCACTCCCCATCCTCGAATGCCACCCCGGAAAACAACCCGCCCGGGCTGGGTCGGCGTTCGGCGAAGATCTCCGAAATCGCGCGATGGTCGGATTCGAGGATGTGGACCACAAACCGGCCGGTGCGGTCGATCGCATCACACAAGTCGGCGGTTGGTGCCGCCAGGAAGTGGACCTTGCCTGGCTCGCCTTCGGAAACCATGATCGACGATACGGTCATCCCGGCGCGATCGGTGGCGTCGCCCGCCGTGATCACCGTGACCGGGGCGGCGAGCCGGCCGCGGAACCGGCGAACCGGGTCGCGGTCCTCCTCCGGGGTCAAGAACGGATGAACGTCCTCATGGATCTCCCCGGTCATAAAGACCCGCAAAGGTCGCGGTCCATCAAAACGCGTCCGGGATCTCGACACCCCGGTCGATGAGGATGCCCTTGATCCTGCCGATCCTGGCCTTGACCTCCGGCATCCCGCCTGCGGCATCGATCTGCTGGTTGAGCACCACCCCGCCCCAGCCCTCGGCACCGGGCCCGGCGGCGCTGCCGCCGGATTGCTTGACCATGTCGATGCGTCGACCCTCCAGCTCGGAAAGTCGGCTGCGGAGGCCGGAAAGCTCGTCAAGCATCGCTTCGGTTGGCCGTCGCGCATCGAAGTCGACGCGGAATGCGGTGGCCTCCCGACGCAGCTGGTCACGGCGCTGCAGAAGTTCGTGGCGTTCGGCAAAGGCGTCGTCGGCGAGATCGATCAGCTCACCTTGCACCCGAGCCAGGGCCTGCGTGATTCGATCGAGGTCCGCCCACGCCATGTTTTCTCCTCCTCGATGCCAGATTACGTGATGATCGGTCGCTCGGGAGCCGCCTCGGCCATTGAAAAGAGCGATGGCCGTCGGGTATCGTCGTGGGCACGCGACTCGAGGACGCCATGCCCCACATGCAGGACGACTTTCCGCTCTTGATGTCCACCCTCTATGACCACGGGGTACGCCATTATCCCGATCAGGAGATCGTCTCGGTCGACACAGACCTGAGCATCACCCGCACGACCTACGCCGATACCGACGCCCGGATCCGGCGCCTGGCTACAGCGTTCTCCGAGCGCCTCGGGCTCGAGGTAGGCGATGTCATCGGCACCTTCGCCTGGAGCAACCACCGCCACCACGAGCTGTACTGGGCGACGGCGAACACCGGGGTGATGTGCCACACACTCAACCTCCGGCTGTTCCCGGAGCAACTCGCGTATGTCATCAACCACGGCGGGGACCGCGTGCTGTTCGTCGACGAGAATCTGGCAGGGCTCATTGCGCCGATCGTCGATCAACTCGAGACCGTGGAGCGGTTCGTGGTCATGGGCGGCGACGCCGCCGAAAGCGGGCTCCCCGATCCGCTGGCATACGAGGAATTGATCGAGGGCCTCGACGAACACGGACAATGGCCCGAGCTCGACGAGCGCAGCCCGCTCATGCTCTGCTACAGCTCGGGGACCACCGGAAACCCAAAGGGTGTGGCCTATACGCAGCGTTCCACCTATCTGCACACGATGTCCTGCCTGGCAAACTTCCCGATCGTTGCGACCGACAACGTGCTGCCGGTGGTGCCGATGTTCCACGCGTCCGCCTGGGGATACCCCTTCCAGGCCGTCACCATGGGCGCCAAGCTCACCTACCCCGGACCGGATCTCTCACCAGAAGGGCTGGTGAAGCTGTTCGTGGACGAGGTCGTGACCTTCTCTGCCGGCGTGCCAACCGTGTGGCTCGGAATCCAGCAATACCTGGACGCCAACCCTGACATCGAGTTGCCCAACATGCGGGCGTTCCTGTGCGGCGGCTCTGCGGTGCCCCGAGCCATGACCGAGTGGTACTGGAAGAATCGGGGGATTCGGGTCGTGCAGGGGTGGGGGATGACCGAGACCAACCCGATTGCATCGATGTCGCTGCTCATGCCGTGGATGGAGGAGTGGGACTTCGAGCAACAGCTCGACGTGTTCGAGACCCAGGGCCGGATCGTGCCCGGGCTCCAATACAAGATCGTCGACGAGGTCGGCGAGGAGCTGCCCCACGACGGAGAGGCATTCGGCGAGCTGCTCATCCGCGGACCGTGGATCGCCGCCGAGTACTACAAGGATGACCGGACCGAGCAAGCTTTCGTCGATGGCTGGTTGCGCACCGGCGACGTGTGCAAGGTCACCCCTGAGGGATACATCAAGATCACCGACCGTGCCAAGGATCTCATCAAGTCGGGCGGAGAGTGGATCTCGTCGATCGACCTCGAGAACGAGATCATGGCGCATCCGGACGTTGCCGAGGCCACCGTTGTCGGGCTCAAACACGTCAAATGGCAAGAGCGCCCGGTGGCGTTTGTGGTGGTACGAGAGGGTGCGACCGTCACCGCCGACGACATCTCCGAGCACCTCGCCGATCGGGTTGTGAAATGGTGGCTCCCCGACGAGATCGTGTTCGTCGACGAGATCCCGAAGACCGGCACGGGCAAGTTCGATAAGAAAGTGGTCAGGGACCAGTACGCCGACCTGCTGATGTAGAAAGAACGTATTACGTATTGCGTATTACGTATAGGAACTCCTGACTCCTGACTGCCTGTCGGTGATTGTCGACTAGCGTTCCTGCCCGCCACCTCCGGAGAGAACATTTGACCGAGGACGTCGAAACGACCGAAAACGCCTAGGCCGCTCCGGCCGGCGATACAACCAACGGGGACAATCCCGGGTTCCTTGGAACCACATGGAATGGCATCACGTGGCTCCTCTGGCGTCATCTTGCCTATGTCGGCCTGGTCGGAGCGTTGGTCTTCTTCCTTCTGTCGCTGACACCCTCGCTGCTCCCGCGAGGCGTATTTTTCGCCGGGGTAGTCGGCGGCGCCGCCGCTGCCGCAGGCTACGGGATCGGCAGCCTGGTTTCGGCCTTGCTTCGCATGTTCGTCGACGAGCCATCGGAGACGACCAAGAAGTGGGCGTGGTGGGGTCTCCTCATCGCCTCGGTCATCCTCATCCCGATCTTCTTCACGCTGGCCACCGGTTGGCAGAACACGGTGCGCGAGCTGATGGACATGCCACCGTTCCAGGGGTGGGCCTGGCTGCCGTTGCTCATCATCGCCGCCATCGTCGCCTACCTGCTGCTCGTCATCTCACGGCTCATTCGCGGCGGGTTCATGGGCCTGGTTTGGTTGGCCGACCTGCTCCTCCCCCGCGCTATCGCCGTCGCCCTTGGTTTGGTCGTCACGTTCCTGCTGGTCATCGGTTTCATCCAGGGGGTCCTCGTCGATGGGGTCGTGACCGTCGTGGGGGCCGTCTACTCGGTGAACGACGCCAGTACCACAGAGGGCACCTTTCAGTCGACGTCGACCTACCGCTCTGGTAGTCCGGATTCGCTCGTCTCGTGGGAGTCGCTTGGGAACCAGGGCCGTGACTTCGCCGGTGAGGGCGAGGCGGCGAGTTTCCAAGACATCAACGCCTTCAGCGACGGGAACGCCATCGAGCCGATCAGGGTCTATGTCGGGCTAAAGAGCGCCGACACCGTGGAGGAGCGGGTCGACCTGGCCATGGCCGAGTTGGATCGCACCAACGCGTGGGAACGCGACGTTGTCGCCGTTTACACCACCACCGGCACCGGCTGGATCGACCCCAAGGTGGCGGACTCGCTCGAGTACATGCACGCTGGCAACGTCGCCGCCGTCGGCATGCAGTACTCGTACCTGCCCAGCGCGATCTCGATACTTGTCGACCAGGATGAGGTTGCGGACATCGCCTTCAGAATGATCAACGCGGTAAGCGACCGCGTTGCCCAGCTCCCAGAGGACGAGCGCCCCAAGGTGGTGGTGTTCGGTGAGAGCCTGGGGTCCTTTGGCACCGAGCACGCCTTCGCCGGGATAACCGACCTGTCGACCAAGATCGACGGCGGGATGCTGGTGGGACCGCCGTGGTTCAACCCCATCTGGAGCCCGCTCACCGAGGCCAGGGAACCGGGGACACCGGTATGGCGACCGATCTACGAGGGCGGGGAGACGGTCCGGTTCGTGGTGCTTCCCGAAACCGACTTCGACAACCCCCCGGGGGCCGAGTGGCCGGAACCACGGCTGGTCTACCTGCAGAACAGCAGCGATCCAATCGTCTGGTTCAGCGTCGCCTCCCTGTTCAGCAAGCCAGAGTGGATGAACAACCCGCGGGGCCCCGACGTGACCCCGGACATGAAGTGGTTCCCATTAGTCACTGGCTTCCAGCTGCTGGCCGACCTGGCCTACTCCACCGGCGTGCCGGGCGGCCACGGCCACAAGTACGGCAGCAACACCACCGACGCCTGGGCCGCCATCATCTCACCCGATGGTTGGACGGATGCGGACACCCAGCGCCTCAAGGTGATCATTGGCGAGTTGTAGGAGGAACGAATTACGCAGTTCGTATTACGTATCACGCAGGAATCGAACAGACGCTCTCCGCGACCTCAGCGGTAGTCCCCCAGAGGTGGGAGCAAAGACCCAAACGTCGCACATCGCGAAATGCCACACCCAAAAGGGCAGAAACGTAAGTCGCGAACTGGTAACCGATAACTGGTAACTGGTAACTGGTGACTCTGGGCTTGCGACTCGCGACTCCTCTCACAACACTCCGCTTAGTTCCTCTTCGGTCACCAGGACCGTCCTCGGCTTCGACCCCTCGGACGGTCCGACGATCCCTCTGTTCTCGATGATGTCCATCACTCTCCCTGCCCTGGCAAACCCGATGCGGAGTTTGCGTTGCAGCATCGACGTCGACCCAAGCTGGCTGCGCACTATCAGCTCGATGGCCTGGCGGACAATATCGGGGTCCTCGCCCTCGTAGGCGTCGTCGGTTGCCTCGCGTTGTTTGGCAACCTCGAAGACCTCAGAGTCCCGATACCGCGCCTCCTGTTGCGCCTTGACGAACTCGACGACCCGGTGGACTTCGGCCTCCGACACCCACGCACCCTGGATGCGCTCGGGCTTCGGCTCCCTCGCCGTCACCACCAGCATGTCGCCGAGGCCGACCAGCTTCTCTGCCCCCGCTTGATCGATGATCACCCGAGAGTCGGTCTGTGATGCAACAGAGAAGGCAAGGCGTGACGGAATGTTGGCCTTGATCACTCCGGTGATCACGTTGACCGAGGGGCGCTGGGTCGCAAGGACGAGATGGATGCCGACGGCACGGGACATCTGGGCGATCCTGACGATGGAGTCCTCGACGATTCGACCGGCAACCATCATCAAGTCGTTGAGCTCATCTACGACGATAACGATGTGGGGGAACCGATCGAACCGGTCCCCATCCAGGCCACCGGCGTCGCGCTTCTCCCGATACGACTCGATGTCGCGGACCCCAGCGTCTGCGAGGAGGTCGTAGCGGCGATCCATCTCGGCGACCGCCCATTGCAAGGCGTCCGCTGCCTTCTTCGGATTGGTGATCACTCTGGTGAGGAGATGAGGTGCGCCGTTGTACTGCCCGAGCTCAACCCGCTTTGGGTCCACCAGGATGAGCCGCACCTCGTCGGGCCGCGCCCGCATCAGTATCGAGGTCAGCAGGGCGTTTATGCACGACGACTTTCCCGCACCGGTGGCGCCGGCGATGAGCATGTGCGGCAACTCGGTGAGCCGGAGCAGGCGCGGGCTCCCGCTGACGTCCTTCCCGAGAGCGATGAGCATGGGGTCGCGATCGTTGGAGGCCTCCGGGCTCGCCAGGATGTCCCCGAGACTGACGACGTGGCGCTTCCGGTTTGGCACCTCGATGCCGATCGCGGAGCGGCCGGGGATGGGGGCGAGGATGCGCACGTCGGGCGAAGCCAGGGCATAAGCGATGTCGTGAGACAGGTTGGTGACCCGCGCCACCTTGACCCCGGCAGCCAACTCGATCTCGTATCGGGTGACGGTTGGGCCAGGAACGATCCGGGTCAGCTTGGCATCGACACCGTGCTGGTGGAGGGACTCTTCGAGCTCGGCCGCAGTCCGCTCGAGCGAGCGCCTGTCGGTGTCGGCGGCGGGGCCGGCCGTGAGAAGCGACAGCGGTGGGAGGGCATATCCCTCGACATCGACCGGCTGCGGAGCCATTGTGTGCTCCGGCTTCGAACTCTTCGGCGCCTTCTTCTCAGCCTTTGGACCCCTCTTCGGGGCCTTCTTCGCCTGAGGGGCAGGCTCCTCAGCCACCGATGACGGGTCGACGTGCACGATGGGCTGCCGCGGAGACGGGTTTCGATCCAGACCGAGCCACGACCGGAAGCGCCGGAACGACGACGCGATCGTGTGTCCGACGTCGCGGATCGTGGATCTGGTGAGGATCAGCGTCCCGGTAGCGATGACCGCAAACAGCACGAGGAACGATCCCCAGAACCCGAGGAGTCGCCGCAGCGGGAAGGCGACGAGGGCTCCGATGACGCCGCCGCTCTCCTGCACCTGATCGAGGTTGCCGGCGAGAGCAACGGAGCCGGTCAGCAGATGGAACATCGCAAGGGTGCCCAGATACACGATGACGACACCGGCGACCAACCGCCCGACCTTGACCCTCGGGAAGAGGCCGACCAGCGCGATGCCGATCACGGCGACTACGAATGGGAGGCCATATGCCCACGCACCGAGAAGGAACCTCGTTGTCGCGGAGACTCCCGCCCCGACCGGGCCGGAAAGGCCGAAGTAAGACAGTGCCACCAAGAGGGCAGCGACAATGAGCACAACACCCCAGACGTCGTCGGTGTGACGACCAAGGCGCTCCCTGATCCGTTCCCTGCCCGCCCGCAGCGCGCGAGCGGCCCTGGTCCGGAACGGGATCCGTTTGTTCTTGCTGGCCCTACTCCGCCCCTTCGCCCCGCGGGGCTTGGTCCGCGTAGCCATGGGACGGGTCACGTTACAAGAGGTTGCGACACAGACCAACCACCCTTCGCGCGCGTCCGACTGCGGAGAGTTACATCAGTGTAGTTCGCGGGCCGGCGGAGGGGACCCGGTCACACCTCGATCACTACAGGAAACACGAACGGGCGACGTTTCATCGTCGTCTGCACCGCCTTGCGCGCCGAGTTGCGCACACGCCGTTGCAGCGCGTCGTGATCGATTGGATGTTCCAGGGTCGAGATTCCCTGCTTGACGCGGGTCTTGATCGCCTTGTGCATCTCGTCGGCGTCCCCGGTGACTCCATGGCTGTCCACATCTGGGCCGAACACGATATCGCCGGTGCGTTTGTCCACTCCCACCGTGACCAGCACCACCCCGTCGTCTGCGAGGTGCTGGCGGTCGCGGATCACACCGGCGTCCTCCTCGAGCTCCGTCCCAACCACGTAGACATAGCTGCCGGAGACCGCGTCGCGCTCGATGCGCAGCTCGCCGCCGTCCAACACGGCCACGTCGCCGTCTTCGAGCACCTCGACCTGGGGAATCCCCATGTCCCTGGCGAGTGCGGCGTTTGCTGCAAGATGCCGGTACTCCCCGTGGACGGGGATCAAGGCCTGCGGCTGGACGATGTTGTAGAACGTCCGCAGCTCGGTCGCCGCGGCATGCCCGGATACGTGAACTGCGGCGTTCCTGCCGTGATAGACGGTGACCCCGGCTCTGGTCAGGTTGTTGATCACCCGTGACACGCGTTTCTCGTTTCCGGGGATTGGTGTTGCAGAGATGATCACGGTGTCGTCGGGGTCGAGCGTCACCGAGCGGTGCTCGCCCGCCGCCAACAGCGACAATGCCGCAAACGGCTCCCCCTGACTCCCTGTGGAAATCACCGCGGTTTCCTCGGGTGGCAGCCGGAGCAGGTCGGCAAGCTCGACCAAGGCCTTGTCCGGGATATCGAGATAGCCGTTCGCCTGGGCGATCTCGCTATTGCGCAGCATCGACCTCCCGATGAACGCAAACTGGCGTCCATCGGCTACCACCGCGTCGATCGATTGCTGTACCCGGTGCAGGTGGCTGGCGAAACAGGCGATGATCACACGCCCAGACGCCTCGTGCACTAGGTCCTCGATCTCGCTGCCAACGGTCGACTCCGATGGGATAAACCCTGGGCGCTCGGCGTTCGTCGAATCGGAGAGAAGAAGCCGAACCCCCTGGCGGCCGAACCCTGAAAACGTCTGTAGATCGGTCGTCTTGCCGTCGATCGGGCTTGGATCGAGTTTGAAATCCCCGCTGTGGATCACCATCCCCTCCGGGGTGTCAAAGGCGACGCCGGTCGCATCGGGTACAGAATGGGTCACTGCGATGTGGGTAAACCGGAACGGACCTTCGGAAACCCAGGTCCGCGGTTGCACCGGACGCAGGTCCGGCTCGATGCCCATCTCGGAGACCCTGGCGTTGGCGAGCTCGAGGGTCAGCCGAGTCCCGTATATGGGAACGTTGACCTCGCGCAACAGATAGCCAAGAGCGCCGATGTGGTCCTCGTGACCGTGGGTCAGAATCACGCAAGTCAGGTCATCGGCCCTGTCCAGCACCCACGAGAAGTCGGGAAGCACCAGATCAACGCCGAGCATCTCTTCATCGGGGAACATCAGCCCGACGTCGATCATGGCGATTTGCCCATCGATCTCGAGGCTGGCGCAGTTCCGGCCTATCTCCCCAAGGCCGCCGTGAAAAGCGACGCGAACGCTCACGAGCTTTCCAGTGCGACCAACGCCTCCCGAACCGCAGTGGTGGCCTCATCCGACGCCGGAATCAGCGGAAGTCTCGGCTCACCGACCGGATCCCAGGCGAGTGTTAGCCCGGCCTTGAGGGGCATCGGGCTAGGTTCGATGAACAGCGCTTCGACCAGCGGAGCCAGTGCGGCGTCTAAGCGGTCGGCCTCGTCGTCCTTACCGATAATGGCTGACTCGACCATGGCCTTGATCGAGTCGCCGGCCAGATGGGCGGCGACCGAGACGACTCCGACACCACCGGCGCGCACGATTTTCAGGGTGAGCGCATCCGACCCGGAGTAGACGGCAAACCCTTCCGGCAACGCGTCGATCTGCGCCACCGTCCAGTCGATGTCGTCGACGGCATCCTTGACCGCGACGATCTGAGGATGGGCGGCCAGTCGGATCAACGTGTCAACCTCGATGAGCCGGCAGGTTCGCCCCGGGATGTTGTACACCATCATCGGCAGATCGGTCGCGTCGGCAATGGCCATCATGTGGCGGGCAATGCCCTCCTGAGGAGGCTTCGAGTAGTAGGGGGTCACCGCCATCACCGCATGACAGCCCACCTCGGCGGCTCGCTTGGACAGCTCGATCGATTCGCGTGTGTCGTAGGTCCCGGTGCCGGCAACGACCGTGCTGCGGGCACCGACGGCATCAACCGCGGCTTTGAACAGTGCGACCTTCTCGACTGCGTTCAACGTCGGCGATTCGCCCGTTGTGCCACACACGACAACGCCGTCCGAACCGTGCGCCGTCAAGTGCTGGGTGAGCCGGGTGAAGGTTCCGAAATCGACCGAGCCGTCCTCGTGGAAGGGCGTGATGACGGCGGTGAGGACCGCACCGAAGGGTGCTTCTGGTCGGTGCTCCATGGTGGCGACGCTAGCAGGGAGGGTCGCGGTAACCTCGCTTCCATGGGCACGAGCGAGTTCATCAAGGACGTCAACGCCGATGCCTTCCCTCTGGAGGTGCTGCAACAGAGCCGGGAGGTCCCTGTCGTCGTCGACTTTTGGGCGGAGTGGTGCGAGCCGTGCAAGATCCTCAGTCCTGCGCTGGAGCGCGTAACCGAGGAGGCGGAAGGAGCGTTCGAGCTGGTCAAGGTCGACGTCGACGCCAATCAAGGGCTGGCTAAGCAATACGGCGTGCAAGGGATCCCCACCGTGATCGCTTTTCGCGACGGTGAAGAGGTCAGCCGGTTCACCGGCGCGCTCCCCGAATCAGCCCTCGTCGATTGGGTGTCTGGGATCATGCCGGACGAGTTCGATCTGATGGTTGACCAAGCCATGACCGCCAGGCTGGAAGGCGACGACACCACGGCCGAGCACATCTTGCGCCAGATCCTCGATAGCCGCCCCGACCATGCACAGGCTGGGACGACGTTGGCGGCGATGCTCATCGACCGGGGCGATACCGACGAGGCGCTCGTCGCCCTTGGCAGGCTCAGCCCCGACTCCGAGGTCGCTCGGCTACAGGCAGCCGCCAGGGTGCGGGCGGCCGCCGGAGACGACGTTGCCGCCCTCGAAACCAGGGTCGACACCGATCCCGAAAACGGCCGGGCTCGCCTCGAGTTGGCGCGAGCACTCGCCGCCAAGGCCGAGTACGAGCCCGCCCTCGACCATCTGCTCATCGTGGTGCGGAGCAAGGACGAGCACAAGGAAGAGGCGCGGATCGCCATGGTCGACATCTTCGAGATCCTCGGCGACGAGCACCCGCTGACGCTCCCCTACCGGCGTCAGTTGGCAACCGCGCTGAACTGACAGAGCAGTTACCAGTTGCCAGTCACCAGTTACCAGTTACCAAGTCCGCAGTCGCAAGTCGCTAGTCGCAAGTACCAAACTCCAGTTCGTACTTGATGCGTGCGGTCTCAGGGGGTCATTGCGACGCTTCGGCGAGTTTCTTGGATGGTGTCATCAGCTTGAGAAATTCTTGTGGTTCGATCGGGCCGAAGGGGTCAGTTGGTGTCGTCGAGCTCTTCGAAGAGGGTGATCTGCAGGCTTGCGGGGGCTTCCAGCCGCGCGTTGAGTGACCGCCACGGGGTCTCGGCTGGCGAGGCGAGCAGTTCTGCTCCGGCAGCCACCATGTGTTCCGTCGCCGCAGTCGCATCGGTAACTTCGAACGCCACGCGGATACTCCGGCTCACCTCACGTCCGACTTCGAGCTGGTCGATCAATCGCCGCTGTGCCGGATTCACGATCTCCAAGGTCGCCCGACCCGCCTGGAGGGCCATCACTCGAGCGTCACCTTCGCTCTCGACGGAGAACTCTTCCTGCAGACCCAAAGCGTCTCGATAGAACGCCACCGCCTCGTCGAAATCCTCGGCCTCTACCACGAGACGCAACTGCTTCACTACCGGCGCGGATCCTCCACTGCCCATCGGTCCCTCCAATGCCAGACAATTCGCACCCTACGCCTCGGCTAGGCCGCCCATGACGTTGAGGTGGATTGATAGGGTTCGCTCGGCGAGGTGTGAGATGAGTGATCAGCCGGCGGAAGGAATCGAGGTCTACGCGGTCATCCGCCTAGACCTCCAGCGGGAGCCCGGACACGCGATGGCGGCAACGGAGGTGTTGCCCTCCCTGGAGGAAGTCGAATCGTCGACGACCACGGCACCGCATCGAATCGACGCTCCCGACACCGACGAGGTCGACGATATTCAGCGGCCGTGGCAAGTGGTCGTGTGGAACGATCCCGTCAATCTGATGAGCTACGTGGTGTACGTGCTCCGCAAGCTCTTCGGCTTTCCCGAGGAGGAGGCGACGCGGCTGATGCTGGCCGTCCACCACGAGGGGAGAGCGGTCGTCGCCAGCGGCCCCAGGGAGAAGTCGGAGCTCGACTGCTACCGGCTCCATCATCACGGGCTGTGGGCGACGCTGGAAAAGGCGTGAGCGTCCCCTTCCGCCGCCGTGACGGGACCATCGAGGTCGCCCTCACTGCCCAGGAACGCGCGGTCCTGCACACGCTTCCCGAGACCCTCGACAACCTGGGCACGTCTGACACCGACCCCGCCGCCGCTCGGCTTCATCCGCCCGCCTACCCGGACGACCCTGCCGCAGACGCCTACTTCCGCGACATGATCGAAGACGACCTGGCCAAGGCCCGGGCCGCGGATCGGAGCCGGTTCGCGGAGACCGTGGATGCGGGCTCGATGAGCGACGATGACGCCCAGATGTGGCTGCGGGTGCTGGGAGACGCCCGGCTGACGCTGGCCGCCCGCATGGGCATCGAGCAGGAGGGCTGGGAGGACGACCAGTCGCTCGCCGACAGCAGAGACGGCGCGATGCTGCACTACCTGAGCTACCTCCAGGACGCACTGATCCAGGTGTTGAGCTCCGCGCTGTGACGGCGGCGCCAGCTAGCTGTATTGACCGCAATACGGACTACGTAATACGTTTTTCCAGTACGGCCTCTAGACCGACGGTGACGGGATCGTCGAGTTCGGCGACGCTACGTATTGCGGCAAGAACGCCGGGAATGAACGCGTTGCGGTCGGTGGTGGTGTGCCGGATGGTGATCGTTTCGCCGGTTCCACCGAGAATGACGATCTGGTCGGCAACGATACCGGGCAGCCGAATCGCATGGACCGGCACCCCGGAAACATCGGCCCCCCGGGCTCCGGCGACGAGTTCGGTTGAATCCGTGTCTCGGTGTTGGTCGGCCGCCGCTGCGATGCGTTCGGCGGTTGCGATGGCGGTTCCGGACGGTGCGTCGGCCTTGCGATCGTGATGCAGCTCGATCACCTCCGCCGCGGCAAAGTGCGGGGCGGCGATCTCGGCGAGTTGCATGGTCACCACTGCTCCGATGGAGAAGTTGGGCACAATGAGACAGTTCGGAGGCCCGCTCCCCCATCGCTCGGTCACCTGGGCGATCCGGTCGGCATCGAAACCCGATGTGCCGACCACGGCGTGCAACCCCAGTCTCTGCCAGACATCGAGATTGCCAACGACGACGTCGGGCAGAGTGAACTCGACGACGATATCGGCATCGGCCATGATCTGGCGCGATCCCTCGACGGTGGCGCCGGCGACGGTGGAGCCTGCATGCTTAGGGTCGAACAGCGGACCAAGGTCGAGGTCGTCGGTTGCCTCGATGGTCTCGGCGACCAGAGTGCCCATCCGCCCTGCGGCACCCGAAACCCCAACGATCATTGAACGAACTCGTTGAGATCCTCGACATCGAACGGACCGGTGGCGCCGAGCACATACGGTCCTCCGTACGCGGCGGCGGCCGCCTCGACCACATCATCGAGGGTGACCGCATCGACCCTGGCCACGATCTCGTCGACGGAGAGATGCTCGAGGCCGGTGATCTCGTTGCGACCGAGCCGGTTCATCCGGCTGTCTGCATCTTCGAGAGAGATCGCAAGCGATCCCTGCACATGTCCCCTCGCTCGCACCAGCTCATCTTCGGTGATGCCGCTGTCCATCATTTTGTCGAGCTCTCCGCGCACGAGTTTCAGCACTTCGGCGGTCTGATCCGGCGTCGTGCCGACGTACACAGCATTGGACCCGCTGTCGGCAAATGGGCTCCGGAACGAGTGAACCGCATAGGCGAGACCGCGACGTTCGCGGATCTCACGAAACAGACGGCTCGACATCCCTCCGCCGAGGACATGGTCGGCGACGATGAGATCGAAACGCCGCTCGTCGTCGCGCTTCAGGCCGGGACCGCCAAACACCAGGTGTGCCTGTTCGGTGTCGCGCCGCACGACACCAACGCCCGATTCGTAATCCGGGGTGGTGAGCGGCCGGTCGATCGCTTCTCCCTCCCACGTATCCCAATGCTTTTCGATGAGGGCGACGAGGTCGTGGTGGTCGACTCGCCCGGCGACCGCAATCACAACCGAGCGCGGCGTGTAGCGCCTCGCCCAGTACCCGCTCACCGTTTCGCGGGTCATCTCGGTTATGGAATCCTTTGTCCCGAGAATGGGCGGCGCCAACGGGTGCGATCCCCACAACGTCTCGACGAACTGCTCGTGCGCCACATCGGGGGGATCGTCCTCGTTCATGTTGATCTCTTCGAGCACAACGCCGCGCTCGAGATCGATCTCGTCTTGGCGGAAGGCGGGCCGCTGCACCATCTCGGCGAGGATCTCCATGCCGGTGGGTAGGTCGGCGTCCCGCATCCGGGCCCAGTAGGCGGTGTATTCCTTGGAGGTGAAGGCATTGTGGCGTGCCCCCATCGCATCGAAGGCTTCGCTGATGCGCTGCGCCGGCCACTCCTCCGATCCTTTGAACAAGAGGTGCTCCAGGAAGTGGCTCGCTCCCGCTTCGACCGGTGTTTCGTCGCGGCTGCCGGTGTCGACCCACACGCCGACGGCGAGCGATCGAAGCGTCGGCATGTCTTGAGAGATGATGCGCAGGCCATTGGGAAGCGTGGTGAAGTCGTAGTGCATGGCCGCGATGTTAGGGAGGTCAGTCGCTCAGTAGCGCGAGGGGCCCTGGCTCACCCCGATGAAAAGCGCAACCCGATAGGTCAGCTGCGTCGGCGGCGCCGACCCGATCCCATCGAAATAGAAATCGAGCAGCCGCCAGGCGTCCGCTGCTGTCTCGAAGGCAAACACGGTGTCGACGATCTCGATGCCGAAACCGCGCCCTCGCCAAAACCTTGGATCCGCCGAGATGTCGTGCTGCGAAAAAGCACAGAACTCGTCGTCCCCAGCGTTGTCGGCGATCACAATGGGGCCACCCGACTTCACCGTGCGGTGGAGCTCTTCGATGCCGGGAGTGGGGTCGAGCGGCCCTCGGGAGAAGAAGTAAGCCCAGGTCGCGTACGCGGCGTCGAGGGAACCGTCGCGAAACGGAAGCGCCTCGGCATCGGCCTGTACCCAAGTCCGGTGGCGGTTGCGGTCGATCATGGCCCTGGCAGGCTCAACGGCGACGATCCGGCGCCGCGGGGTAGCGAGCCGCTCGGCGGTGAAGCCATCGCCCGCTCCAATGTCAGCGATCGTCCCCGCCGGGAGCAACCGGTCGAGCCGCTCGATGACGCGGCCCGGCCGGTCCATTGCCGCGCGCTCGATGGCGAAGAGATCGGGACGATCGACACCGTAGAACGGGATGATCGACATCGCTCAGTCTTGTTCGGCTGGCGGTTTGCGGAGCGATTTCTGCTGGGAACGCGCTCGCTTGGCGTCGAGCCTCCGTTGCTTCGCCGACCGGCTCGGGCGCGTCTGTTTGCGCTGCGGGGGATCGGGCGCCAGGACGGCGGCAAGCCGGTCGCGGAGCCGGTGTCTGGCGATCTGTCGATTCCTCCACTGTGACCGGGACTCGTCGACGGTTACCGCGACCACGGGATCCGGCAACCGGTCGATCACACGCCGGCGGGTCGCCTCGTCGAAGGCAGCGGAGGCCGCGGCATCGAAGCGGAGCACGACCTTGGTAGACGCCCGATTCGCATGCTGCCCGCCTGGCCCTCCGCTGGGGAGAAACGTCCACTCCAGTTCGGCGGCGGGAATCGTGACTTCGTCCGAGACGCGAAGATCGTCCATGAGCCAACAGTATGCAGGGCCGTATTCCGTACCACATACAACGTATTACGACCCATGGGTCTACGCACTTCAACCCGCACGGCTATGACGCAGCAGGTTGCTGCCGTGGTCTACCACCCTAGAGTCGCAGCGCAATGGAGAAACTGGACATAGCCCGAGATTGGCTGCCGCGCTACACGGGAATGCCCCTCGAGCAGTTCGGAGCGCACATCCTGCTGACGAACTTTGCCGATTACGTCGGACGATTCGCCGATCAGTTTGGGTGCGAGGTCACCGGCAATGGGCTCCCGATGCAGTCCGCGACCAGCGACGACGGAATCTCGATCATCAACTTCGGCATCGGTACCGCGAACGCGGCGACTGTGATGGATCTCCTCATCGCGGTCGATCCCAAGAGCGTCCTGTTTCTCGGCAAGTGCGGCGGCCTTAAGCACTCCTCGGAGATCGGACACTTCATCCTCCCGATTGCAGCGATTCGGGGGGAGGGGACGTCGGACGAGTACTTCCCGCCGGCGGTTCCGGCATTGCCTTCCTTCGAGCTCCACAAGGTCGTATCCGACGAGGTAAACAAGAGGGACCTCGAGTACCGGACCGGCGTCGTCTATACGACGAACCGCCGCGTGTGGGAGCACGATCCGAGCTTCTTGGAGAAGATGCGCTCCCTGACCGCGATCGCAGTCGACATGGAGACGGCAACGATCTTCATCGTGGGTCACGCCAATGGCATCGCTCGCGGTGCCCTCTTGCTCGTCTCCGATGTACCGCTGCGACCAGAGGGCGTCAAGACTCGGGAGAGCGATCGCAGGGTGACCGCGACATGGTCTGACGTCCACCTGGAGATCGGCATCGATTCGGTGAAACGGATCGCAGAAGAGGGGCTCGGGGTCAAGCACTTCAGGTTCTGATTCCGACGCACCAGGTGGTATCCGACTCTCTCCCATCAGCGACACATGTGTGCGCTGGCTGCGATATGTGGACGGACCGCGCGTATCGGCACATATGCCCTACCGAGCACCGATACGGGCCGCCCATATTGAATCTCGTATGTCAAGGAGCGGGTGGGTTGGTGGACAGGACTGGGATGGGCCACACCTGGTGGTGGGCAGGCTCGTATTAGGTCACACCGTCCCGTAGAAGGGCTTGGTGGGTGGGGTCGACAGGTCATTATCAGGACAGCATCAGCGATGCGTCAGCCGGTTGATCGGGTCAGACCCCACCCGGATCTCAAGGGGTTGCACCGAAGTGCTGGGCCAGTGTTGCTCCTTTCCCTCGCTCAGGGCAAACAGGATGGCATCCACCACTGCCACACGGAATGGGAACCCAACCGAGCTGGAGCTATCAGCTCAACCGGCGTCTCACCGCCTGACAGGGTGCGGGCCATACAGCCAACATCATCCCTCCCAGCCGGATATGCGCTACCTGATTTCTTGTCGAGGCTCGCGGAGCGCGAACAGAATGCCGGTTCCCGGACACCGCGAAGTGAGGTGGTCGGGCGGCGGCTGCGTCGATATGCGCCAGTCTGGGCTTACTCGCGGTACGTCCCATGGGACAGGTTCCTGAGGCGGGCGTCGACCTCTTCGGGATCTGCACCCTCGACGCGGTTGCCCGACGAAAACACCTGTCTCAACCGCTTCGAAGTGACCTCCTCATGCCGAGCACGGTTGTCTTTGGAATCACGATCCTCTCGATTGAGATTCAGCCAAGCCATGACCCCTCCCGGTCTCGATAGGGCACAATCCACTGCCCTACAGGCCCCTGATCTGGTTGGTTACGATCATGGCCCCGGTGACCACCACAGCGGCAACCAGCCCGAACAGCACCGCGTATGAATAGACCCTCGTTGGATCAAGACGCCTGGTAAGAAACGCGCGAAGCGCGGTCGACAGATCGCTCATATTCCCCCCTACCTTCCCCCATCAGCCTAGGAGGCATCCTCGCAGGCGATCGCCTCGACGCAAGGGTGGTTCTCGAACATGACGGACGACCTAGCCCGCGTCGGCGGTCGTTGTCGCAACGTTTCTGACGATGGTGTGCTGTTCTCTTGATAGGGGACCCGACTGGAACGCAGCCAGGGAGCGCATATCGCCTGCGGTCTCAGGGGGTCATTGCAACGCTTCGGCGAGTTTCTCCGATGGTGTCATCCAGTTGAGGGTTTGTCGAGGCCTTCCGTTGAGTTGGTGGGCTGCGAAGTCGAGATCGGCTTGGGTGAGGCCGGCCATGTCGGTGCCTTTGGGAAAGTACTGACGCAGGAGACCGTTGGTGTTCTCATTCGAACCTCTCTGCCAGGGTGACTTGGGGTCACAGAAGTAGACCTGGACGCCGGTGTCGATGGTGAACTGGGCGTGTTGGGCCATCTCTTTGCCCTGATCCCACGTCAAGGATTGCCACAGATGCTCCGGAAGCCGCTGCACAGTTACGGCGAGGGCGACCCGCACCGCGTCGGCACTGTGCCCGTCCGGGAGACCGAACAGCATCACATAGCGGGACCAACGTTCCACCAGGGTCCCAATAGCGGTCTGTCGTGCGTCCCATCAACAGGTCGCCTTCCCAATGACCCGGCACCGCCCGATCCTCCACTTCAGCTGGCCGCTCTGAGATCATCACCGGGTCGACGATCTTTCCTTTCCCCGACACCGGTTTGGTGCCTTTCGGTCTGCGGTTGACCCTCCGGGTGCGTAGATGCTGCGCCAGCTCCCGTTTCAAGCCACCACGGGCCTGGATAAACAACGTCAGATAGATCGTCTCGTGGCTCACATGCATCCCCTCAACATCAGGGTACGTGTGCCGTAACCAGCCAGAGATCTGCTGCGGGGACCACCGAATGGCCAGCTTGTCCTCCACCTCGGCACGCAACCTCGAGTTGGTGGCCAGCAAACAGGGTTGCGGACGGCGAGCCCGACCCCACGCCGCCCGATCCGCTCGATGTGCCCGATACCCGCTTCGGCCACCGTTACCAGCCACCTCCCGTGACACCGTCGATGGCGCCCGCCCGAGCCGACTAGCGATCACCCGCAACGACTCACCCCGAGCCACACCCCGTGAGATCTCCTCACGCTCGACAAGCGACAGATGCCGCTCTGCTCGCCGACGTGGTGCCGGAGGTACCCCACCAGCATCCTCAAACAGTCGCCGAATCGATGACCCGTTCCTCCCCAGACGACGAGCAATAGACCGAGTCAGCTCACCCGCCTGCCGGCGCTCCCACACCTCGGCGATCTCCGCCTCTGTAAACCTTCTCGACACGCCACACCTCCCAACGAGAAACCACAACTCTCGCCAAGGTGTTGCGTTCACGCCTTGAGCCGGCAGCACATAAGCACTGAACGTGATTTGTTCGGACTTACCGTTGACAAGGCGGCCAGGGTTGCCGCTATAGCTGACGCTGGTGAAATCATGATCTCGTCGACTACGAGAGACTTGGTAGGATCGATAGAAGGAACCCGAATGGTTGAACCCGCGGTCGTTGCGCTCAAGGGTCTATCCAACACTCACCAGATCGTCGCTGTGAAGTAGGACTGACGACGAAACAGCACCAAGACCACCCGCCCATATCGGCACGCGAGCCCAACCTCGAGTTCGGCGTGGCTTTAGCCGGGCGCGTGTACGAGAGCGACGGTCGCCACGGGTGCGTCAGTCCGTTTGAGGTTTGCTCTCGAGCGTCCTCTTGAGGTCCTCGTGGCTCTGAGCCAGCTCCTTTTTCGCCTGCCTGCGCACAACCAACGGCACCAGCAGCTTGCCGATTCCGTGGCCCTCGAAGTCGAGTTCCATGGTGAAGCGTGTGCGGTCTCCCTCCCCGAGCGGCTCCAGGCTTCCCTTCCCTAACGCCCGAACCGGGCCATCGAGCACCCTAAACGCATAGCTTCGCGGGGAGTCATATTCCGTGTACTCGGTCGTCATCGTTTGGTCTCGGTTCCCCATCCGGCGCGTCATGACCAGTCTGGAGCCCTGCTGCATCGGCTCGCTGCCTTCGGGATTCGCGCTCACCACGGCAGCCTGCCATTCGGCGAAGCGGGACGGGTCGGTCACGTAGGCGAAAACCTCGTCGGGTCGCCTGTCGATCTCGACGCTGTGGACCAAAGACGCCATGTTGAACTCCTCTCCTTCATCGAACTTTCGGCGGATCCTAATCCACCGATACCAACGTAGCCGCCCGGCGGCACGAGTTGCGCGGAGACGTACGACAGGAGGCTCCGGGGCATTCGGACTCGCGATTCCAGGCTCCAAGGTGTCGGCGTGTACCTCTCGGATGGCGTTCCGGCCATACAGGTATAGTCCGAAGCGGGGCGGGGCCACACGGGACAGCCTTGACACAAACATCAGCACGACACCAACCTGAGATGGGACCCCAGTCCCGGCTTCGGCGAATGACCATCCTCGGCCAAGATCCTGGCGTCGTGCTTGGCGAGAATCAGGTCGCCCTCGCAGAAGTGGACATCCCGGCCGAGGCACTCGAGCCCGGTCCATGTGGCCATCGCGTTTACGTCGTTGACTACGACGCGTCAACCGGTGTGATGCACGAGCCGGTCGACTTCGATCAGTTGGCGAGCAGTGGGGATCCATTCCGCGACTTTGACTTCGATGACGTCGTCTCAAGCCGAGCTTTTCGCGCCATGAACGTCTACGCGATCGTCATGCGAACCCTGGCGCGGTTCGAGTCTGCCCTCGGACGTCGCGTGGGCTGGCAGATGGTCGGCCACCAACTCAAGGTCGTCCCCCACGCGTTTGAGGACGCAAACGCCTTCTACTCTCCGTCCGCTGAGGCGCTCCTGTTTGGGTACTTCCCCGGCCCCGAAGGCAACATGATCTTCTCGTGTCTCTCTCACGACGTGGTAGCCCACGAGACCACGCATGCCCTCGTGGACGGACTCCGCGACCGCTTCACCGATCCCTCCGGACCCGACCAAGCGGCATTTCACGAAGGATTCGCCGATGTCGTGGCATTGCTATCTGTGTTCTCGCTGCCCGAGGTCACCAAGGCGGTCATCGACTACGAATTCGATCCCGCCCGCAACAAAGAAAAACCGGTCCCGCCCGAGTATGTCCGAGCAGACGATGTCAAACCCGAGGCATTGAAGCGGTCGGTGCTGCTTGGCCTGGCCAAGCAGATGGGACAGGCCCTGTCGCGGTCTCGAGGCCAAGCATTGCGACAGTCCGCCACCCTTTCCCCCGATCTTGGCCCCTACCTGGACGAAGAGGCTTACCTCGAGCCTCATCGACGTGGTGAAATCTTTGCCGCAGCGATGCTCGACGCGTTCGTAAGAACCTGGGACGCCCGCATCCAACGCCTCCACGTCGTGCACAACGCAGACGGCGACCTATACAGCCGAGAGGCGGTCGTCCAGGAAGGAGCAGAGGTAGCCGACTACATGCTCACCATGGCGATCCGGGCTCTCGACTATACGCCGCCGATCCACCTGACGTTCGACGAGTATGTGGCAGCGCTCCTGACCGCAGACGCCCGCGTCCGGCCAAACGAGGGGCGCTATCGCTTCCGGGAGTTCATCAAGGAAAGCTTCGAGTCCTACGGCATCATCTGCAAGCCTCGGTTCACTACCCCAGACGGACTCTGGGAGCCGGTTCAAGACGAGTTCGGATACGACCTAACGCGATTCGCCCCGATGCAGCGCGCCAGAGATGAGGTCTTCCGCTTCGTGTGGGAGAACTTGGAGATGCTGGGACTGAGCCCAGACGCTTACACCGAGGTTTCCAGCATCCGACAGGCCCTCCGGATCGCTCCCGAGGACGGATTTCCCGTCAGCGAGACCGTAGTGGAGACCGTCCAGCTGCTCGGCGCAACCGCGGGCGAGCTGAAGCAATTCGGGATCGGCAAGCCCGCGGACATGCCCGACAACACCCGCGTCGTGTTGCGCGGTGGGGCGACGCTGATCTTCAACGACTACGGCAGGCTGCTCTATCGGATCCCGAACACGCTTCCAAAGCCCAAAGAACAGCAAACGAGCGCCGATCAGCGAGCCGTCCAACTCTACGAGGACCGCCTCAAGCACCTCTGGGAACACGGCTACTTCGAGCCCCCTACCGATCGAAGCTCTGCAACATCCGGAGCGACAAATCCGTGGCGAATAAGGTACCGCGACCAGCGCTTCCGGGAGCTCCACCTGAATCGCGCCCTGGATCTCGGGACCGACACCAAGGAAGTCTGGTGATGGTTCCTAGCGCCGTCGCCGTGCGCTCCTACCAGGTCGGCTTTGGCGACTGCTTCGTGATCCGAGTGATGTACTCAAACGGCGTCGAACGGCACGTCCTGATCGACTTCGGGTCGACAGCCTTCACCAAGATGCCCTCGCAACGGAACTTGCGCGATATTGCCCGCCACATCGCAAAGGAATCCGGAGGCAAGCTGGCCGCAGTAGTAGCGACCCATCGGCACCGCGACCACATCTCAGGATTCGATACAGCCGGTGACATCATCGAAGAACTCGAGCCCGACCTCGTCGTTCAGCCATGGACCGAGGACCCGAACCTCGAACCTGACGCCCAAGCCCCGGAGACGGAAAATAAAGATCTGGCGCTCGTGTCGAGCCTTGCCAACATCGAGCGTTTCACCGAGACCCTCATGCAACTGATAGACAAGGATCGCAGCCAGAAGGCCGCCGATCGACAGCTATCGCCCGCAATAGGCAAACAGCTGAGCTTCCTTGGGGAAACAAACCTGAAGAATGCCGACGCGGTGCGAACCCTCATCCGGCTCGGTGAGAACGCAGCCGCCGGGCCAGTCTGGGCGAAGTACGGAGACCAACTCCCGCTCGACGAGGTTCTACCCGGTGTGAAGATCCGCGTGCTGGGACCTCCGACCGTGACGCAGTGGGCCGACATCCGAAGGCGGCGCAGCGCCGACGCGGACGAGTTTTGGCATCTGCGGCAGCGCTTCTGGGAAGCCGAAAGCAGGGTTGGCTCTGCGGGAGCAGAGGCCGACGATGCGACGGCGGCGGCGCCGCCCTTCCTGGCGCGATGGGTTATCCCGAGGATCCGCTCCATCCGTGAAAACCAGATGCTCAGTCTTGTCCGAGCCCTCGACAGCGCTCTCAACAACACCAGCCTCATCCTCTTGATCGACGTTGGCCCGGTCCGGCTGCTCTTCCCAGGTGATGCCCAGATAGAAAACTGGCTGTACGCGCTGCGCGAGGCCCCCGACGCCGAAGAGAACCTCGACCTGTTGGCTGCGGTCAACCTGTACAAGGTTGGTCACCATGGCAGCCTCAACGCAACGCCAAAGACCCTGTGGCACAACTTCGACCACAGGAAGACAGACGCTGCGGACCCGAATCGCCTTTGGACCGTCAACTCCACAAGAGCAAACGTGCACGGCCGATCCTCCGCCGGGACCGAAGTGCCCCGCAACACCCTGATACAAGTCCTCAAGACTTCGACCAACTACCACACAACCCAAGCGCAGAGAAGAAAGGACGCTTTCTTCCACGACATCGAGTTACCAACATCCTGAACCTGGCCAAAGCCAGGTAGACCTCTGTTCTGTGGGCTGGCAGCCGCGCCTACCGGGCTCCCGAGCCCTGGGTTCGCAGTCGCGGCATCAGCTGGCCCTGCCCGTCCCTTGCGCGGTCTCAGGATTTGGCGCGGGTGCCTGCAGCGTCGGTGCGAGCCACTCCGAGGACGCCAGGTCGAACGCTTCCTGGAGTACCCCGGTCACCGAATCAGCCCTTTCGTCCTCGGGGAAATCGAAGTACAGCGTGTGCGCCCAGGCTGGGATGAGCTGCTTGGGCTTGTTTCCCTTCAAAGGCACGTCCTGGATGCCGTACCCGTACAACCGGGCGAGCGCACCGCCAAACCAGTCCCCGAAAAACCCCAGCGCCGGCGGGAACCAAACATTGGTCCAGCGGACGACCGCAAATGGAGCGCCGTGGTAGAGGACCTTGCGCGAGCCGTTCTTCCACGTGTACTTCAGCGGGTCGCCAGGAGCGTCGTCGTTCACGGGGGGACACCTTGGGAGTTCCGTGAGGGAGGCTCGTTCCCGAAATTCCTTCTCGTTCTTCGTGTAGATGCGATCGGCCATGTACATCGGTGTCCCCGCGGTGACGAAGTCGGTGATGATCCACGGATTGCCGTTCTTACGTAGGCCTAGCCACAGGTTGCGTTGGGCCTCCCGGTATGTCTTCACCTGCTGAGTCGTGGCCTTCCGCCCCATCTGCTCAGCGTCGAGAAGGACCTGAGCAGCAGCTTCGAGCTCGGCGAGGCCGTCCGGGGTGTTGCTGGGATCCGGTGGAGGCGGTGGCTCCTGTTTGTGGGCACCGGCATGCAGTTTGTTCATCCTGGTCCACAGATACGCGATGCCGTCGTAGGCGATGTACGCGCCGAGGCTGTGGGCTACCAAGATGATGCGCTGGTACCGAGGGTCGCCGTCCGAATCCTTAGCCTTGTGGAGGCCATCGAGTAGCTCGACCATTCGCTTGCGGATGTTGCGCCGGGCGTCGTACGAGCGAGCCGAGGTGTCGAGGTAGCGGACCACGTCGACGAAGTTCTTCGTCATCCATGACGGCAGCATCTTGGTGATGACGTAGATGAGAGCGCTGGTGATGAGGCTGCTGCCGATAAGAGTCCGTATCACTCTTGCGATTCCCTCGTCGCCGGTGACATCCAGCAAGCCAAGGTCTGAGAGAGGTCCGGCCCAGAACGCCCAAACCGTCAGGGCGACACCGAGCCAGAAGAGTGCCCACACGACGCGCAGGCCGCTCGGGACCTGGTTGGGAAGGGCAAACAGCACTCGCCGGAACGTAGACCACATGTCGTCCAGGCGGTTGCCCTGCATCATATGCGCCCAGTGGAATTCGTATACCTCGGTCTGAGCGTAGATCTCTTTGGCGTTCCGGTTCTTCGGCTTCCTCTCCGCCAGGTACCGGCGGGCCTCGTACGAGTCCGTGACCTTGTCGGGCCGCGAATGGAGCTCGGAGGGCGGTCCGGGTAGGGCGGCGTCGATAAACCCCTTGAGGGTTTCAAGCGGCCTCTGCTCACCCATTCCGTGGACGATGACTATCGCCTGGCGGACCTCGTTGGACATCTCATTCGTCTGTGCCCCGCCCCAGCGACGGATCGCAGCGCCTCCTAAACGAGAGGCTACTCAACGGTGCCGTAGGCTGCGCTGCGACCGGGCAGCCGACTCCACCGCAGTCGCCATGCTCGATATCGGCACACATGGGCGGTCGCTTCTGGGCGTAGTCTCGGAGTGATTTAGCGAGGCAGGGCGGAGACATGATCGATCGACCCACCGATGACGTGTTTGCCTCCGTAGCGGATGCCGATAACGACCCGGCGTCTCCGTGATGCTGGAGTGGCTGCGGGACAAGTGGCAGCGGGTGACCACGAAACCGTGCAAGGCCTGTGGGAAGCCCGTGGCGGTCACTGCCTACCGCGAGACCGGGAGGAGTCGAAAAGGAAGCTGGTGGGCTGGTGGTGAGGTAGAACTGGAGTGCCCGAACTGCGGCGACACCTTCTGGACCAAGAAGTGACCGGGCCACTCGGTTCTCGCATTTGACAGACCCTTACAATGGGCTGTTCATGCGCGCCCACGATGAGTCAGTCCTCCGCGAGGTCCTTCCACCCGAAGACCGGGTGATCGAGGCCGTTGTCGCCCGCTACCAGCGGGTCGCACCGGCGGTGACCCGTTTCGCCCGATCGATCGCAGGCAACGATGAGCTGACGGTGCGACTCGGTTCGCAGGCATCCGCCTCACCCGATGAGATCGTGATCGACCCCGGGGTGTTCCAGGCCGCGTACGCCCGGGCGGCTCCGGTGACCCCAACCGAGGTTGCGCTGACTTCGGCGCTACACGAGGCGGTGCACCTGATCGCAACCGATTTCGACGAGGAGCGTCCCATCCCCGACTCGTGGATGGCGCACCGAGAGTCTCTGGAGAACACCGCAGAACCGCCTCCGCTCGCTGAGTTGACCACCTACGAGTGGACGGAGCCCGACCCCGCCACCGCGGAAGACGATCAGGTGTACCGCTACGACGACGTGCCAACCGTGTCGGCTGTGTCGCTCCTCGATGCCCTGAGCACGGTGGCCGGTCCCGCCGCCCAAGCAATGTTCCTCGCCATCGAGGACGCTCGCCAGGAACGCAAGCACATGGCGCCCTTTCCTGGTGCGCGGTCGGTGCTCTCCGACCTGTACCGGGCTGCGGTCCCCGGTGGGTTCGCCAAAGCAAGGCCGCTCGGCCAATTCGCCCTGGCCTGTTTTTTGATCGTCGGCGACTATCTCGATCGAGACGCGCTGCAGAAGATGGCGGATCCGCACGTCGCCCTTGCCATCGACGACGCCATGACCTTCCTCGACCCGATGCACGAGTTGGAAGATCCGTGGACGGTCGGCGGTGTCGCGCTCCAGCTGATCGAGGTGGCGCGTATGCACGGGATCCTCACCGAGGGGGCGGCAGCGGACGCACCCATCGGCCGGAGCGAGCTTCGCGAGGCAGATCAGTCGTCAATCGTCGACAGCGTCGACGCGGTGAGAGTGGTCACGCCGCCGCTCGCGGACCAGGATTCCTACGAGCAGACTCGCCAAGCAACGCAAGCGGTTTCTGCGGAGCACGGTCGTCACGGAGAGGTGGATCAGGCAGGCGATCCTGCAACCGATCAGCTGATGAAGGTGTCGACCAGCCCAACGGTGTACCTGCCAACGGGTCAATCCGGCAAACTCATCGTCACCGATTTCCCTCATTCCTTCAGCCGCTTCGGTGCCCAGGGTCGCAACATGCTGCAGGCCGCAGCCGATGAGTGGGGCGTTGCCCAGCGCCGGGTGTCCGGAGAGCTCTATCCGCTGTTTCTCGCCAACCAGCGCAGGGGGCTACGCACCGGGTTCGATGCCGGCGACCTCTCTCCGTACACGCCGCTCCTCCTGGGCGGCGGCCTCTACGAGCGGATGTTTGAGCGGCGCGATCTCCCCAACCGACGCTCCTACGGAGTCAGCCTGCTTGTAGACGGCTCGGCATCGATGCTTCAGGCTCGCGAGATGCCCACCGGGCGCAAGAAGCCGTGGGCGCTCGCAGCCGCCATCCTCGGCGCCTGGACGCTGGCGCGGCTCGCCGACGAGCTTCAGATCGAATTCGAGGTGGCCATCTTCAATCGCGGGTTCGTTGCCGCACCCGACGACACCGAGCGCTCGTATATCGAGCGCCGCGGAAGAACGACCGGGGCGCGCCGACGCACCCAGGGCGGTTCCGCCGAGCGACTCACCCGCACCATCAACCACTACCTCGTCAAGCGGTTCAGCGACCGATGGCGCGGCGCTGAAGAGGTCCTCGCCGGGCTGTTCTGGATGGCGGCCACACCAAAGGAAGCCGTCATCGAGACCCGCAGGAACCCACTCGTCGCCCCCCCGTTGGCGATGTTCGACAAGGCCGCCAACGTCGACGAGTTCAACCTCGCCCACGCCGCAGAGCGGCTCGCCTCGCGCAACGTGTCGCATCGAATCATCGTCGTACTCGCCGACGGAATGACCCGCGGCTCGGTCGCCGCCCTCGCCGCGACCACATCGTCGATCGATCGCGGCGGCACGACCGTGCTCGGGATCGGGATTGGGGACGACACCGTTCAAGCGGCCTATCAACGCAACGCTGTTGTCCAGCAGCCGGATGCCCTCGCCACGGCAATGATCGATGGGGTACGAGCGTCGCTGTTCCGCTCGATCGCAGCAGGCGGCGGCGGGAGCTGGTGGATGCAGGCAACCCAACAGATCACAGACAACACATACGCCAACTGAGGAGCACTATGGCCGACACCATCACCTTCGAGGATCCCGCAGGCATGGGGAAGCCAATCGAGCTGCAAACGGCGACGATCCCAAAAGACGTCCCAGACGCCGATCTTCGCCGCGGACACATCCCGGAGCCCGATCCCTACTACGTCGACATCGGCATGCTGTACCGCCTCGCCATGCTCGAACAGACGAGAAAGAGCCGCTTCGAAGGGATCCCCCTCCACCTTGCGCTGCGGGGTCACATGGGCACAGGAAAGGACCACGACCTCGAGCAATTCGCCGCACTCACCAGGCTCCCCTATTACCGCATCCCTTTGACCGGTGAAGTGCGAGACATCACCCTCATCGGGTCGGTGAAGCTGCACGGTGATGGCAAGGGTGGCACCGAGAGCCGGTGGGAGGACGGCGACATCACCAGGGCCATTCGCGGGCCGGCGCTGGTGAACCTTTCGGAGTTGAATGCGGCGGGAGCCGAGACCCTGTTCGCGTTGCACGGGCTCCTCGATCGCCACCAGGCTCTCGAGCTCCCAACCGGGGAGATGGTTCGCCTCCGCGACGATGTGCGCATGTTCGGAACGCTCAACCCGACGGACCTGAGGGACTATGCCGGGACCCAGACTCTCAACAAGGCCTTCGCCGACCGATGGATCATTTGGGAGAAGGAGTTTCCAGCAGAGGATGAGCTTCAGATGATGCTGCTGCGCCGGCATCCCGATATGCGCAAGGAGCTCGTCGAGATGATCCCGAAGCTCGCCGTAGAGATCAACGAGGCGTTCGTCGCCGGCGACGCCACCACCAGGGTGGAAACCCCGATGAGCCTTCGAACGGTTCTCGACCGCCTCCCTGCCGGTCTCGATATGTACGCCGAGGCCGAGGATCCTTTGCGAAGTGCCTGGGAAGAGTTCGTCCTCCCCCATATCGATGCGTTCGACAGGGACTACTACGACACGGTGTGGGCCGCCGTGGTCCGCAAGGGCCCGGCGGGGCTACCGTTCCCCGGCTAGCCAACGGGAGGGTTGATGCCTTCATTCGATGTCGTATCACAGGTCGATGACCAGGAGGTTCGCAACGCAGTTGACCAGTCGATGCGCGAGATCGTGAACCGGTACGACTTCAAAGGAACGGACACAACGGTGGCCTTGACCGACGAAGGAATCACGGTCGAGTCGGCTTCCGACAACAGGGTCGAGGCCGCCATCGACGTGCTCAAAACCAAGCTCGTCCGGCGCAACGTTTCGTTGAAGTCGCTTGCTGGAGGTGAGATCAAACCGGCCGCCGGCGGGCGCTCCCGCGCCGAGTACACGCTGGCCCACGGCATCTCGCAGGATGCGGCACGGGAGCTATCGAAACACATTCGGGGCATGGGTACCAAGGTTCAGGTCCAAATCCAGGGCGATCAGCTGCGAGTCCAGGGAAAGAAGCGGGACGAGCTGCAGGCGGTGATCGCCGAGCTGAAGGGGCTGGACTACGCCCTGCCTTTGCAATACGTCAACTACAGGGACTGAGGCTAGGTTCACCACATGCGCTCATACCGCATCGGCGACGCCGAAATCGACGATCGGATCAGCGCGCTGGTCTCCGATGTCGCGGCCAGCCGCCCGGACCACGAGCACGACGAGGAACTCGTTCGCGAGATGATCGTCACGGCACTCAAACTGATTCGCGACGACGCCGGCCGCGGCGATGTCAAGCTGATGAACGCAGCCCTCAAGGAGATGCGGTACTCGTTTGCCATCTTTCAGAAGTACCGGGACGTGCCAAAGGTCACCATGTACGGATCGGCACGCACCCCGTCCGAAGACCCGAACTACCAGGCCGCCGCCGAGTTCGCCTCCCGAATGGTCGACCAGCACCAGTGGATGGTCGTCACTGGAGCTGGTCCAGGAATCATGGAAGCCGGCAACCTCGGCGCAGGAAGCGATGACTCGTTCGGTGTGAATATCAGGCTCCCGTTCGAATCCGACGCCAACCCGTACGTCCACGAGAGCCGCCTGATCAACTACAAGTACTTCTTCACGCGCAAGCTGGCATTCGTCAAGGAATCGCACGCGTTCGTTCTCTTCCCTGGAGGTTTCGGAACCCAGGATGAGACCTTCGAGTTGCTCACGCTGATCCAGACCGGGAAGTCCGACATCCATCCGATCGCGATGCTCGAGGCTCCAGGGACCGGTTATTGGAACGACTGGCAGCGATTCGTCGACACGCTGGTCGAGCAGGGGCTGATCGCACCCGACGACCTCAACCTGTACCGCATCACCGAAGACGTCGACGCGGCGATCAACGAGATCCTCGACTTCTACGCCTCCTACCACTCGCAGCGATTCGTCGATGGCGACCTCATCCTCCGCCTGAAGAACGAGCCATCCGACGAGCTGGTCAAGTCGCTCAACGAGGACTTCCCGGACATCCTCACCCACGGCGAGATCCGCATCATCTCTGCTACCGCACCGGAGATCGCCACCGATGACAACGTCGACCTGGCGCGGCTGCGGCTGAGCTTCGATCGTCGTCAGTTCGGCAGGCTCAGGCTGCTCATCGACCGCATCAATGCGAGCGTGACCGATCAGCGGGCTGAGATCAGTTCAACGCACGAACCCCTGTAGAATCACACCGATGAGAGAGATTCTGTCGGATCTCGTGGCCGAAGAGCAGCACCTGGACCAATTTCTCCAGAGCCTCGCCGACCGCGAGTGGAAGAAGAAGACGCCTGCAGAGGGGTGGACCATCAAGGACCAGGTGAGCCATCTCGCCCATGTGGAGGGACTGGCCGCAGAAGTCCTGGAGCAGGGGAAGAAACGGATCGATGCCGAGAACGTGACCGACATCGACGAGTGGACCGCGGTCGGGGTTGCACTGGGTCGCCCGCAGCGTCATCAGGAGGTCATCGAATGGTGGCGACACGGCCGTGCCGACGTCGTCGATGCCCTGTCCAGGATGAGCGCAGGCGACAGGGTTCCCTGGCTGTATGGGGATATGAGTGCGCAGAGCTTCGCCACCATGCGCCTCATGGAGACGTGGGCCCATGGTCTGGACGTGAAAGTCGCCATCTTGGGCAGAATTCTCCCGATTCCCGAAGAGGACCTCGAAGAAGAGGAAGAGGATCCGCTGGCGGATACTCTCCGCCTCCGCCACATCGCATGGTTCGGACAGAAGAGCCTGCCCTTCTCCTACCGCCAGGTGGGTGAGACGTACCCGTCGCAGGGCGTGAGGGTCGAGGTGATGGGGCCCAAGTACCAGGCCTGGCGGTTCGGCCCTGAGGAAACCGATCAGGTCATCCGGGGCATGGCCGGCGATTGGTGCAGGGTCGTCGTGCAGCGCCAGGATCCAGCCGACACCGGATTGAAGGCGGTCGGCGACCACGCGGAGCGGGCGCTCGAGATCGCCAGGGCCTACTGAGTCCTGGTGGACCCGCTCAGATTCATCGGGATGGTCCACGTCGGACCCCTTCCCGGGGCACCCGACTACGACGGTGACCTCCAGGCGGTCATCGACGCCGCAGTCGCCGACGCCACGACGCTCGCCGCGGCGGGATTCGATGGTGTGATCGTGGAGAACTTCGGGGACGCACCGTTCTTCGCAGACGACGTGCCCAAAGTCACGGTGGCGGCGATGACCAAGGCGGTGGATGCGGTCACCGCCAGCGGGCTCCCCATCGGCGTCAACGTGCTGCGCAACGACGCCCTCGCCGCCCTGTCGATTGCCGCCGCGACCGGCGCCGCCTTCATCAGGGTCAACGTGCTCTCCGGATCGATGTTCACCGATCAGGGGGAGATCACCGGCAAGGCTGCGGAGGTCGCCCGTCTCCGTGCCGCCATCTGCCCGGATGTGGCCGTCATGGCCGACGTGTTCGTCAAACATGCCATGCCCCCGGCCGGCGTTTCGCTCGCTGAGGCGACCAGAGATCTTGCCGAGCGAGGCGGAGCCGATGCGGTCATCGTCTCCGGTTCGGCCACCGGCGCCGCTGCCGACATCAACGATCTCGCCATCGTCGCCGACAACACCGGCCTCCCCGTCTACGTCGGGTCGGGCGTCACCGCCGATTCGGTCGCCGCCACGCTGAAGATCGCCGACGGGGTGATCGTCGGCACCGCCACCAAACCGGCGGGACGGATCGATGCCCCGGTCGACGCCGACCTCGCCGCCGCGATCGTCCGAGCGGCGGGCTGAGAAGAGTCGCGAGACGCGAGTTCCGGTCCCCCTGGCGACCGACGGAGAACGCCCAGCCGAGGGCTTCCAGGGGAACCGGACATGCACCACCATCCCGACCTACGGAACAGGCACAAACCCTCCGGCTACACCGTCACGATCGAGGACTTGCAGGAAGCTTGATCGCTGCGCACACGCGTCCTCGTCGATGGCCAGGAACTGGACGCTGCCGCTTTCCAGTAGGTGAATCTCGTAGGTGCCACCTTGGTCGCCTTGGGGACAGCGACCGCTGGGGGGGCTCGTTATGAAGACCTGCGTCCCGTCAAACCTGGTCGTATAAACGTCCGACGGCCGGTCCACGACCAAGTCTGGGTTCGATGATGAGTTCATGGTTCCATCCTCGAAGAAGACGAGATACCTCGGTTCATTGCCTTGGCGCTCGTAGGTGGTCCCTGCGATGTCGTCAAAGGACGTGACCGGGCCGGGCGTCGGTGAGGCGGCAACGACGTCGTCCCCGCCGTCACCGGTCAGGGTCAAGATCGCTGCCGCAGCTCCGATCACCAACACAACCACAGCGGCGGCCGCGACCAGGCCGAAACGGCTTCTCGACCCCTCAACCGCGACTACCTCGCCCGGCCCAGATCCTGTCGGCACCTCGATCGGTGGTCGATCCTCCACCCCAGCACCTGTCTTATCAGTCTTCTTCACGATCCCGCTCCTTTCCTTCACGGAGGAAACGAAGGCATCCATGGCGTCGGGAGCAGCCAACAACCTGTCTTCATCCAGCACGGGGTTGGCCCGTTCGAGTCGCTCGATAGCACTCATGCGACGCCTCCTTCCTCTGCAATCGGGTGGGTCGTGCTGCCGTATTCGTCGCCGCCGGTCAACGCATGTTCCAAGCGACGCAGCGCCCGCTGATATCGCTTGTTCACGGCGGCGACTGAAATCTCGAGAAGGTTGGAGACCTCTTCACGCGGGACGTCATCCCACACGATGAGTGCCACCAGCTCCTGGTCCCTGGGGTGGAGGCGAGCGAGGGCGTCGATGACTTCCTGGTTGTAGGCATTTCTCAACACCACGGTCTCCGCACTCGGTGCTGGAGCCTCGGCCAGCGACCCGACGCGGTCGGTCATTCTCTGCCGCCGCTTTCGCCCGCGCTGCTGATTGGACAGCACCCGCCTGGCGACACCAAACAACCAGTACAGACCCGCCTCCCCGTCCGGCACATCACCGAACTTGCGCCACGCGATGGAATACACCTCCGAGGCGGCCTCGTGAGCGTCGGCATGGGTGCTCCGGCGCAAGCAATAGGCCAGGACCGGCCTGGCGTGATGACGAACAAACATGTCGAACCCTCGCTCATCTCCAATGTGCTGTTGTTGGCCTAACTCCATTTTTCTCCCGATGTGCTCCCTCACTAAGGGAATGTCCGGCACTCACCCTCAAAGGACAGTCCCCGCGGACACCGTAGCGGACACTTCCCCAGTGAACCGCGCCCGCGGTTCAACGACAAGTGGGTCGTTTGGGGGGCTGCTCAGGCAGCCCCCCACCGTATGGGAAACAGGGCGCGCCCGGGCCGAGAAGGGTGGCATCATTTGGCATCCAAGGACTCTCCGCGGAGGAGGCGGGCAGCGTCGCCGGCATCGAGCGTCGTCCCTGTGGGGAAGAGAACGTAGTTCCGTTTGATGGGCCCCGTCGGGAAGTAGCGAAGAGAGGTGGCGGATCCGCGGCTCAGCAGGTCGTCGTGGACCTCGGCCGGCACCTTGAAGGCGAGACCAACCGGCGTCAGCGAAGCAACGATGGTGCCGTCGCGGTAGGCAGCGGCGCCGGCGAAGAAATGACGACACTCGAGAACACCGACTGCAGCATCGACTCCGAACCACTGGTCGGCGAGCTCCTGCAAATCGGTCAGGTACGGCTCAGCCATATTCCCGATCCTATGTGAGCCGAGGGAGTCCCCAGTTCCCAGTTCGTCAGTCGTCAGTCGTCAGTCGCCTGCGACTTGCGACTTGCGACTCTCTCTTTCTTACCCACCAAACCGTGCCTAAGACGATTTTGTCATTTACCGAACCCTCGACTCGAAGTCGAGGGTTCAGCCCGCAACTACCACTGTTGACACATCGGGCAAAGTCTCACCCATCGCCTCAGGGTCGCCAGACGACGCCATCGGTTTCGCGTCACCCCTTCCCGGTACCCTGGCGGCGTGGACGCATTCGACGGATTCTCCGCCCCCACCAGGGCCTGGTTCTCGGCGACCTTCGCCGAGCCGACCGCAGCACAATACGATGGCTGGCCCGCGATCGCCTCCGGCCGGCACACCCTGATCCACGCCCCCACCGGCTCCGGCAAGACGCTGGCAGCCTTCCTATGGGCGCTCGATCGCCTGGCCACCACACCCACCCCGCCGGAACGAGAGCGATGCCGGGTGCTCTATGTCTCCCCCCTCAAGGCATTGGCCCATGACGTCGACCGAAACCTGCGAGCCCCGCTCACCGGCATCCGCCTGGCAGCCACGCAGCTCGGCATCGACCCACCGCAGATCTCCACCGGTATGCGAACCGGTGACACACCGCAGCGGGACCGGCAGGCAATGCTCCGCCACCCGCCCGACATCCTGATCACCACCCCGGAGAGCCTGTATTTGATGCTCACCTCGCGTGCAAGAGAGATCCTGCAACCGGTCCAGTGGGTGATCATCGATGAGATCCATTCGATCGCAGGAACCAAGCGTGGATCTCACCTTGCGTTGAGCCTGGAGCGGCTCGCCGCGATCACCGACGACGAGCCACAACGGATCGGCCTCTCCGCCACCCAGCGCCCCCTCGACGACATCGCAGCTTTCCTTGGAGGCGGCGAGCCATCGAAAGACGGATGGATCCCGCGACCCGTCACCATCGTCGACGCCCCGCGGGACAAGGCGCTCGAGGTCGAGATCGTGGTCCCGGTGGCGGACATGACCCGGCCCGAGCTCACCGCCAGCGCCGACCTCGATGCCCTCGACGAGCCGGTTCGGAAATCGATCTGGCCCGCCGTCTACCCAAAGCTCCTCGACCTGCTGCTGGATCATCGGTCGACGATCTTCTTCGTCAACTCGCGCGGCCTCGCCGAGCGGCTCGCCTCAGAGCTCAACCGCCTCGCCGGCGACGAAGTCGTGCGCTCCCATCACGGATCTGTGTCCCGAGAACAGCGCATCGACATCGAAGACCGACTCAAGCGGGGCGAGTTACGCGGTGTCGTCGCCACCTCGACGCTCGAGCTTGGGATCGACATGGCTTCGGTCGACCTGGTGGTGCTCGTCGAGTCCCCGTCATCGGTTTCCAGTGGCCTGCAACGCGTCGGCAGGGCGGGGCATCAGGTCGGCGCCCCCTCGGTGGCCAAGGTATTTCCCAAGCACCGAGGCGATCTGCTGGAGACCGCCGTCGTGGTCGAGCGCATGTATGCAGGCGCCATCGAGGAAACCAAGATCCCGCAGAACCCACTCGACGTGCTGGCACAGCAGATCGTGGCCATCGCCGCCGACCAAACCATCGGCGTCGACGACCTCTACGACCTGGTGCGACGCGCCATGCCGTACCGGGAGCTTGGCCGGGGAGTCTTCGATTCGGTTCTCGACATGCTCGCCGGCCGGTACCCATCTGATGAGTTCGCCGAGCTTCGCCCTCGTATCATTTGGGACCGAGTCGCCGGATCGATCGAGGGCCGTCGCAACGCCAGGCTGCTCGCCGTCACCAACCCCGGCACTATCCCCGACCGCGGCCTGTACCGCGTCGTGCTGCCTGACGGTGGCCGGGTCGGTGAGCTCGACGAGGAGATGGTGTACGAGTCGCGTACCGGAGACACCTTCGTGCTCGGATCATCGGCGTGGCGCATCGACGAGATCACCCGCGACCAGGTGGTCGTCTCACCGGCACCGGCTCAAGCGACAGCGAGGCTCCCCTTCTGGCACGGCGATGCCCCGGGAAGACCTCTGGAGCTTGGGCGAGCAGTCGGTGCCTTCACCAGACGCATCGGAGCACTAGACAACGACGATGCGGTCCAGACCCTGGAAAAGGAGTACCGCCTCGACCCATGGGCGGCGCGCAACCTGGCTGCGTTCATCGCGGAAGAACAGGAGGCGACCGGCACCCTCCCCACCGACAAGACGATCGTGGTCGAGCGCTTCCGCGACGAGATCGGCGACTGGCGGGTAGCGGTGCTCACACCCTTCGGTGCCAGGATCCACGCCCCATGGGCGCTGGCCGCACGTCACCGCTACCGGGACATGCACGGCAGCGACGTCGACCTGATCTGGGCCGACGACGGCATCTTGTTCCGGTTCCCCGACGTCGACGAGCCGCCCGATACCGCCGAGCTGATCATCGATCCCGAAGAGATGGAAGAGACGCTGATCGCCGAGGTGGCCGATTCGGCGCTGTTCGCTTCCCGCTTCCGCGAGGCGGCAGCACGGTCTCTGTTACTCCCCAAGCGGCGGCCCGGTGGCAGAACTCCACTGTGGCAGCAGCGAAGAAGAGCGGCCAGCCTTCTCGAGGTGGCCAGCAAGCACGGCACCTTTCCTGTCATCCTGGAGACCTACCGCGAGGTCCTTCAGGACCACTTCGACCTACCTGCGCTGATCGAGGTTCTGTCCGACATCGCAAGGCGCCGGACGCGGGTGACCCAGGTCGACCTCCCCGGCCCCAGCCCATTCGCCATGTCGCTCAGCTTCGACTTCGTCGCTGCCTTCATGTACGAATACGATGCCCCGACCGCCGAGCGGCGAGCCATGGCGCTCACCCTGGATCGGTCCCTGCTCGCCGAGCTGTTGGGCGAACCGGCGTTCCGGGACCTGCTCGATGCCGACGTCATCGCCGCGATCGAATCCGAGCTGCAGCACCAAACACCGGACCGTAGGGCGGCATCGGCCGATCAAGTGCACGACCTGTTGCGCGATATCGGGCCCATCACCCGCGAAGAACTGACCAAACGCGTGACCAGCCCTGCGGACCTCGACCACTGGCTGGAGGACGTCGGAGGCCGGGCGATGATCGTCGGAATCGGTGGCGTCGTCCACCATGCGGCTGTCGAGGACGCAGCTCGCCTGCGCGACGCGATCGGCGTCTCCCTCCCTGCAGGGTTGGCGCAGACCTTCCTCGAACCGGTTGCAGACGCCACCGGCGATGTGGTCGCCCGCTACGCCAGAACCCACGGGCCGTTCACCACGACAGACGCCGCACGGTCCCTCGGCCTCCCCGCGGCAGTCATCGGCGATGTTCTCCGGAGGCTCGAAGGTGAAGGGCGGGTTGCCGGAGGCGCCTACCGCCCCGGCGGCAAGGAGCACGAGTGGGTCGATATCGAGGTGCTGCGCCGGATCAAGAGGCGGAGCCTCGCCATCCTGCGCGCCGATGTCGAGGCGGTGGAGCCGGATGCCCTTGGACGCTTCCTCCCTGCGTGGCAGCAAGTCGGGGCCACCCGCACCGGGGCAGATCATCTCGGGCAGGTCATCCGCCAGCTGCGAGGAGCGGCCATCCCCGCTTCGATCCTCGAGTCCGACGTATTGGCCGACCGCTCGGCGGCGACCGGGATCGACGCTCTGCTTGCCACCGGCGAACTGGTATGGCTCGGGCGAGAGCCACTCGGCACCAAGGACGGGAAGCTGTCCCTCTACCCCAGGGACCAGGTACCGCTATTGCTGGGACCGAACACCGGCGATCCACCGGACGGTCCCATCCACGAGACGATCCGGGCCAGGCTCGCCCAGAACGGCGCCTCGTTCTTCGCCGACCTGTACCAGGCGGCGGGCGGCGGCAACCCGGACGATGTGCTCGAGGCGCTGTGGGACTTGGTCTGGGCCGGGGAGATCACCAACGATACCTTTGCCCCGGTACGGGCCTTTGTCTCCAGTCGTTCGGCGAGGCGGAGGGAGCGCCGCCCGCATCTCAGCTCAGGCTCGCCACCTGCGGGGAAGGGCCGCTGGTACGCAACGAATGAGCTGTTCACCACCACGCCGGCAGACGAGGATCGAGGCACAGCTCTTGCCGAGATGCTGCTCGACCGCCACGGCGTCGTCACCAGAGACGCCGTGCTCGCCGAAGGCATCCCCGGCGGATTCTCTGGCCTGTACCCCGTGTTCACCGCGATGGAAGACGCAGGGCGAGTTCGTCGCGGCTACTTCATCGAGGGCCTAGGCGGTGCCCAGTTCGGCCAGATGGCGGCCGCCGACCGTCTGCGCACCGAACGCGGGGCGGGTCTGATCGTCCTGGCTGCTGCCGATCCTGCCAACCCGTACGGAGCAGCCGTCGCCTGGCCCGAACACGATGTCGCCAGGCCGGCACGGCGCGCCGGAGCGCATGTGGTGCTCAACGACGGCGCCCTTGTCGCCTTCGTCGAGCGGGGTGGCCGCAGCGCGCTTTCCTTCACCGGTGACCCAGACGTCTTTGCTGCCGCAGTGGCGGTGGTTGCACCCCGCCACCGACGGATGACGTTGGAGCGAGTCGATGGCGACACCGTCGCCGGATCTCGATGGAGCGATGTGCTCGTCACCGCGGGCTTTGTTCCCGGCTACAAGGGCCTCACGTTCGAAACTCGCAACCGAGCCTGAGCGGCGAGTAGCCTGCACCTGTGAGCGACAACGGCAATCTGTCGGTCGACGAGGCGCTCGCCGAGATCACGGCGATCATCGGCCGCCTCGACGCCTTGGGGCCGGGCGACCCCGGCCGCGCCGGCCTGGTGGCACGTCGCGACGAACTGAGAAAGTCCGCCAGGGATGCCTCGGTAGCCTCGCGCTCGGACGACATCCTGCGCTACGAACGAGACCAGGCCAGACGGCGGATCTCCGAGCTCGACTCGAGGCCGGTCAAGAAATCATGGGTCGAGAAACGCAACTTCCGCTGGATCAACGATCCCGGGGCGTATTCGAACCGCATCAACCAGATGATCGAGGACCAGGACGCCACCGAACGCGGGCAGCTGGAGCGCCGGATCGTTGAGATCGATGCCAAATTGCACGACACCGGGGATACTGGAGCCACCTAGCCCCGCGTTCGTGCAATTCGTCGATACTGGGCGCGATGTCGATACCGAAGCTTCATATCCGGCCGGGCGGCCCGGACTTCCTCGACCTTCCGTGGGAGCAACCGGTCTTGGAATGGGGGGAAGATCGCACCGTTGCCATGCCAACGGGGATCCATAGACACCCGGTTGTGTTCGTCGCCTACGACGAAGGCATCTATGCCATCAAGGAGCTTTCCGCCGAGCTTGCCGACCACGAGTACCAGACCCTGCGTACCTTGGAGACGAGAACCAAACGGAGCGCATCGCCGGCGGGCCTGGTGCTGCGACCCTGGCTCGACCCACACGAAGAGGGGGCTGGGGCGGTAATCACTCGATACGTCGACTATGCCTTCCCGTATCGCGAGCTCGTCTCCGGCAGCGGGTTCGGCCCGAGAAGGAACCAGATGCTCGATGCCTTCGCCGGCCTACTGGTCGAGTTGCACCTTGCCGGTTGCTTCTGGGGGGACTGCTCGCTTTCCAATGTCCTCTACCGCTATGACGCCGGCGCTATCGAGACCGTCATGGTCGATGCCGAGACCTCCGCCATGTATGAAATGATCAGCGATGGGCGTCGCTTCGAGGATCTAGAGATCATGCGCGAGAACCTCGCCGGCGGGATGGCGGACATCGCGGCGGCCTCGGGCAAAGACCTCGACGAGGCCGACCTCGACATCGGAACCGATATCACCAAACGGTATGACGCTCTTTGGGATGAGCTGAACAGCGACCTGCTGATCGGCCCCGACGAGCGGTACCTCATCCGCCGCCACATCGAACGCCTCAACGATCTCGGCTTCGCCGTGGACGATATCGACGTCGCCCCTGATGGAGAGTCCAGCCGGATTCGCATCACGGTTCAGGTCGGGGGCCGCACCTATCACTCGACCCGCCTCAGAGAGCTCACCGGCATCGACGCATCGGAGAACCAGGCCAGACAGATTCTGGCCGACCTCGCCTACCACGAGGCAAAACACGGAGGATCCGGGTCATCCACCTCCAAGGCGGTGACAACGATGCAGTGGCGTGCCAAACGGTTCGAGCCCTTCACCCGCCGGATCGCTGAGCTTCGCCCCGGCCTCGAACCGATTCAGGGCTACTGCGACTTCCTGAACTATCGCTATCGGGAGTCGGCAGAGAGCGGCCACGACATGGGTAGCACGGCGGCCTTCGAGGCCTGGATCGAAGCCGGGATGCCAGGGTACGACCCCTTTCCATGAGGGTCATCTTCAGTAGATCAGTAGATCAGTAGATCAGTGTCTTCCTTCGCTACTGCGCTACTTGGCTACTGCTCTACTAATTCGCTACTCAGCTACTGCTCTACTTGGCTGCAGGCCCGTCACATTCCGGCCGCGGCCGTCGCCCCCAGCGCTCCCCCGTCAACGGGGAGGATCACTCCAGTGATCCACGACGCTGCATCCGAGGCGAGAAAGGCGATGGCGCGGGCCACATCTTCTGGCTCCCCGATCCGCTTCAGGGGGTGGGCTGCCGCGGTGTGATCTTCCAAACCCTCCCACAACATTGCCGAAAGCCGGGTGCGAACGACCGAAGGCGCGACTGCGTTCACCCGAACCCCGGGGGCCATCTCGTAGGCCATTTGTTTGGTCAGGTAGATCAGCGCCGCCTTAGACACGTTGTAGGCGCCGAGGGCCATACCCGGGCGAACCCCACCCACCGAGGCCACATTTACGATCGAGCCGCCCTCGACCTTCATCATCTGGTTCCACGCCTCGCGGGACCAGACCAGCGGCCCCCGCTGGTTGACCGCCCAGGTCTTGTCGAGCGCGCCAAGATCGACATCGGCGAGAGCCCCCGCTGCCGGATTGGTGCCCGCGTTGTTCACAAGCACATCGAGACGACCGAACTGTGCGACCACCGCTGTGACCGCGGCTGCGGCAGCGGCGTCGTCGTCCGCCCTGGCCTCGAGCAACATCAATCGGTCGTCGGCGTCGAGTCTCTCGGCCGCGGCGTCCAGGTTCTCCTTACGGCGGGACGTGATGGCAACCCCTGCCGCACCGGAGGAGAGGAACTCCCTGGCGGTGGCCTCTCCGATGCCGCGCGTTCCTCCGGTGACGAGCGCCACCATCTCGTCGAAGCGAATCTCCATGGCAACCCCCTCAATGACGGCGAACGCCGCCGTACTTCATCCGCGTGTCTTCCATCCTGGCAACTCGCTCCTCGGCTCCGTCTTGGATCCCGACGTCGATGACCTCGCCGAGGAACAGATCGTGGGTGCCGACGTCGATCGTGTCTCGAACCGCGCACTCGCACCAGGCGATGGCGTCGTCGAAGATCGGTACACCGGTGACTCCGTCCCTCACCGAATAGCCGTTGAGCGCAGCGCCGTCATCCTCCGCCGGCTTGGAGAAGCGCCTGAACACCTTGGTGTCCTCGCGATCCCACAGGTTGACGCTGAACGACCCTCCGTCGCGGATGAGCCGGTTGGTCACCGCCGTCGAATCCACCGAAATGGAGACCAGGACCGGCTCCATCGACACCTGGGTGACCCACGAAGTGGTCATCCCATTGCGCTCATCACCCGAACGCGACCCGACGAGGCACAGCACGTTGGGGATCGCCCACATCACCCTGTTCACCGCCGCGGCGTCCATCGCCACCTCCGGCTGGGCATGGTACGCACCTGTACCGGGACCGTCGTTGACGGAAGACTGCTGCCAGGGAGGCCGCTGCTAGTAGCGAAGTAGCGGATTAGTAGAGCAGTAGCCAAGTAGCGAATTAGTAGCGAAGTAGCCAAGTAGCGCAGTAGTAGCGAAGTAGCCAAGTAGCGCAGTAGCGAAGGCAGATACTGATCTACTGATCTACTGATCTACTGATCTACTGATCTACTGATCTACTGATCTACTGATCTACTGATCTA